>Ga0187864_10000248_pt1 | contig 61300 bp, 45 predicted proteins | sample June2016WEW_11_4_FD_132985 | JGI IMG/M metagenome (GOLD analysis project Ga0187864, IMG submission 132985) | Peatland microbial communities from SPRUCE experiment site at the Marcell Experimental Forest, Minnesota, USA - June2016WEW_11_40 | ecosystem: Environmental > Terrestrial > Soil >...
GTCCAACGATTTTCCTTGACGGAAGGGCAGCCGCAATATTATAAGGTTCTGCCGCATTTTCCACGTGGGGGGAACGCGTTATGAATCAAGAAATTGCCAGCCTTCTCGGGCGGGAGTTCACCCGTTGCAGCCAACAACAGCTAAGCAGGAAGCGAGCATTGTTTCTTATTGCGCTCGCCCTCTTGTTGTCCGTCGGCTTAAGCTCATGGGCGGCAGCCCAGTCCAATGAGCCGATCAAGATAGGCGTTCTATTGCCCAAGTCCGGGACCTACACGGTGCAAGGCGAAAATGGCCATAACGGAGCCATGCTCGCCGTGGAGGATTTCGGGGGTAAAGTTCTGGGCCGTCCGGTCCAGGTGATCTGGGAAGACGAATCCACTCCGCAGGCCTCTGTGCAGCGCATGCGGAAGATGATCGAAGTGGATAAAGTCGTAGCTATTGATGGCGGCATCAGCAGTGGCGACATTCTAGCCATGATGCCTGTTGCCTTGCAGAACAAGATATTGCTGATGGCCTCCGGGCCAAACGCGACGGAGATCACGGGGAAGGACTGTAACCGATACACCTTCCGGGTCGATTTGCCGAGCCATGTCACCGTGCGAACCATTTACGCATCGTTGTCGGATAATGGGAAAAATAAGCGCTGGTATTTCCTCTCGGCGTCCTACGCGTGGGGCATCGACTCCTACAATCAGATGAGGGATTACCTTAAAGCGAAGGATCCTGGCGCCACCATCGTCGGGCAGGATCAGGCGCCGTTGGGGACGAGCGATTTCAGCGCGTTCTTGTTGAAGTTGCGCGGCAGTAACCCGCAGGTAGCGTTCGTGACGTTCGGCGGCAGCGATCTTACGAACTTTTTGAAGCAGTTCCAAGCGATCGGCATGACCGGCAAAGTCTTGATTTCCTCGCCCATTGTCAACGACTCTGATCTATGGGCCGCCGGGCCACAGGCCTCGACCGGTGTCTACCCGAAGCTCTGGAACTATAGCGGTCCGTACAATACGCCGAAGAGCCAGGCATTCGCCAAGAAGTACCAAGCCAAGTTCGGCGAGCCGCCCGAGGTTGAAGCCTGGCAGGACTGGTTCGGCATGACGTCCATTCTGACCGCGATCCAGAAGACTGGCTCGACCGATTCGAAGAAATTGGTGGAGTTCCTCGAGGGATACAAGTTTGAAGGTTACAAGGAAATGCCTATCTACTTCCGCTCATGGGACCACCAGCTCATTCAGCCGGTGATCGTGGCCCGCGTGAAGCAGAAGATCACCGATAAGTTCGACTACTTCGACGTCCTTGCCCAATTCCCGCAGGGCGGTGCGAAGGAGCTGGATGCCTTTTATGGGACCAAGCAGGAGGTCGGGTGCAACCTGGGGCCGCTGTAGTCATCAGCCCCATTCCCAGCACGTCAGCACCTGCTTCCGCGCCGGCGTGCGTCTATTTCGTGATTAGCGGATAAGGAACAACGCATGTTTGGAGTCGTGCTCGCCCAGGTAATCAACGGGCTGGTCCTGGGCTTCCTCTATATCGTCATCGCGGAAGGGCTTTCCATCATCTTCGGCATGATTGGCGTCGTGAACTTCGCTCACGGTGCGTTCTTTGCGTTAGGCGCTTATTTCGCTCTGACGCTGCGACCGCTGGTTGGCGACGGGGCGATAGTCATCCTGTCGCCGATTATCGTTGGGCTTGCGGGCATGATCGTCGAAGCGACTCTCTTGCGTCCTCTTTACAACAAGGAGCCCCTGCTAGGGCTGTTGCTCACCTTCGGATTGGCGCTGTTCTTGCAGGAGCTCATTCGGACCGTATGGGGCGCGCGCGGACATCCCTTCGACGCCCCACAGTTTTTGGCGGGGTTTATCGTCTATGGGCCGATCCTGGTAACCAAGTACCGTTTGGCAGTGCTGGCTCTCACCATCCTCATCCTGATCGCGGTTTGGTTATTTCTGGAAAAAACGCCCTGGGGTCGAGTGATTCGAGCTGGCAGCCGGGACCCGGAGATGGTCAGCATGCTCGGCATTAATCTCCGAACTATTTTCACGATCACCTTCGGTCTTGGCACCGCCTTGGCTGGCATCGCCGGCGTGCTCGCGGCTCCGTTGTGGAGCGTCGTCCCGTCGATGGCGGATCTGGCCATCATGCCGGCGTTCGTGGTGGTTACCATCGGCGGGCTCGGCAGTTTCAGAGGGACGGTCATTGCCGGCCTCCTTGTCGGGGTGAGTGTAGCCTTGACCATACAGTTTTTCCCGGCGGCCTCGACTGCCGTTATGTACATCCTTATGGCCCTTATCCTTTTGGTCCGGCCGCGCGGGCTGTTTGGAGAGAGGTGGGAGCGCTTCGAATGAGTCCGCTGCGGCGGGTCGTCACCCATCCAATATTTGTTCTCTCGGTGGTCTTCGCGCTCCTGCCTTTTGTGCTGCCGCGGATCGGCTCGACTGTCAGCCTGGGAACGGAGATTGTTCTCTACACCCTCTACGGCATCGGGTATAACCTGCTGCTAGGCTATACCGGCCTGGTGTCGTTTGGTCCGTCAGCATACTTCGGCATAGCTGCTTATGGCGCCGGCTTAGCGCAGCTTCATCTGGCTTCCAATGTTTATGTTGCGGTGCTGCTGGGAACGCTGACTGCCGGCCTGACGAGCGTGATGCTGGGCGCGCTTATTCTGCGGCGACGCGGTCTGTACTTTTCTCTCCTCACGCTTGCCTTCACGCAACTGTTTTACGAAATCGCTTTCCAGTGGACTCCGGTAACGGGCGGCGAGAATGGGCTGCAGGGAATGTCGCGGCCTGGTCTGGAAAACAATTTAGCCTTTCACGCTTTTTGTTCATGCGTTGTCATCATCGCCGTTTACCTCTTATGGCGAATCGTCCATTCGCCCTTCGGCCGGGTCCTCCAGGCGATCCGCGAGAACGAGCAGCGCGCCCGCTGCCTGGGATATAACACGCATCGCTACAAACTCCTGGCATTCGTTTTCTCAGCCACCTTCATGGGACTAGCCGGGAGCCTGCTCACTTTCCTCATCCAAGGCGTTTATGCGGATGTCATGAGCTGGCAGAACGCCGGCGATCCTGTGTTGATGACTGTGCTCGGCGGCATGCATCATTTCCTGGGGCCGTTGTGGGGAGCGCTCACTTTCATCGTGCTGCGCGATCAGCTCAGCTCCTTTACAGAGCACTGGTGGCTTATCTTCGGCGCGATACTCATTGGCTTTATCTTGCTGTCGCCCGAAGGTCTCTCGGGCATCTTTGCCCGCCTACGCAGAGGTGCTCGCTGGAGCCTTACCCGCACAACCCTTCCGCCGCGACCCGAGGTGGTACGTGCAACGGAGAACGGCCAGTCCGCGGTCAAAGGCGACCAGCCAGTCCTGTCGGTACGAGCTCTGTCCAAGCAGTTCGGACATCTAGTGGTAGCCGATGGCATCAACCTGGAACTGCGGCAAGGGGAGATCTACAGCCTTATCGGCCCCAACGGAGCAGGGAAGACCACGTTTTTCAATATGGTGACGGGTCTGGTGCCACGCGACGGAGGGCAGATCCTGTTCAAGAACCGCGACATCGGTTCTTTGCCGCCGAACCAGCGCGTCGATGCCGGGCTCGGTCGCTCGTTCCAGATTCTGAGCATCTTCAAGAACCTCACAGTTTTTGAGAACGTGCGGGTCGCCGTTCAAGCGCGCTCCAATCACCGCTTCGCCTTGTGGCGAAATGCTTACAGCTTTCAGGACATCAATGAGCGCACGTGGAGCATTCTCGACTCCATGGGCTTGTCGGAACACGCGGATCAGACCGCCGTTGATCTGCCTCATGGCGAGCAGCGTCTGCTGGAAATTGCCATCACAATCGGCACGGAGCCGGATGTCCTGCTTCTCGACGAGCCGCTGGCCGGCCTTGGTCACGAAGACCGGGAGCGAATCAGTGCGCTCATACAGCGCCTTGCCGGCCGTCACAGCATCCTGCTGATCGAGCACGACATCGATCGCGTTTTGGCAATTTCTAACCGGATTACCATCCTGCATCAAGGGCGAGTAATCGCCCAGGGAGCGCCACAGGAAGTCATGAATCAGCCCGAGGTGGTCACAGCCTATTTAGGGCGGAAGCAGGCTTCTACGGAGGTCCAGACTGACATCCGTCCTTCGCGCAGCCAAGCCACAGTGCCACTTCTCAAGCTGAACGACGTTGTTGCCGGCTATGAGGGTAGTTCCGTTCTCCGCAACGTAAGTCTGGAGGTTGGTGAAGGAGAAATCGTCGCCCTGCTCGGCCGCAATGGCGTCGGCAAAACCACTACTTTGCGGACGATCATCGGAACGCTCAGACCCATGGCAGGTGCAATCGAGTTCTCCGGCCAGCAGATCGGCGGTCGCCCGCCATATCGAATTAATCGCCTTGGCATCTCCATCGTTCCCGAGGGGCGGCGCATTTTTCCGAACCTGACGGTGTTAAACAACCTGCAATTGGCGCAGCGCGCCGGGGGTTGCAGCGTGGAGGAAGCATTTGAACTCTTCCCTGGGCTGCGCACGCTGCAGACCTCAAGAGGCGAAACCTTGAGCGGTGGCGAACTGCAGATGTTGGCGATTGCCCGCGCCCTGATGGCGCCGACCAAACTTATGCTGCTTGACGAGCCGTTGGAAGGGCTGGCACCCACCATCGTCAACGAAGTTGTGCGGGCGATTGGTCTACTTCGCGGGCGCACCAGCATTTTGATTGTCGAGCAGAACGATCTCGTTCTCCAAATGGCCGACCGTGCCTACGTGATGGTGAGCGGCCAGATCGCCTATGCCGGAGATGCCGAGGCTTTGCGGCAGGATGAGGCACTGCAACTCCGGTTGCTGGGCGTGTAAGGACAAAGGTGAACTCGGCGTTTAACTAAGTTTCGGCCAGCGGAACATCCGGGCGGATTCGCGTGGGCCGCATCCGAGGATTGCTATCATATATACGAAGATGGTAATGCGAGGTGGCATTCATGAAGATGAGCACAGGGTACTTGTCAGAGCTGAGCAAGGTTGTGGTAAAGGAATTTGATGTCCCCGACTTCGACGAACACAGCGTGCTGGTAAAGGTGAAAGCCGCTGGAATTTGCGGGTCGGATTTGCATGCGTTTCACGGGTCGCATCCGTTTCGCAAGGCACCGATGATCCTGGGACACGAAGCCGCCGGCGAAGTAGTCAAGGTCGGTGCCAAGGTGAAGCAGTTGAAGGTCGGGGACAGGATAGCCGTCGAGCCGATAAAGGCGTGCGGCAAATGCTCGTATTGCCTCAGCGGAAATTACAATCTCTGTCCGGAAAGAGTAATCGCCGGCGTTCGTGGCTGGCTTGGAACATTTGCTGAGTACTTCGTGCTCCCGGAGCAGCGCGCGCATAAGTTGCCGCCAGAGTTGGATTACGATTTGGGCGTGCTGGCAGAGCCATTGGCGGTTGGCACTCACGCGGTTCGATTAGCGAACATAAAAAAAGGCTCGACGTGCGTTGTGTTAGGAACCGGAACCGTCGGCCTGCTCGCAGGAGTTGCCGCGCAAGAAGCCGGCGCTGGCCGTGTTTATTGCACCGATCTCAATCGCTTCCGGTTACAAATCGCCAAAGCTCTGGGCCTGTACCCGATCAAGGCAGACGAGGTCTCGGTAGAAGAGGCGGTTAAGTCGTTCGCGCCCGACGGGGCTGACGTTGTCCTGCTGGCTTTTACTTCTCCAAGCGTAGTCGACCAGGCTCTAAGACTGGTGAAACGCGGCGGGACGATTATCGTGATTGCTCTCTTCACCGATCCGATTGCGGTCGATCTGAATACGCTGCAGGCCAATGAAATCGACCTCAAGGGTACCAACGTCTATACCAAGGAAGATTTTCAAAGCGCGATAAGAATTCTGGTTAAGCGGAAAGAGGATTTGCGGAAAGCCGTCACCCATCACGTGAACCTTGAAGGGATCAACGGGGCTCTCGAAATGCTCGGCGACCCGAACAGCGTCGCCATCAAAGTGATTGTGCACCCGTAAGATCGCCAGGCGCATATTCAGGAGATCGGCAGTGTCCGACAAAAAATACCGTCAGCATGGATACCAGGATCGCGATCAGCGCAGCGAAAGCAAGCCGCAGCAATCCTCGCGCCCGAGCGGAGATATGGCGTACGGCCCGCGTGCGATTCAGATGGCGCCCACGCACACCATCTCGCGCTGTGCCCAATGCGGCGTGGTGCTGCCCGCCACGGTTGATCCAAATGGGAAGTGCCCGCAGTGCGGCGCCGCCCTGCACGCCTGCAAGCAGTGCATGCACTTTGATCCGGGCAGCCGCTTCGAGTGCGGGCTGAACGTGCCCGGCTATTCAAAGAAGGATCTGCACAACGATTGCCCGAAGTTTACTCTGAGTACGCGCGTCGAGCGCGAGACCTCGTCCGGAGCCGGAGCCAACCGGGTCGAAGATGCGCGGCGCGCCTTCGACAACCTTTTCAAGAAATAGTCTGGACGTGCTCTCTGGAGGCCGTTGAAAACACTCCGCGGCGGCAGCAAGTAAAACCAAGATGACCGCAGCTATTTTCGTCATCCCTTGGATGGTACCGGATGCGCAGACTGTGACGTGCGTTGAAAGTGTGAGTGCGGGACCTACTTCTGCTCAAATGTTACCGCATCGGCGCTGAAACCCCGCAAAGCATTGGTCGTCAGGTACCACTTAGCCTGTCGGTCGCCTTTCAGATAGGCATCCCAGAAAGCAAGCGTTTCCAGCTTGGCGCATCGGAATACCCTTGTCTGAAGGTCGGTCTGCAACAAGGGTCCAGCGAAGGCCATGTGCGTCGCGCCCTTGAGTTCCACCTCGAATTTGTCACCTGGGGGCGATTTATGGAACGGCTCACTTCGCCAGGCTGGAGCCTGCTTTCGGGGTCCGCCGTCGCGCCCGCCATACATCAGCAGCATGGGAATATGAAAGTTGTCCCACGACCGTTCCGTCAGTCCCATTTCACCGGCTCCCTCGGGCGACAACATGACCACTGCGGCAACCCGGCTCTCGCGGAAGCTTTGCGGCTTATCTCTTCCCGGCAGCAAAACGGTAGCGCCGCCAATCGCCTCTGCCGTATATGCACCAAACGAATGACCGCCTACGCCGATACGGCTGACATCAAGTTTGTGTTTCAGCCCCGGAGCAAGCTCTTCGAGGCGCCCAAAGGAATCGATGATAAAGGAGATATCTTTGGGCCGGTCTGTCCAGCCGCCAGGATCACTGATTGCGTCAAGCACCGTGCCCCGGAAGCCGTTATCTGCAACGGAATCGGTATGAGATGGATGGATGCTTACGTAACCAAAGCTTGCCCAGTACTGACCTAACGCCCAGTATGCATCCTTGGATGCCAAGGCGCCATGCGAAAAGATAATGACAGGAAAGGGGCCGGGCTCGGCTGGGTAATAGACCTTTACCTGCACATCTTTGTTCCGTTGTGCATCGTGGAGCACCACCTGATCGAGCACGAGCACCTTGTGGGGACCTGCATCGGGGTTGTACTGCGCCCACGCTGACCACGATGCCAGTAGGATCACTGCCGCAATCACCAGCGCCCGATATCGCCCGACGTAACTCAAAACCATCGTCAGCTCCAGCCTGGGGTGCGATGTCCCGATTCGACTTCGAAACCGGCAGCTCAGCTCGAAGGCAACGAAACCGCCTCCAACCACGTCAACTCTAGGAAGGAATGGACTTCTCCGCCAGCGCGCGTGACCGCAAACACAGTGACGGGTGTCACAAGTGTCGGGCAAACATGTGAGCAACTACGTTTTTTCTTGGCGCTGGCGGCTACTTCGACAGTTCTGCTTGTCGTTTACCCGATAGCCCTGGCGACATGTCCAACACCCAAGTGCATCCATGGCAGCAGACTGCGTAAGGCATACCGAGGCAGAGATGCAGATGAAAGAGAAAGGACTACAAAGTAGATCATAATTGGTGGCTGTTATCTAGGTCTGGACGGAAAGGAGGCACAAGCGGGCGCCTTAAACGCCTCGCAGGCTGGCTCCTGGAGCACCCTGGAGACCCGACTGAGGCCCCGCCAGTGCACTGGAAACTCGCATGCCGCAAGCACAGCATCCTTTCATGGGAGCAACGCCTTACAGCGATCAAACCGGGTCGGGAGTAACGTTTCGCGTTTGGGCGCCTTTCGCCGCCCAGGTTGCGGTCGCGGGAGAGTTCAACGGGTGGTCCCAAAGCGCAACTCCATTGTTCTCCGAGGGCAACGGTTACTGGTCGGTGGATGTCAGCAATGCCAAGGTCGGGCAGCAATACAAGTTCGTGATCTTCAATCCGCTCGGCAACGCGCTCTGGAGGAACGATTCTTACGCGCGCTCCATCATTCACGGCGATGGCAACCTCAACAGCCTCATCGCTGGTTGCGACGAGGGCTATGCCACCCCGAACTATTCGACGCCTGCGTGGAATGAATTGGTCATCTACGAGATACACATCCGCACTTTTGTCTACAGCCCCGATGGCTATCAGGGGAAGGGTTCGTTTGATTCGGCCATTACTCGTCTCGATTACCTGCGAGATTTGGGGATTAACGCCATCGAATTGATGCCGCTGGGCGAGTTCACAGGCGACATTTCCGCGGGATACAACCCAGCCTACATCTTTGCCATTGAAGACGAATTCGGCGGTCCGGACGGTTTTCGCAAATTCGTCAACGAAGCTCACCGACGCGGAATCGCTCTAATCGTGGATGTTGTTTACAACCACCTCGGCGACTCTGCTGGGGACATGTGGCAATTCGACGGTTGGTCACTGAACGGCAAAGGAGGCATCTACTTCTACAACGATTGGCGAAGCCGTACGGACTGGGGTGACACGCGCTTTGACTACGGCCGCGGAGAAGTTCGGCAGTACCTCCGCGATAATGCTTTGCGCTGGCTGGAACAGCGTTTTGCCGACGGTCTTCGATGGGATTCCGTAGGATCGATCCGGAATGTGAAGAACCAGAACGACGACCCAGCCGACGATATTCCCGATGGCTGGAGCCTGATGCAATGGATCAACGGGCTTATCGGGCAGAGGCAGCCGTGGAAGATTTCCATCGCCGAAGATATGAAGGACAACGAATGGATCACTAAGGATACCGCCGCCGGAGGCGCTGGCTTCGGCGCTCAATGGGGAGCCGGTTTCGTCTGGACGATTCGCGATGCGATCATTGGCAGCGACGACGGCTCGCGTGACATGAATGCCGTTCGCGACGTAATCGCCCAGAAGTACAACGGGAGTGCATTCGAGCGCGTGATCTTCACCGAATCGCATGACGCCGATTCCAACGGCGCACAACGCGTTCCCGAGATGATTTGGCCCGGCAATGCCGCGAGCTGGTTCTCCAAGAAGCGATCAACACTCGGAGCTGCCGTGGTGCTGACAGCACCCGGAATTCCTATGCTCTTCATGGGGCAGGAGTTTCTCACTCCAGGATGGTTCGATGACGACGCGCCGCTGGACTGGTCCAATGCGGTTACCTTTGCAGGTATCGTGCAACTCTACCGCGATCTCATCCGACTGCGTCGCAACTGGTTCAACAATACACGCGGCCTGCGCGGGCAGAACGTGAATGTGCATCATGTCAACAACCAGGATAAGGTCATTGCATTTCATCGGTGGGACCAGGGCGGCAATGGCGACGATGTAATCGTGGTGCTCAACTTTGCCAATCGCGGTTACGCCGGCTATACAGTTGGTTTTCCGCGTGGTGGCCGTTGGCGTGTTCGGTTCAATAGCGACTGGAATGGATACGATGCGAGCTTCGATGACTGGCTCAGCTACGACACGGACGCGAACGGGCCGCCGCAGGACTCTATGCCGGTCAGCGGGAATGTTGGGCTGGGACCGTACAGTGCGATTCTCCTGTCACAGGATTGAAGCCACAGCAACCCGAGATTGGCGATTGTCCCTGAATCACGGGCTACACGGAAGTTATGGACATGGCATCGCACATCTCACACGCCTAACCCAAATCCGACAATGACTTAACGCATTTGTAATCCGCCATTGACATCGATCGTGCACCCTGTCACGTAACGGGCGTAATCCGAGGCCAGGAACGCGATCACATCAGCCACGTCTTCCGGTTCTCCCCTCCGGCCCAGCGGAATGGCGGTACTGGCGTGATCGAGCCCGGCAGTCATGGGCGTGCGAATGAAACCCGGCGCCACCGCGTTCACCCTGATCCCGAAAGCAGCAAATTCTTTGGCCGTTCCTTTGGTCATGCAGATAACAGCGGCCTTGGAACAAGCGTAGGTGGCGGATACAGCTTGACCGCCGGTCATTCCCGCCAGTGATGCCAAATTGACAATACGTCCCGATTTACGGGCCTTCATATACGGAATAACGGCGGAGATGCAGTTCGCGGCACCGACTACGTTCACGTCATAGACGAGGTGCCAATTCGCAGCCGTAATCTCGGCAAAAGGAGTTTTGTCCTGGCAGATTCCAGCGTTGTTAACCAAGACGTCGATACGTGAATAGCGTTCGATTATGCACTTTACCGTGGCAAAGACCGCTGTGGAATCGCTGACGTCCAGTTTCAAGCCAAGGCCGGTAGTGCGCGGAAACGCGCTGACAAGCGCGGCTGTCTCCTTGGCGGTGTCTTCGTTGAGGTCCGCAGCGATGACCACGGAAGCGCCCTCGCGGGCAAATGCTACCGCTGTGGCGCGGCCAATACCTTGTCCGCCGCATGTAATGAAGACAACCATGTCCGGGGTCAGCATAGTGCGCTCGATCTCCTGCCGGGTATTCTCTAAGCCGCGTATTGGTTTGAAGTACCTGTTCGCAAGATCGGGGCCAGAGCCTCGTAACGACAAATCCAGGTACCAGAGCATCCACGTTGGCCCAGTATTCGAGGGCCTTATTCTGTGCTTCGCAGGTTGCTTATGTCAATGACGGATCCGCTCCTTCCAGTTCTTCTCGCTCTCCTCTGGTACGGGCCTGTCGGGTCACGCCAAATGCAGCATGAAAATCCGGATCACATATGGAATACTTGTGAGCATCACCGCGGCTGGATGTAGTCAAGTAAAAAACGGGAGTACGAGGAAGAAGGAAATCGCGTATGAAAGCGGCAATCTATCAAGGCATCGGCAAAATGGAAGTAAAAGATATAGCCAACCCACGAGTTGAGCCCGGTTGTCTTCTTCTTAAGGTGAAGTCATGCGCTATCTGCGGTGGAGATCTGCGCACCTTCCGTCACGGTCACGCTGCCATTAAACCGCCGATTGCGTTGGGTCATGAGATTGCGGGAGAGATTGTCGAAGTGGCGCCCGATGTCGGCGGCTTTTCCGTGGGCGAGCGGGTGATCGTCGCTCCCGCGATCGGTTGCGGAAGTTGTTCCTATTGCCTCTCTGGCTGGCAGAACATGTGCTACACGCGTAAGACTATCGCACATCATTACAATGGTGGTTTTGCCGAATATGTGCTGGTTCCGGCAGGTGCGGTGCGGGCGGGCAATGTCAATCGCATCCCCGATGAAGTGACCTATCTGGAGGCATCGCTGGCCGAACCGCTGGCTTGTGTGCTGAATGCGCAGGAAGTAATGGGTATCGCCCTGGGAAATTCGGTGGCGGTTCTGGGAGCCGGTCCGATTGGATTGATGCATGCGGAGTTGGCCCGCGGGCGCGGCGCCGGCAAGGTGTTTTTGATTAACCGCAGTTCTCCGAGACTGGAACACGCGAAGTCGTTCGGCTTTGACGCTTACATTGACTTGAGTTCCGTCGACGGCGTAAAGGCCGTTATGGACCTAACCGGCGGGTTAGGCGCAAATGTCGTAATTGTGACCGCGGGGAATGCGGACGCTCAAAAGCTTGGTCTCGCGATGGCCAGCAAAATGGGTAAAGTTTGTTTGTTTGCCGGTTTGCCGAAGGACCAGCCGATGATCGAACTGGACGTGAATCACCTGCATTATCGGCAGATTGCTCTTTATGGCGCATTCTCGTCGGCTCCGCGCCACAATGCGCTCGCTCTGGAAATGATTCGCGCCGGCAAGATCTCCGCCGGAAAAATTCTTACCCACCTCGTATCGCTGGATAACATTTGTGCGGGCATGGATGTGGTGAGCAGCCACGCGGGACTGCGTGTCGCGGTTGCTCCGTTCATCGGCGAACTTGAAGAAGAGATAAGGCGGCATCCTGGCCTGGTCGTAGTCCGATAGCTCATGCCACTACGGTACGAGGGAGGAGCGGGCATGGCCTGTGTGATCGGTATCGATGTGGGGACCACAAATTGCAAAGCGGCTGCTTACGCCGCCGATGGGACCTTGAAGGCAACGGCCAGCCGCCAGACTGTCACTCACTACTTAGAGAACAATTGGGCGGAATTCGATCCTGGACAACTATGGGATGCGGTTCAAGAAGTGCTCGGTGATGTTACTCGCCAGTTGAAGGAGAAAGTCGACGGGATCGCGGTTGCAAGCATGGGAGCCGCCGGCGTACTGCTCGACGAGAACGATCAATGGATTCATCGATCAATTGCCTGGTTTGATACTCGTACCGAAGAGATAGCCCGCTGGTGGAGTGAGAGCTTCGGAGCGGAGGAGATCTATTCCATTACCGGCTTTGTGCCGAGTCCCATGGCAGGCATTACCAAGGTGCAATGGATCCGCAATCGGCTGCCAGAGTCGTTCCAGCGCGTGAAACACTGGCTATCCATGCAGGATTACATCGCCTATCGGCTTACGGGGCAGGCTGGCGTAGACCTGTCGGTGGGTTGCCGCACGATGGCCGTGGACCTGCGCCGCTGCTGCTGGTCGCGAGAAATACTGGAACATGCGAAGATTCCGGCGGAGATATGTTCTACCTTGAAGCGCTCGGGTGAACTGGTCGGAAATGTAACATCGCAGGCCGCGAAGTTAACCGGCGTTGCGGAAGGCACTCCGGTTTTTGCAGGTGGGATGGATTACGTGTGCGGTGCTTTTGCCTGCGGCCTGATCAATACCGGGGAAGTTTTGAGCGCGGTGGGCACCAGCGAACAAATCCTGATGGTGATCGATGAGCCCATCAACGATCCGCGGCATATCGACACGAATTTTACTTGTGTGAACTATGTTGTGGATGACAAGTACTATATCGCCGGGCAAGTGATTTCATCGGGCGTGATTCTCGATTGGTTCCGTACGGAAATTGTAAGGGAAGATTTCGCGAAGCTCATCGCTGAAGCGGAACAATCGCCACTGGGAGCAAAGGGAGTGCTGCTGCTCCCGCATTTTCGGGGCAAGTACGCACCGGGCGCAGATCCGCTTTCCAGAGGCGCTCTGATAGGGCTAACTACCTCGCATACCCGAGGGGATTTGGTGAGGGCTATCCTGGAAGGACTCTGCTACGAATCGCTCATGATCATCAATGGCATGCAGGAGATTGTCGGAAAGCCCATACCCTCCCTGAATGTAGTCGGAGGCGCTACCCGGTCACCGTTCTGGATGCAGATGAAAGCAGACATCCTCGGTATTCCTGTTATTTGCCTGGAAGTTCCCGAGGTGGTTACGCTGGGCGCGGCGATGCTAGCCGGACTCGGGGCTGGTATCTATCGGGATTCGGCGGATGCGGTGCGGCAGACGCGACGCGAGAAAAAAATCTACACGCCTGATACGACCCGCCACGGGCGTTATCGCGTCATCTTTGAAGAAGCCTACCGGCATGTTTACCCCTCTTTGCGTCAGATTCACCATCAGATCGATTGCTTAATGAAGAGAGAGGCTTAATCGATGAGGTTCTTGGTAGTCGGAGATCCATTGCTCCCCTCTGCCACACTGGCAAGCGCTGTGCGTGATGTGTTCGGTGCGAACGTGCAGATCAGCGAGGTCGATTGGCAACCCGCCAATGAGGAAGAATTCTGGTTCCTGCGGAGTCAAGTAGAGAAGCTCGGACCTGGCGCAGGCAAACCGCCTGCCGAGTTGAACGACAAAATCAAGAATATCGACGTTATCATCACTCACCATACGCCGCTGAACGCACAGCTCATTAAACGCAGCAGCGCATCGTACATCGGTGTTTGCCGGGCGGGCACGGAAAACATTGACCTGAAGGCCGCTGCCGATAAGGGTATCAAGGTGATGAAAACCATGGGTCGCAATGCGGAGGCTGTATCCGATTTTACGATTGCACTCATGTTGGCCGAATTACGTAACCTGGCGCGAGGCCATGCCGCTCTAATGCAAGGGGAGTGGAAGAAAAAATATGCCAATTCCGCTTTCATGGGCGACATGCGGGATAAGACCATAGGTCTGGTGGGATTCGGCTTCATCGGACGACTCGTCGCACAAAAGCTACTGAACTTTGGCGTCCGTATTCTTGTTTACGATCCATACGTGGCGCAAGATGCGCTGGCAAAGTTCGGGGCGGAAGCGGTGTCACTGGAAAAGTTATGCAGGCAATCTGATTTCATCAGCATTCATGCCAGGCTTGGCAAAGATACGATGGGACTGATTGGGAGGGAAGCGTTTTCGTGGATGAAATCGACAGTATATCTAATCAACACGGCGCGGGCTGGACTGGTCGATGAGGCCGCCCTGATTGCAGCGTTGCAGGAACGGCGCATTGGCGGAGCCGCGCTAGATGTGTTCTGGACTGAACCAGTGCCCGCGGGACATCCCTTGCTTGCGATGGATAACGTAACCATTACACCGCACCTGGCGGGTGCGACGCGGGATACCTTCCGCATGACACCGTATTTACTGCTGCGTGAGTTGAAGCGCGTTGTGGATACGAAGGCGATATCGGAGTGGATAGTCAGCTAATAAGAGAGGTAGGTCTTCGCTCGCTACGCTCGCTCAGAATGACCCTTCAGATTATTGCGCGAACTTCTCGTGGTCTTATTGTCCCGTAAACCTTGTGCTCGTATGTCCTGATTGAGAGCGGCGCTGGCGCGCCTCTTTGACGTGAGCATGGGAGCCCAAGTAGTGTGCCTTCATGTCCTCGTTCGCCAGGAGATTCGCCGAGGTATCGGTCAAGGTCATCCGGCCGGTCTCCAGGACGTAGCCGCGATGGGCGATCAGGAGCGCCATCCGGGCGTTTTGTTCCACGAGGAGTATGGTGGTTCCGGTCGAGTTGATCGCCTTGATGACCCGAAAGACTTCCTGCACCAGGACGGGCGCCAAGCCCAGGGAAGGCTCGTCCATGAGCAGGAGCTTCGCCCCGGACATGAGGCCGCGGCCGATGGCGAGCATCTGCTGCTGACCGCCCGAGAGCTGCCAACCCAGACGGTCCTTGAATTCTTTTAGGATCGGGAAGTGGTGGAACACACGCTCCAGGTCTCGGTCCAAATCGGCTTTTGAGGGCTTCTTACGTGGCGTGGCCCCCAGCATCAGATTGTCCATCACGGTGAGGCCGGGGAAGATATGCCGCCCCTCGGGGACACACGCGATTCCGGCCTCTGCGATGTCTTCGGGTTCCATCCCCGCGATATTCTGCCCCAGGAACTCAATCTGGCCCTTGGCCGGCTTCAGCATCCCGGTAATCGTCTTGATGGTGGTGCTCTTACCGGCGCCGTTGGCTCCGAGCAGGGCGACGATCTCCTCCTGCTTCACTTCCAGCGAGACGCCTTTGAGCGCCTGGACTGCGCCGTACCAAGTCTCAATTCCCGAGACCTTGAGCATTGCCCACCTCCGTTCCCAGGTAGGCGTCAATCACCTCCTGATTCTTCTCGATGGTTTCAGCAGGGCCTTCGGCGATTTTCTTGCCGAAATTCAGAACCGTGATGTGATCGGACACGTTCATCACCAGGCTCATGTCATGTTCGACAAGCAGGATCGTGATCCCACGATCCCTGATCTGGAAGAGCAGATCCAGCAGCATCTCGGTCTCGGCCGAGTTGAGTCCGGCGGCCGGCTCGTCCAGCAGGAGGAGCTTGGGGTCCGAGACCAGAGCACGCGCCAGCTCCAGCAGCCGCTGCTGCCCGTAGGGGAGGCTCTTGGCCTCGGCGAACTCTTTTCCCCAGAGGCCGACGAACGCCAGCGCCTCCAGAGCCTTCTGGCGCAGGGCTGCCTCTTCGGCCTGCTGCGAGCCCAGTTGGAGGATGCTTCTCACCAGCCCCGCTCGGGAACGGCTGTGCTGGCCAATCAGGACATTGTCCAGCACCGTCAATTCGCCGAACAGGCGGATATTCTGGAACGTGCGCGCCATCCCGTGGGCGGTAATGATGTGGGGCTTCCGGCCGGTGACGGTTGTCCCGTCCAGAACGATCTCGCCCGCAGTAGGTATGTACAGGCCGCTCAGCATGTTCAGGATGGTGGTCTTACCCGAGCCGTTGGGTCCGATAAGCGCCTGGATTTCGCCGCCGCGGACTTCCATGTCCACGCCGTCCACCGCCTTCAACCCGCCGAAGTACTTGGCCAGCCCTCTGACGGCAAGGATCGTCCCGTTGCTGCCGGAGCCGCCGACATTCGGCAAAGGGAAGTCTGTTTTTCCTGCATGACGTTCCTTCAGCTCCGCCGCCACGTCGTGTGCGGCCAAAGAGCCGGAGGTCCACCAGGTCCGCAGCCGTCGGCTGACCGCCCAGCCCCGCACGAGGCCAGCGATTCCGCCCGGCATGAAAATCATCACGGCCACGATGCCTGCCGCGTAGACCATCATGTAGTAGTCCTTCAGGAAGCGCAGCACCTCCGGCATCAGGGTGAGCAGGACCGCGCCTACAATGGACCCCACCGCTGAGCCGTTGCCGCCGAGCACCATCATGGCCAGGAACATCACCGATTGGTCGAAGGAGAATGTGTCGGGACTGATGTAATGCGAGCCGCTGTGGGCGAACAGCCAGCCCCCGAACCCGCCGTAGCCGGCCGATAGGGCGAAGGCCGTGATCTTGTAGTAGGTGGAGTCCACTCCCGCTGTCTCGGCCGCCATCTCATTCTCACGGATAGCCATAAAGGCACGCCCCACGCGCGAGTTCTTCAGCCGAATCGACGCCCAGGTGAGAAGGATCAGTGATACGGCCGCCACGTAAAAAAAGTTTTTGGGGTCCTTTAGTTCATAGGGGCCGATCCACGGCGACGGGATCTTGGGGATGCCGTCCGATCCGCCTGTCAGCCAGACGGCGTTGATCAGGATGAGTTGCAGGATGACCCCGAAGCCGATGGTGACCATGGCCAGGTAGTGGCCAGAGAGCTTCAGAGTAGGAATGCCTAGGAGCACCCCGAAGAGGGCCGCCACAATGAACGCGGCGACCATGCCCAGCCAAGGCGACATCCCGTAATTGACCGTGAGCACTGTCGTCGTGTAGGCCCCCACACCCCAGAAGGCCGCCTGAGCCAGGGAAAGCTGCCCCCCGTAGCCCAGGACGATGTTCAGCCCGAGGCAGGCCACGGAGAAGCCGATCGCCAGATTCACCAAGTTGAGCCAGTAGCCGCTGCCCACGGCCCAGGGGAAGACGAGGACAGCCAGGGCGAGGATCGCGATGAGGAGCGGCGTGGCCGCGCGTGGACTCATGGCCGTACCCTCTATGCTTTCTCGGCGATCTTTTCGCCGAAGAAACCCTGCGGGCGGAAGAGCAGTACCAGGATCAGGAGGATGAAGGCGAACGCGTCGCGGTAGGCGCTGGAGATGTAGTAAGCCGCGAAAACTTCGACCACTCCAAGGAAAATTCCCCCAAGGATTGCCCCGGGCACGCTCCCGAAGCCTCCCACGATGGTGGAGCAGAACGCCTTGAGCCCCAGCATGGCGCCCATCTCTTTTGTCACGTAAAAAATCGGGCCGACCAGAATGCCCGCCGCCGCCCCCAGGATGGAGCTGTAGACGAAAGTGATGGCGATCATCTTCGCCACGCGGATGCCGAGGAGCCGCGCCATCTCCTTGTCCTGCGCCGTCGCCTGCATCTTTTTGCCCAGAGATGTCTTTTCAAAGAAGAAGTACTGGAACGCGAGCAGCGCCAGGGTGGCCACGATGATTACGATGTACTGCGGGTCCACGAAGACGCTGGCCAGGTTCAGGACGTCCGGGGGGGTCGGCCGTTGCATAAGGAACGGCTCGGCCCCGAATACCATCTGAGCTCCGTTTTTGAGGAAGATGGAAACACCGATGGTGGCGATGATGACAGGAAGGAACGTCCGATGGCGCAGGGGGTAGTAGGCAATGCGCTGGAAGACGATGCCAAATACCCCCATAAAAATAACGGTGATCAGGTATGTCAAGGGGAACGGAATCTTCAAGATGTCGATCAGCCAGACGGCCACGAAGGCTGGAACCATGACAAACTCGCCCTGGGCGAAGTTCACGACCCCAACCGCGTTGAAGATCAGGACGAATCCCAGGGCGACGAGGGCATAGATGGAGCCCATGGCCAGCCCTGCGGTCACCATTTGCAGATTGGTAGAAACGTCCATGCAGAAGCCTCCAGATGCGCATGGCCCCCGGTCGCCACCGGGGACCCGCGCCTCCTGATCACTAAAGGTTGGGGAATTTACTTGGCCCTTGTGTTCACGACCTTGAGGAGCTTGGGATTCCCCTTTTCGATCTGTACCACACTCACTTCGCTCAGACCGTCCCCGTTGGGGGTGAAGGAGAACACGCCCAGGACACCCTGGTATCCCTTGGTAGCCAGGATGGCGTTGCGGATCTTGGTGCGATCCTCACCACCCTTTTTGATTGCATCCACCAAAATTTTCAGGCCGTCATAAGTCCAGGCCGAGGTGGCGTCGAAATCCTGGTTGTATTCCTTCTTGTAGTCCTCAGCGTACTTCTTGTTCACGTCGCTCTGGCCGGGCACGAAGTCAGCGATGGCGAGCAGCCCCTCCGCCGCATCCCGCGAGAGGTTAATGGTGTCCCTCATCTGACTGGAGGGGGAGCCGATGTACTTGAAGGGCAAGCCGAGCTGCTTGTACTGCCGCTGGATCAGCGCCACGTCCTCGGGGTTCGTGCCGTACAGCACCATGATCTCGGCTCCGGAGTTCTTGAGCGAGAGGAGCTGTGCGGTGAAGTCCTTACTCTTGGTGGTGTACTTCTCCCGCCTCACCACGTTCAGGCCCGCATCCTTGGCGCCCTTCTCGACCAGATCGGCGCCGCCGGTACCGAAGGCGTCGGAGTCGTGCAGGATGGCCACCTTGGTGTACTTGGTGTTTTCCTTGATGTACTTGACCATGGCGGCCGCGGCGATAGAGTCATCCGGCCGGACGCGGAACAGCCACGGGTTCCCCTGCTTGGTCAGGGTGGCATTGGTCCCGCCGATTATTGTGGGGATGCCATAGTTCTTGATCGCATCGGACATGGCCAGAATCTGGGTGCTCTTGACGGAGCCGACCAGCGCCAAGACCTTCTCCTGCTCCACGGCCTTCTGCAGCGCAGCCAAAGCGCCGGGGTTGGTGGACTGGTTGTCCACAATGATCAGGTCGATCTTCTTGCCGTTCACCCCTCCTGCTGCGTTGATTTGCTTCACAGCAAGTTTGATCGCTTTGATTTGCAGGGCGCCCTCGTCCGCCGAAGCGCCGGTCACGGGCGGGGTAAAACCAATCTTGATCGTATCGGCTGCTTGCAAACTGAGGACGCCGACGGTCACGCCGGCAACGAGCCCTAGCACTGCACTGGCGAACCACTTGCGCATGATGGTGCCCCCTTCGGTAATTGATATTTTTTCGAGATTACGGCGCAACACAGATATCAAATGCCCGCTGTCGTGTAAAGGCAAAAAAGCGAATCGAGGCGCAGGCATCCATTGATATCAATCGACGTTTGTCATGGAACTGATCGATTGCCACGGGATCACACCGAAATATAGCTAGCGAGTCTTCCGTCACTCATCAACTGACCACGTCTGAGTTCCCAGAACAAGACTAGGGGTTCGGGACCCCGGATAATTGGTGAGAAGGCGATGTATCGACGATCACCCTCTTGGGCTGAGGCCGCAGAGCTGCTCAATGACCGTATAGACAACGGCAGAATCCAGGCTGCCCTTGCCTTGCGCACGGGCTGCGCGGAGCACCTCCAAGGCCGCCGAGGCGGCGGGCGCCACCGCTCCCACGGCGTCCGCAAGCCTGAGAGCCGTCGAGAGGTCCTTGTGCATGTTGTCCGTCGAGAAATGGGGCGAGAAATCGTGGGCGACCATGCGTGACCCACGTGTCTCCATCGCTCCGGTGCGCGCGCCCCCGACGCTGGTGATCTGCCGGACGCAATCAGGATCGATTCCCGCCTTCCTGGCGAGGACGAGTGCCTCCGCGACGGCCTCGATTGCTACGCCCATAATCAAATTGTTGACAAGCTTGAGCGTGGAACCCGCGCCCGAGGGACCGGCGTGGACGATCACCGCCGACACCTTCTCAAGAAGCGGTCGGACATGATCCACCGCCTCCTTCTCGCCGCCAATCATGACGCCAAGTTTCCCGGCCTCGGCCACCTTCGGATTGCCGGTGACGGGCGCGTCGAGCATTCGAACGCTGCGCTCTTTCGCGCGCTCAGCAATGGAGCGCGACATCTCCGGAGCAATCGAGCCCATGTCGATGACAATCAACCGCGGTCGGGCATTGTCGAGAACGCCGTTCTTGCCGCAGATCACGGATTCCGATGCCGCGGCGTCGGTGAGCATGGTGATAACCACATCGGACCACCGAGCCAACTGGCCGATGCTCTCGGCCCGGACGGCCCCTGCGGCTAGCAAGGGCTCCGTCTTTGCTGCGGTGCGGTTCCAGACAGTGAGTTCGAAACCGCCTTTGAGGATGTTGATGGCTAACGGGGTTCCCATCAGGCCGAGCCCGATGAAGCCAATGCGCATGACGATCGTTCTCCTTGGAACTCAGATCGATAAGAACCGGTCTATACCGGTTGCCTTTTGGGTGTTGATGATAACAGGTCGTCTCAACAGTGATCCCAAAAACAGGAATCCGGGTAGTGTCCTAAACACGTTTAGGACACTACCGGAATTCGACCGCTTCCCGCTTCATGGGAATCTTCTCCTCATCGCGACCGAACATTGACGTTGGTCACCCTCTCATACCGGCCTTAGTCCTCGGTAACAAAGCACTTCTGCAACCAGTCGAAAACTGCTAGAGTCTCAGTCGGAATCCACTTATTCACGGAGTTCGTATGGCACAGTTCTGTGCTTTTTGTGGGGCGCAGATGCAGGACGAAAGCGGCCTCTGCCACGCATGCGGCAAAAGCCAAGTTACTGGGACGAATCAATCAGGGGCGGGTGCCCAGGCGGTGATGGCGCCTGCCGTCGAAAAGACATCTGCACAAGCCGCGCTAGCCGTAGCCGGCGCGCCTGCCACACCGCCTGCCGCGCAGAAACCGGCCATGAGTCTGTGGATAGCTCTCGCGCCCGTTATCATCGCGATCATAATCGTGTTGATTCCCGTGCCGGCGGGTCTCAAGTTCAGTGCCTGGGCGTTCTTTGCCGTATTTTGCGGTGTTATAGCCGGAACTATCATCGAGCCTCTCCCGGCAGCGGCGGTTGGATTCGTCGGCGTGGGCGTGGCCACGGTACTGGGCCTGGTCGACCCCAGACCCGGCCCATCCGTTGCCTGGGCGCTGTCGGGTTTCTCCAACGGCACGGTCTGGCTGATCTTCGCCGCCTTCATGTTCTCCACCGGCTATGAGAAGACGGGACTGGGCCGGCGCATCGCCTTGGGTCTGGTTAAGACTTTAGGATCCAAAACGCTCGGCCTGGGATATGCCATCATGCTGGCCGATCTGGTTTTGGCTCCGGCAACTCCCTCCAACACCGCCCGCAGCGGAGGGACCATCTTTCCGATTATTCGAAATATCCCACCTCTGTACGGCTCCTACCCTGGGGAGACGGCGCGCAAGCTCGGCAGTTACGTGATGTGGGTGGCTTTGTGTGCCACCAGCGTCACCGCCGCCACGTTCGCCACCGGGCTGGCGACCAACGCTTTTTCCTTGGAGATCGTAAGGAAACTCGCCAAGGTCGAGATCACCTGGACACAATGGTTCATCGGCTTCCTGCCTATGGCGGTGATTCTGTTGAGCGTCCTGCCCTACCTCATCTACAAAATCTATCCGCCTGAAATCAAGTCCAGCACGGAAGTCCCGGTGTGGGCCGGGAAACAACTGGCGGAGATGGGCAAGATTTCGTGGCGGGAAATCGGCCTGGCGCTGATCGTCGGCTGTGCGCTCATTTTCTGGATCTTCGGGACGAAAATCGTGGACACCACAGCCGTGGCCCTCATGGCCACTGGTTTGATGGTGGTATGCCGAATCGTCACCTGGGACGACATTCTCTCCAATAAAGCTGCCTGGAGTGTCCTGGTGTGGTTCGGCACCCTGGTCAGCCTGGCCGATGGCTTGAACAGAGTCGGTTTCGTGGGCTGGTTCGCCAAACTGGTTGCTTCGCACCTGACAGGCTTATCGCCTGTGATGGTCATGGCGGCCCTGGTAGCGCTCTACTACGTCGTCCACTACATGTTCGCCAATCTCACCTCGCAGGCGGTGGGAGTCCTGCCGATGCTGTTGGTGGCGGGAATGTCTATTCCCGGCATGCCCGTAAGAAGTTTTGCCATGCTTCTGTGCTTCTCGCTGGCGCTGCAGGGAGTCATTACCCCTTACGCATGCGGCGCGGCCCCGATCTACTATGCGAGCGGCTATATTTCGCGCAAAGATTTCTGGCTTCAGGGCGCAATCTTTGGCGCGATCTTCCTGGGCACGCTGCTCGCCGTCGGCATCCCCTATCTTTCGTACATCAACCGGTGACGCAGGCGTAGGGATGATGAAGGAGTGCTGTTTACCTCGACGGGCGCTAGAGCAGCGCCTGTTGGGGAGCTCCGGACGGCAGGAATCACTTCGTAAAGGACACTTACAAATGGAAATCCCGAAAACGATGAAGGCGGCGGTGTTACACAAGCCGGAGCACCTGAGCTTGGAAGAGGTTCCCGTCCCGGAGGTCAAGGATAACGAAGTAATGATTCAGGTGAAGGCCTGCGGGGTCTGCGGCTCCGACATTCTCGCCCTGCACGGCGGGCATCCGCGGGCCACTTACCCGCGAATCCTTGGGCATGAGTTTTCCGGCGTGGTGTGCCGTGTTGGCGCCAAGGTGAAGAAGTTCCAACCTGGCATGCGGGTGACTGCCACCATGGAAATCCAATGCGGTGAGTGCTGGGCCTGCCGCCACGGACACCTGAACCATTGCCAGGCCGGCAGCTCCGTCGGCTTCAGCACCGATGGCGGCATGGCCGAGTACATGAAGGTGCCGGCCAGCCACGTCCTCGAGCTGCCTGAGAATGTGGACTTTACCGTGGGCGCGATCGCCGAAACGCTGGCCGTAGGGGGTATAACGCCATCCGGCTGAAGGCGAAAGCCGGTGCAGGAGACGTTGTGGTCATCATTGGCGCCGGCCCGGTGGGAATGGATGTGCTGGCCTGCGCCCACGCCGCCGGATGCTATGTCATCATCTCCGATCCGCTTAAGAGCCGCCTGGAACTCGCCAAGGTGATGGGCGCCGACCGTGTGGTCTGCACGGCGGAAGAGGACCTGCGGCAGGTCGTCAGCAAGGCCACCAATGGGCGCGGGGCGGACGTCGCGGTTGAGACGGTAGGAATCACCGCCGCTCGGACGGTCTTCCTCGCAGTCGAAGTAACCCGGCCCAGAGGCTCGCTCGTGATCATGGGCACCAACGCCGAGAACTGCTCGGAGTTCCCCGTGACCACCTTCAAAGAGAAGGAGATGACCATGTACGGCTCGCGGGGAATCCCCTTCGACGCTCTGGATCGGGCGCTGATGCTCCTAGGCCAGGGGCGCGTGAACCTCAAGCCGGTCATTACGCACTGCTTCCCGCTAACGAGGGTACTGGAGGCGTTCAGGGTGGCGGAGCACGAAAAAGCCACGGCGATGAAAGTGATGCTCACGTACTAAGGCCATTTCAGGCTCGCAGGCGAGAGGGCTTGGGAGCCGGTGGTAACAACCCCAAATCGAACGCCCCGACGCCTTCGCAATGACCGGAGATGAGGTCGTGGTGGAAATCGAAAAGATCGGTCGTCTTGGGAATCGTGTCATTGCCGCGAGCTAGGTGAACACTCTCCGGCGTATCGTCGGCGACACGGAAAACGAAGGGCTGCCGATAGGGAGGCCGTGGGAAGGAGCTACAACTTGCACATTACGCCTGTTGAGGAACTCGTAACCCGGAAGGAACGATTGCAGCGGTTGCTCCAGGACAAAGGGATCGATGGCGCGATCATCCTGCAGCGGGCGGACCTCTTCTACTTCTCCGGGACGGGGCAGGACGGACACCTGCTGATACCCGCGTCTGGCGAATCCGTCCTGCTCGCGCGAAAGAGCTTCGACCGGGCGCGTCGAGAAAGCCGCCTGCCTGTAGTCGAGAAATTCCCCAGGTCAAAGGAGCTACCTGGAACCATCCGTTTAAATTTCCGTCAAATCCAAAAGATCGGAATGGAACTGGATGTTGTCCCCGCGAATCACTATCTGCGCTTTCGGGCTATGTTTCCGGAAACGGAGATCGTTGACGTTTCTCCCCTGATCCGTCAGATCCGGATGATCAAATCGGAGTACGAGATTGGCAAGCTGCACGAGGCCGCAGCCATGAGCGACCGCCTGTTCGCGAAAGTGCCGGAGTTTCTGGAACTCGGGATAAACGAGTTTACCTTCGCGGGAAGGCTCGAGGGGTATTACCGCAGCCTGGGCCACCAAGGCTTCGTCCGGGTAAGAAGCTTCAATCAGGAAGTGTTCTACGGTCATGTGATGTCGGGTGCGAACCTTGCAGCCCCCAGCTATCCCGACAGTGCCACCGGTGGCAGCGGCCTCAATCCTTCATTTCCCCAGGGCGCAGGGAGGAAACTCCTCGGTCTCAACGAGCCGATCATGGTCGATTTTGCGGGAGTGCACGACGGGTATATGGCCGATCAAACCCGGATATTCGTTTTCGGCCAGCTTGCAGAACACCTGGTCGAGGCTTTTGAAACTGCACTCAGGATCGAGCAGTATTTGAGAGAAAACGCCACGCCTGGTGCACGGTGCTCGGAGCTGTTTGCTGCTACTCAAGATCTTGCCGCCCAAGCCGGATTCGGCGATCACTACATGGGATACAGGGAGAAAGCACGGTTTGTCGGTCATGGAATCGGCATTGAACTCGATGAATGGCCGGTAATTGGTCACGGTATTGACACGCGACTGGAAGAGCGCATGGTTGTTGCCATAGAGCCGAAATTTCTTTTCCCTGATATAGGCGTGGTGGGATTGGAGAATACATGTGTCGTTCGATCGCGCGGTCTGGAGGCCCTTACGAAATTCCCCAACGAGATTACCTATTTGAAAAGGTGATTAGAGACTCGTTGACAATAACAGATTTGTCGGCGGAGCTGTGCTTGTCTTCTCCGACCATCGGTCCCGTGCCGACTGCCGCGACCTCAAAACCACAGCGTTCCACGATGCGGCGGAATTCCCCGGCATCCATCGCTTCCGGATCGCGGACGGCCAGTTCAACACCCGAATACCCGATATCGCGGAGGGCCGCCAATACTTCTTCGGGATTTCCGCGATAGGCGAATAACTTGCCGTGCGTATCGGGTGTGCCGACCGGGTAAGTCAGTTTCAATGACATAGTTCTCCTGGTTCGAATCCGTCATGCATGGAAGTCGATGCCACGATATTCATTAGCCGAGAAGATAATGCAAACTGGACTTCCCGTGGCGATGACTCCGCCTGCTGGAGAAAGTTTTCCCGTGGCGCTGTCGACTCGGAACGGGAAGATCGTGTCGCTATTTTCATTTGCAGCGTAGAGGAAATGCCCTGAGGGGTCGAGGGCAAAAAAGCGAGGTCCATCACCCTGTGTCGACTCCCATCCCACTGGCGTAATTCTCCCTGAGCCCTGATCGATCGCAAAAACGCCTATGCTGTCATGACCGCGGTTGGAGGCGTAGAGAAAGCTGCCCGACGGCGCGACTGCGATCTCCGCGCCGGTATTTTCTCCAAAAAATGTATCGGGCAGCGATGGAATAATCTGCACAGGCTCAAGGCGGCCTCTCTCGGCGGTGTAACGATAAGCCGTGATCGTCGAGTTCAGCTCATTGATTACGTAGGCGTACGGCGCTGATGGATGAAAGGCGACGTGACGCGGCGCCGATCCCTCGCGGCTCGTGACGAAAGGCATTTCGGCCGGCGCGAGTTTGCCTGTAGAGGCATCGAAGGCAAAAATGAAGATGCGGTCGAGGCCTTTGTCCGGCACCAGGATGAATCTTCCGGCAGGATCGAACGGAAGATGATGCGGATGCGAGCTCGCCTGCTGCACCTTGTGCGGGCCGGGCGTTCCGGGCAATTCGACAAGCTGCGCCACCGGGCCAAGCGAGCCGTCCGGATTTCTCGGCAAAACCGCAAGCGTGCCGGTCGCGTAGTTGGCCACCATAGCGAAACGGTTGGTATTGTCGATCGCCAGGTGAACCGGATTCTTGCCGCAAGTTGACTGCCGGTTGATGAAGGTCAGGCGTCCCGTGCCGGCGTCGATGGCAAACGCTGAAATCTCGGAGAAGTCACCATGCACCGAGTAGAGAAACCGCCGGCTGCGGTCCGTCGCCAGGAACGATGGATTGGCGAGATCGCCGACGAGCTGGACGTGACTCCAGCAGCCGGATTCGGTGTTCATGCGATAAACATTAATTCCCCGCCCGCGCGCATTTCGTTCCTTCGTGGTACGTGAGCCGACGTAGACGAACATGGCTTCCTCCGGATTCGATGGTGACGACAGTGCGACTGAATCACTGGCTGCTCGCCACCGATCTTACGCCGGACTGGATAATCATCGGTCGGCGCGTCATGGTCAAAGTGGCCGTAGCACCGCCGACCAGCAGTATGCCGGCGATGACGAATGCCCAGGTGTAGCTGCCCGTGCCCGCGATCACGTAGCCGGTTACGATCGGCGCCATCAGGCCGAATGTATTGCCGCCCACTATCAGGAAGCTCATTCCCTTCCCGATGTCGCGTGGATTGGGCAGCATGTCATTGAGCAGAGCGAAATTCAGCGAGGTGGTCGAGGCAATGCCGGTTAGGGAGATTGTCATCAGCCCAAGCAGAAGCCAGATATTGTCCACGAACGGCGCGAGAAGAATGATGGAGGCGCCCATCAGAGCACCGGCAATCATGTTGCGGCGGCGGCCACTGCCAACGCCCTGCTGCCTCAACAGGCGATCGCTGAAGCGGCCAACCAGGATCATCAGAACCGCGGTCAGCGCGTAGGGAACGGCCGTAAACAGTCCGGTCTTCAGGATGGTCAGCTTCTTGGTGGTTTGCAGATAGCTCGGCAACCAGGTGAGGAACAGGTACTGCGTATAAGTGGTGCATCCTTGGGTGAGTGCAAGCCCCCACATCGTTCTGGTGCGAAGCAGTGCGAAAAGACCGTGTCCTTCAGAGCGGCCGTCCAGTTGAGACGCCTCGGCCTTGCGCTCCGCCAGAATCTTCCGGCGCTCGGCTTCGCCCAGCCATGCGGCATCTTCCGGACGTCGAAACCAGCGCAGCCAGGCGGCGAGCCAGAAGAAGCCAATGGAGCCGGCGCAGACGAACAATCCGCGCCAGCCGAAGGCGTTGATGAGGGTTCCAGCCACGACTGCGCACAACGCAGGCCCGGCGTAGGCCCCGCTGTTGAAAATGGCGCTCAGGATGCCACGCTCACCGGCGGGAATCCATTCGCGGATAACACGCGCGCCCACCGGATTGTTCGTCGCCTCGCCTGCGCCCATTCCCAATCTGGTCGCCAGCAGAGAAGGAAAACTCCAGGCCATCCCCGTCAACGCGGTTGAGAGCGACCAGAGCGAGATGCCAAAGGCGGCGACGCGCTTGGTGCCCATGCGGTCAACCGCGATGCCGGAGGGAATCAAGAACGCCGTGTATGTCCAAAGAAACGAAGAAAAAAGGTATCCGAGAGCTACTGACGAGAGATGAAACTCCGCTGCGATCGGTCTCGCCGCGAAAGAAAGGCGATGCGGTCGATATAGTTGATCATCGTCAAGGTGAACAGAAACAAACCAATCCACCCCCGGCGGAATTGCGCTGCTGTCTGCTCGTTGGACATGTTTTTTTCCGTTCTTCGCCGACGATCACGATGCGCGATCGAGAAGCAAAACCCGATTGCACATTGTATTACGTGACCATATAATTCATCGGCTCAAAGCTGAAAGAACAGACGAGTCCGGCGAGAGGGCCTCACGCTGAAGCGCATTGCGTTGACCGGCTGTTCCCATCGGTTGTTTCGGACGTTTGCGGCAATAGAGGGGAATCGACATGACGGGCGACTTGGCCGAAAGATCCGATTCCGCCGGCATAGACACTGCTTTGCAAAGGCGGGTTTTCAGAAAGGCCATTCTCAGGCTGGTGCCGATTCTGACGATCTCGTACGTCATCGCTTTTATCGACCGCACGAACGTTGGTTTCGCCTCGCTGACGATGAACAAGGACATTGGGCTCTCCGAACTGGCGTTCGGTTGGGGTGCCGGCATTCTTTTCTTCGGCTATTGCTTTTTCGAAGTGCCGAGCAATGCCATACTCCACCGGGTTGGTGCGCGACGCTGGCTTGCGCGGATCATGATCACCTGGGGACTGGTGACTGCCGCGACTGCATTCGTAACGGGAGCGAAGGGCTTCTATATCGCGCGCTTTCTGCTGGGCGTCGCCGAGGCCGGGTTCACGCCTGGGGCAATGTATTTCTTCACCTACTGGTTCCCCATACAATATCGCAGCCGCCTGATGTCCTGGTACCACATCGCTGTTCCGGTGGCTTCACTCATCAGCGGCCCGCTTTCCAGCATCATCATGCAACTGAACGGTTGGTGTGGGCTGGCGGGATGGAAGTGGCTATTCATAGCGGAGGGTATTCCCGCAGTGCTGATCGGATTCGCGCTCTTATTCGTGCTGACGGATAAGCCGCAAGACGCCAAGTGGTTGACATCGGAAGAAAGGAACGTGATCGTCCGCGCTCTGGCTACTGAAAAACGCGAGCGGCCGGTAAAGAACCTGTGGGCTGCTTTGGCTGATACACGGGTCCTGGTCTTGGCCGGAATCCAACTCTGCTTCACCATCGGATCCTACGCCGTCGCCATCTGGCTGCCGCAGATTCTTAAGGGACATCGCCTGTCGAATTTCTCAATCGGTATGGTCGCGGCGATCCCGTACCTGTTCGGTTGCATCGGCACCATCATTTGGGGCGCATACGTCGACCGCACCGGCCGCAGAATCGCCAATCTGGCACTCGCCTGCTGCGTCGGCGCAGTGGGACTGCTGGTCGCGGTCCGCTTCCCAAGCTTGACGATCTCGATGGTTGGACTCTCGGTCGCGTTGATCGGTATCACCGCTTCTCGCGGAATCTTCTGGTCGATTCCTCCGCGTTTCCTGACGGGCTTGGGAGCGGCGGGAGGTTTGGCGTTCATCAATTCGGTAGGCACGATGGGCGGTTTCTTCGGACCCGTGATCATGGGATGGCTGAAGACTGTGACGGGCTCGTTCACCGCGGGACTGGCAGTGATGGGCGGCCTCATGGTTGCGGGAAGTTTGCTGACGCTCTCCATGTACTTCCTGGTAAAACAGGAATAGCAACAGCATCAGCCGGCGTGGAAACAAAGTGCGCCTGGAGTTAGGCGCGGCGACCGCGATGTATAAAGCGGCTTTGCTTATCTTCCTATCTTCAGAGTTTGTTCACAGGAAAGGTGACTCGATGAACGACGCGGCCAAATACTTTAATCCGTTGCATCTGACTCAGTTCACGATCGCCATATTCAAGCAGGCGGGCCTGCCCGAAAACGATGCCGCGATCGTCGCCGAGGGGCTGGTCAAGGCCAATCTGCGTGGTATCGACTCCCACGGAGTTTCTCGCATTCCGATGTATTTGGAACGCCTGCGGCGCGGCGTCGTCAACCCGAAACCGGACATGAAGGTCACGCGCGTAGCCGGCGCGGTTGCGCTGGTTGACGGCGATGACGGCATGGGATTCATCTCCGGCCGCATGGGAATGAATGAGGCGCTTAAACTCGCCGCCGAATTCGGCATCGGCATGGCCGGAGTACGCCGCAGCACGCACTACGGAATGGCGGCGTTGTACGTGCTCCAGGCGATCGAAGCCGGTTACATTTCGCTCGCGCTGACAAACTCTTCTCCAGCTATCCCTGTCTGGGGAGGGCGCACCACGTTCCTCGGCGCGGCCCCGCTCGCCGCCGGTGTTCCCGGTGGACAAAGCGAGCCGTATGTTCTGGACATGGCCATGACGGTGATTGCACGCGGCAAGATCCGCTTGGCGGCAACCCACGGCAAATCAATTCCAGAGGGACTGGCGCTGGATGCCGAAGGGCGGCCGACCACGGATGCCAAAAAGGCGTTCGAGGGCGTCTGTCTGGCGTTCGGCGGCGTGAAGGGCGCCGCGCTGGCAATGCTCATGGATCTGCTGGCGGGTCTATACACTGGAGCTAATTACGGCGGGGACGTGAAGAGCCTTTATTTCGACCACTCCGCGCCACAGAACGTCGGCCATCTGTTTATCGCAATGCGTCCTGACCTGTTCGTCTCACGCGAGGAATTCGAGCACCGCGCCGACACTTTCGTCGAGCGTGTAAAGACCCTGCCGCGGGCCGCGGGGTTTGACGAGATCCTGTTGCCGGGTGAACCGGAGGAGAGAACCGAGCAGGTGCGCAGTCGTACCGGTATTCCCATCTCGGACAAGGTGGCCGGTGAGCTGCACGCAGAGGCGAAGCATGCGGGCGTTCCCTTCCCGAAGTCGTCGCCCGAGGAACTCCGGTTGGCGCCTTGATTTTCGTCAGCCCACGGCTGGCGCGACTCACGATTCCGCGGGTGAATCCGTCCGCAGCCACGGCGCTTTTATAGACCTTTCAAACGGCGTGAGAAGAGATCGACGCACGGGCTACAATGCTTTCGGTTCGCTTACGCGACGCCTTCCCACTGTGAAGGAGACGAGGTCATGATCCGAGTTTCCAAAGACTTTCGCCCGGCGTTTCCTCTCGCCCGTGTGGGACTGCTGGCCATGACCAGCGTCACCAATCCAGCCACCCATCGCGCGCTAGAAGAACGCAAAGCAGACATCGAGGAAACGCTACGCAGGCAATTTGGCAGCTTCGATCGCTCGCAGTTCAAGCAACTACCCGTTATCCAAGCCTACGATGCTCATTACCGCAAGTTCGATAAGGCGTACCACGTGCTTCTCCAGGTAGAGTCGGTGGCTCTGAAGGGCAAGCCCATCCCAAGCGTGGCAGCGCTGGTGGAGGCGATGTTCATGGCCGAGCTCAAGAACATGTTGCTCACTGCCGGCCACGACCTTAACAGGATAATCCAGCCGCTTACGCTGACTGTGTCGGCGGGCGGCGAGACCTACTTGGGCATCCGGGGCAGGATTGAGACCTGCAAGCGTGGCGACATGATGATCACAGACGGCGAAGGCATCGTCTCCAGCGTGCTGTACGGCCCCGATGCCCGCACTCGCATCACCGCGGGGACGAACTCCGCCCTCTTCACCGTCTATGCTCCAGAAGGAGTGAAAGAGGAAGCGATAGACGCCCACCTACGAGATATCGAAGAGTACGTGCGGTTAGCTTCGCCGCAGGCTGCGACGCAGGCACTAGAGGTGGTATAGCCACCAATCGCAGGCTTTCCCCTTTCGCGGAGAATGACCGTATTTCTGTCAGTGTGCGAGAGTGGGACTATTTCACCCAAAAGTGGTGGGCGATGGCTCGGGGTTCTGAGCGGCGCGGCTCAAACAGAGGATCGACGAAACTTTAAAGATAGCTCGTTGATCGTTACTGGCTTGCTGTGCCTCGACCCCAGGGCAGGATCTGGCGCAGCAAGAACATCAGCAGAAGGATCGCGCCAAAAGTGCAGACGATGGTGGCGCCGGTCGGCAGGTCGAGCAACACTGAAAGATAGACGCCGAAGGCCGAGACTAGTGTGCCCATGGTCCACCCGATTGCCAGCCTTTTACCGATGTGGTCGGAGAACAACATGGCACCCACGGAGGGCACGATCAAGTAACAGAAGACGAGCAGCACGCCGGCGATGGCGACCGATGAGGTTACAACGAAGCCGAACGAAGCGTAAAAGAGGAAGTCCCAGAGCCGTATCGAGATGTTCTCCGCCTTCGCTCGTGTCGGGTCCATGGAGATAAGAAGAAATCTGCGGCGAAAGATGTAATGGAACAGGCCGATGGCGCCATACAGGGCGGCGGTCTTGATTACATCGTGGCGCGATACGGCCAGGATGTTGCCAACCAGCATGTCTTTCAGGTGTTCGGTTTCGCCGGTAGCCTTGCTCATGGCCAGAATAGCGGCAGCGGAGGCGACGGCGTACGTAATGCCGATGAACGCCTCCAGCGGAATGCGGGTGGCGCGGCGCGAGCGGGCAAGGGCAAAGAGACCTGCGCCTAAAAAGGTAAATGCCAGGCTGATCCAGTATGCCTCGCTGCCGTGCGGGTCCATGCCCGCTAGAATGGCGATGGTAGCGCCCAAGGCGGCGATCTGCGCAAGCGCCAAGTCGACGAAGATCACGCCGCGTTCGACCACGTGTACGCCCAGATAGGCATGGATCCCGGTGAGGATCAGACTCGCCAGAAACGGCAGCAGCAGGAATTGGAGCATCTCCATCTGGCCGATTTCTCTCCTTAATGCAAAGATGTCTGCTGTTACGTCCTACTGCACAGTCTTAAATGCGTTGACCAGCAGATTGATATCGTAGTCGAACAGCTTGAAGTAGTCTGTGACCGGTTTTTCTCCGCCGACGGAGGGAGTCATCACCAGCACCTTGCCCCCGGTTTCGCGCGCGATGCTGTCGGGTGTCTTCAGGTCGAAATACGGTTCGACCATGATGATCTTGACGTTGTCGCGCCGCATCGCCTGGATCAACTCCAGCGTGTGGCCGGGGCTGGGTGGAATGCCCGGGCGCGGCTCGACGTAGCCGACCACGTTCAGCTTGAAATGCTTGGCGAAGTTGGGCCACGAGTTGTGATAGGTGACAACCTTGCGGCCCGTATACGGCCGCATCTGGGCATCCCAGTTTTGCTCGGCAGCCGTCAAGCGCTTGTCGAAGTCCTGAAACCGCTGCTGGAAATAGCTCGCATTCTCGGGATCCAGTTGCGCAAGTTTGCCGGCAATGCCCTTGGCGATGCGGCGGCCGTTGTCGGGATCGAGCCAATAGTGTGGGTTGCCCTGAGGGTGCACGTCTCCCATAGCGCGGGTGATCTGGCCTCGCGGTATCTCGAGGATTTCGGCAAACTGCGAGGCGTCCAGGTAGCCGGCAGCGCTCGGCTGGATGCGTGGATTGCCGCTCTGAGTAATCAGCGGCGGCAGCCATCCGATCTCCAGTTCCAATCCGACGGCGATCAGAAGATCGGCGTGGCGCAGCTTCAACAGGAAGCTGGGCTTGGCCTCCACAAAGTGGGGGTCCTGATAGCCCTTGGCAATCGAATCTACGCTGATGCGGTCGCCACCGATCTCCTGCGCCAGCGATGCCAGGTCGGTGGTCGAGGTCACGATGTTTAGTTTCCTGGCTTCCGCCGGCGGCGCGAGCACCGAAAAGGCGGCAAGCAGGGCCGTCACCAGCAAGAGTCGCGAAATAATGTTCTTCATTGCATCTCCTTCCACTCATCGCGCGCAAAAAACCGGCGCAACAGAACCCGGCTAGAACGGATGGGCGCCATGAGCACCCAGCACAAACTGCACCTGCATGAGTAACTCGTTGGCGTCGATTCCTTCGGCGTAGCGAGTCGACCGGTACTGAGCGCGAATCTGGCTGAATTCGCTGGGCCAATACGTAAGCACGGCGGAAGTGCCGTGATCCGTGCCGGGGCTCGTGGCGCGATCAGACGAGTCGAAGCGGCCGCCGATAAACCATCTCCGGCCCAACTGGTAATCGGCCGAAGCGTAGTAACCGAACGAGCGCTTGGTCACCGGGAGGAACGCTCCTGGGACCGGCAAGGTTGTGCTGGCTCCGGGGACAGCATTAAGCTGCTGACGCTGGTTCCATATGAACTCGCTACGCGTAATGAAGGAATGATAAATGGAACGGCGCAGTGGCCTCCAGCGCATCGTGGCATCGATTCCGTACAGATAGGTAAGGAAGTTTCTAGACGGGAAGAGTTCGGCGCTCACCGCGGTGAGGTCGCCAAGGGCACTGTGACCCCGCGCGAACGAGACGCCAATATCGAGGTTGGTGGACTCGGTGATGTCTCTGTAGCCGCGCAGGTGGGCAATGGTGCTGATGTCACTCTTATTGGGCGCAGCAAAAAGCTGATGCACACTGTCGCCTGAGTCTCCACGAAATACTTGCCCGGTAGCTTCCAGGAACAAATTCCCGGGAGCGGCGAAGGTGCGCGTTACCGAAACTCCGGCGTCGTCTATGCCGTCTTCCCCGCCGACAAGATTGTCGGTGACCAGCGGCCGGTCCACCCAAGGCAGCACGTGATTGTGCATGGTATTGACCTTGCCGAAGGCGGCTCGTAGCTTGCCTGCCCGGGCGACGAATCCCGCCGGCAGCGAAGTGAAAGTAATGTAGCCTTCTTCCAGGCTTACACCTTGCTCGCCGAAGGTGACAAAGAAATCACCGCGTGCATAGGGATCAATAATTGCCTGGATGCCGAGTTCAGATTCATGCATCTCGAACGAGCGGACCGGGGTTTGTTGAGCTCCGGAGGGCGGCGAATTGCCGCCGAGTGAGCCCAGGAAGTCACCGATCATGCTGATATCGGGGTTAAGTGCTTTGGCGAGTGCGGAGGCACCGCCCAAACTTGGCGCTTGCGCGGCTGGGCCGCCGGACACTGGACCGCCCTCGGTCTGGGCGGCGACTTCCGTGCTGGGCGGCGGAGCAGCGGGCCTGGATTGCGCCTCGGCTGTTCCCTGCGCGGTCTGCGGTGCTGGGGCCGTCTGCCCCTTCATCATCCGCAGTTGCCCTTCCAGGGCTATGACTCGTTCCTGCAAATCCCTAATCTGCTGCTGCAAGGCATCCAGAGATTGAGGCGTAATTGATGCTGAAGGATTCTGCTGCGCGTAGGCGGCAGCCGAAAGGCCCAGCAGCACGGAAACAATAAAAGCCAGGTTTTTCATCGTAGTTGATCTCCCGCACTTTGGCGCGTAACAGGACTTTCAACTCTGAATCGCTCGAATTGTACCGCGTGTGAACGGTGTTGCAGCCAAAGCTGTATCGGCTAACGAATAGCAGAGGGATGCTGGAGCTGGGAATGCCGCGTCGAGCCAGCCGCATTGGACGACGCGGGCCGGAACCCGGTTCGAGGAAGTTGGGCTGTAGCGGTTTTCCAGCTGGCCGAAAACAGCTTTCCGGAACTGCTCCAGAGCGAGTGTGTTTCCGCAACGTAATTACGAATCAGGCGTGTTGGCATCTTTGCTGGATGGTGCGGTAAGATCGGCCGGCGAACTCGCCATTGTGGCTGGCATATCGGCGCAGTCAGCGAGCATGCATCTCGCGCAATTGCTTCAGGGCGGATTCGTCAAGGTGTCGCGGGAAGGCCGATACCGCTATTACTGCCTGGCAGGGGCGCAAATCGCGCATGCAATCGAGTCCCTGGGGTCTATTTCCACCCCACATGCATATCGCCCGTCGGGCGCGAGTCAGGCACTCTGCTACGCGCGCACCTGCTACGACCACCTCGCCGGGAACCTGGCAGTGCGTCTCACGGCGGCCTTGGAGCAGAAACAGTTCATTGTAGCCCAGGGTAAGCGAGAGTACGAACTTACTGCGAGCGGTGAACACCTATTGCGAGAGTGGGGCGTCGATGCAGATGAGCTACGCCGATTACGCAGAAGTTTCGCACGCCGATGCCTCGATTGGACAGAGCGAAGGGACCATATGGGGGGCGCCGTCGGAGCAGCTATCTGCCAAAAACTGATGGAATTCCGTTGGCTTACGCGAGACCAACGAAGCCGTGCCGTCCACGTATCGCGAATCGGTGAACGCGAGTTGACCCGCCTCTTCAGGATGTGAGGAGCAACCTTCCTTACCACTTGCCGTAAATTGTCTTGACGTTCGTGAAAAAGTCCTTGGCCGTCGGCCCAATGGAAAAAGCACCCTGGCCGGAATCCTTGCGCCCGCCGAAGGGGACATGCGCCTGGCTGGCAGTACCATGATTAACATGGATCATGCCAGCTTGTATGCGTCGCATACACCTAGAAGCCACGTCGAAGCGCGAGGTAAAGACCGAAGCGGCAAGACCGTAACGCGTGCCGTTGGCAACGGAGATTGCTTCGTCGACATCCCGCACGCGAATCACTGGCAACACTGGGCCGAATATCTCTTCCTTCGCCAGCGCCGAGCTGGCCGGAACCTGATCAAAGAGTGTCGGGCTAAAGTAGTAGCCGTCCTGGTCTGGTTGCCTTCCTAGAGCTTTGCCTCCGTACAATAACTTACAGCCCGATTCGACTCCCTTTGCTACGTACCTCTCCACAGTGTCGAACTGCGACCTGTTAACAAGAGGGCCCATCGTCGTAGTCTCCAGCATACCGTCGCCGACCTGAATCTTTTTGACATAGGAGAGGATCTTGGCGACAAGTGCATCGGCCTGCTCTTCGGTAACGATGACGCGGCTTAGGGCCGTGCACCGCTGGCCGCTACAGAGGAAAGCGGCCGACACGATTTCGCGCGCGGCCTCATCCAGGTCCGCGTAGTCGATCACGATCGCAGGGTTTTTGCCTCCCAGTTCAAGTTGCACGCTGGCCAAGTGACGCGCCGCGGCCTCGTACAGGGGCACGCCCACATCCGTGGAGCCCGTGAAACTAATCCCGCGAACGCGGCGGTCTGCAACGAGAACACTGCCGACTCGAGCTCCCGGACCCATGACAAGATTAACGACTCCTGGGGGCACTCCGGCTTCCTCGAGCAGCCGCGTGACAAAGACAGCCGACCATGGGGTAAGAGATGCCGGCTTGAAAACCACCGTGTTGCCGAAGGCAAGCGCGGGAGCAATTTTTCGCACCGGCGTCACTACGGGAAAATTCCATGGACAGATCGCCGCCACTACTCCGAGCGGTTCGAGCACCGTATAGGCAGAGAATCCGGGGCGTTCCGACGGGAAGCTTTGGCCACAGATCCGGCTGGCTTCTCCTGCCATGTAGCGGGCTTCCACTGCCGCGCGACCCACTTCGCCGGTAGATTCGCACAAAGCCTTGCCTTGCTCCCGGGTGATAATCTTCGCCAACTCGGTCTTGGAAGCCTCCAGCAACTGTGCGAACCGGAACAGCAGAGCTCCACGTTGCGGCCCTGGCGTATCGGCCCAAGCGGAGGCAGCGGTCTCGGCTGCCTCGATCGCGAGATCGACATCGCGCTCAGCGGAGCTCGGGAAGTTGCCCAAAGACTCCAACGGGCGGGCCGGATTGGTTCTCGCATAGTACTCGCCGGTTTGGGGAGCGACCCACTTCCCATTGATAAAATTTGCGTGCGTTTCCGTTATGGCTCTGGCTGTCGACATCGCCCCTCCTATAAGAGCTTCCGCAACATCTGTTCGAGATCACTGGCAACGGTCCTTCGCGGGTTGACCGGAATATTCCCGCTCTTCATGGCTTCTTCGACCACCGGCTTGATATGGTCTTCGCACAAGCCATAAGCTGACATGGAAGTCGGAATTCCTATGTCGCGAGCCAGGGCGCGAACGGATTCCACGGAGTGTCGCGCCGCCTCGAGTCGGCTCAGGTTATCGACCGGTTCTCCCATTGCCTCGGCAACGTCGACAAAACGATCCGGCGCAGCCAGGTAGTTGAATTCCATGGCCATTGGCAGAAGCATGGCCAGGATGACCCCGTGCGGCACGTGCAAATTCCAGCTTCCCAGCGGCATGGCCAAGGCGTGGGCCAGCCCTAAACGGGTGGGGTTCATAGCAATGCCCGCCATCGTACTGGCAAGCATCATTCCATAACGAGCTTCACGATTCCGTCCGCTCAGCACCGCGGTTCTCAGATGCTTTCCGATCAGCCTGACCGCCTCCAGTGCGAGTGCGCCTGAAATCGGCTGGCACACGGTGTTGGTGTAGCACTCGATGGCATGAGCGAGAGCATCCATGCCAGTGGAAGCGGTTAACTGGGCAGGCAGGTCGATGGTCAACTCAGGATCACACAGTGCCACCGCTGGATAGATCAGGAAGCCGCCGATCGCCACTTTGAGGCCCTTCGTGTCATCAGTGAACACCGACCACAGCGTTACTTCGCTGCCGGTGCCGGCGGTGGTTGGTATCGCGATGGTGGGCAACGGCTTATTGCGCAGTTTGTTTAGGCCGACGTAATCCAGACACGAGCCCGGATTGGTGGCTAGCGCCGCCACTGCTTTCGCCGTATCGAGCGAACTGCCTCCACCGATGCCAATCACGATGCCAGCCCCGGATTGCTTCAGCTCCGCGGTGGTGCAGTCGATCAGTTGCGATCCGGAATCAGGCTTAACTCGATCGCAGACATCGACCTGAATTCCACTTGTCTGCAACAGTGTCACTACCTTGTCGAGAATGCCGGCGGCGCGCAGGCCTGGGTCGGTCACAAGAAATGCTTTCTGCGCGCCGAACGAATTCACTCGCGCTGGCAGGGCTTGTAAAACGCCGGGCCCAAAGTGAATGTCCGTTGGAACAGGGAAGAAATTAAAGGTCTGCTCGGGATTTAGGTTCATAGGATTGCCTCGTAGTACGGGAGCCCAACCGGGTCAGGTTCTGTGCGTTACCGATTGTAGATGGGGACTGGCCCGCGGAACGCCTGCCAGACCTCATCGCAAGCCCTGATGGTCTCCGGGCTAAGCGGACCTTCTTCACATGACTTGAGGTTTTCCTCCAGTTGCTCCATGCGCGACGCGCCCAAGATCATTCCGTCGACCTCGGTGTGGTGCAACATCCAGTTGAAGGCCAGACTGGGCAAGCTACGTCCGGCGCCAGCCGCAATCTTCTTCAACTGCTCCACGGCATTGAAGGTCTGCTCATGCCAGTAACGCTCTTGGTATAGCGTTATTCCCCAGAATGACGAATCAAACCGGCCGCCCGGAGTGACCGTTTTCAGATCGTGTTTGCCGGAAAGCAAGCCACCCGCCAGCGGATTGTAAGCAATGGTCGAGACCCCCAGGCGTTTGGACATCGGCAGGAATTCCTGTTCTATACCCCGGGCCACCAGGCTATACATCGGCTGAGCAATGACCGGAGCCTGATAGCGATTCTTTTCGGCAATCCAGTGCATCTCGCAGACCTGCCAGCTAGCATAGTTGGAAGTCGCCATGTAACGAACCTTCCCCTGGCAGATAAGAGCGTTCATCGCCTCCAGGGACTCCTCTATGGGAACGTTGGTATCCGGCTCGTGCAGGTAGTAGATGTCGAGGTAATCCGTCTGGAGCCGCTGCAGGCTATCTTCAACGGCGCGGAAGATGGCACGTTTCGAGAGCCCGGCATCGTCAGGCCCGTCGCCCATCTTGTGATGGACCTTGGTGCCCAAAACCACGTCTTTACGCTTGCCGCGAAGCGCATTTCCCAGCAAGCTCTCCGCTGCTCCGTGCTGATATGCGTTGGCGCTATCGAAGAAATTGATTCCAGCTTCAATGCAACGCTCGACCATACGAATGGCAGTAGCCTGATCGACTGGTCTGCCGAAGGTCATCGTGCCGAGACCGATGCGGGATACCCGCAGATCGGTCCGGTTCAGTTGATAGTAGTCCATATCAGTGCCTTTCCCTAAGCAGTGAGGACAATAGTCCCATCTGGCTGAAGGAAAACCCGCGAGATACCTTTAAGTAGGAAGGCAACCAAGCGATCAGTCCCATGTCATGGATAATCGGCAGCAATATTACACCATGACGCCGGCTGGAGAAAAACAATTTGGCGTTGACCCGGAAGCCTGCTGCCTTTTTGTGTAATGGGCCCACATTGCCGAGGACGACGGACAATTCATCTGCTATTAATCCCAACTGTAGTGCTTGCCCCGTTTGTCACTCCAGTTGTCAATGCCGTGCTCCCGAATACACCTGTGGTTGTGTGCCAGAGAGGAATGCGCTCTAAAGAGCGGTGCTAGGAGCTCGCAACTGGAGGCACTTGCACAATCCCAGCAACCGGCAATGCCCTTGTCCAAGACACATTTCCTTATCCGGCAGGGAGAAGTGTTGGCTTCATCTCTACAGGTTACGCATGCCAAATCTTTGGCACTTTTCAGCACACGGCGGAAAGCAGGATACTCGGCAAACTGCGGATTCGTTGATGCCTTGTAGGCGGCATACTGATCAAATTTCAGGGCTGTCAGCCATTGCTCCATGTCCGCAATCAACCGAAAAAACTCGCTTTTCGATCGATTGCAATCAAAACAGTACAAGCCGCAATAAGCGGTATAGTTTGTTGCCTCTGCCATGGGCTCACCTCGAATAGCTACAGGACTACAGTTCTATCACCAAGTAAACGACGACTTCCTCCAAGACGGTCAGTTGGCGCACATCCGTCCAGAAGAAAAGATCGTTAACCGGCTTATTTTCAAACGCTTAGCTTTCAATCTTAAAATTACAAGAGCATGGGAAGTGGTGAGGTCCGGGGATGCCGGGGAAACGGCGTTTGCGACGGCACTGTTATGAACAGCGCTATTCCGATATTTGCTGAAACTCATTGCCGCGCGGTTAGACCAGCAGTATTATGTCAGCCCAATATCTCAAACCGCTGAGGGAATGAGCATAGTCTGGACACCGACGAGTGGGCGGCTGCCACAGGAGGCGGCCTATCTCTTGGAAATGGGGCTATACCGCTGCAGGCCGTTACCGCAGCCACGTTGAGCGGCACTGCAATCTGCGGTCTGAGCGACGAACTGGGGAGCCTCGAGCCGAGAAGAGTTGCCGACTTCATCTGCGTGGCGGGAAATCCTGCAGAAGTTATCGCGGGTCTTGAGCGCGTCACATGGGTCATGAAAAGCGGCCGGATCATGAAGGCCGTGGAGCGGGAAAGCGCGTAGTTGAATTGTGTTGGGAAAATGGACACCCATACGAAATAGAGGAGAGAAGAAGATGAGAGAATTGAAGAGAAAACCGTGGGTCTATCTTTTGTCGGCGGCGCTCTTGTTCGGCATGGTGTTTACGGCTGTGCCGTCTCAGGCAGAACCCCCCTTGCAAATGAGGATCTCACTGGTCAACCTGCCCGGAGACATCCTCGTCGACGGCGCCGAGTGGATGGGGAAAAAGATTACGGAATACAGCAACGGTTCCATCGTTCCCAAGGTTTATCATTCGGGCGTGCTCTCCGGGACGAATGGGGCGGCCGAAATCGAAATGACCCAGCAGGGAACAATCCAGCTGGAAATCACGAGCTCTGCCTATCTGGACAACATGGTGCCGCAGACCTCCGTTGTCAGCCTTCCTTTTATGTTCAAGAGTCTCGACCAAGAAATCGCCTTTGCCGACGCCAAGCCACCCATTCTCGATGAAATCGGCAAGCGGCTTGAGACAAAAAACCTCAAGGTAATTGCATGGTGGCCGCGAGGATTCCGGCAATTAACCAACAGCAAACAGCCGGTACGCAACCTTCAAGACCTGAAGGACATGAGGATACGCGTCCAGACCAGCAAGATTTATACAGATGTCATGAATGCGCTGGGGGCAAAGCCGGTGCCCATGGCTGTCGGCGAGGTCTATAACGCATTGCAGCTCAAGACGATCGATGGTCAGGAAAACGCCGAGACTGTCATCTTCGCTAATAAATATATGGAGGTGCAAAAATACCTCTCGATCTGGGATTACGCCACCGACTTTGAGGTGGTCATGGTCAATCTGCCCTGGTGGAACAAACTGACCCCACAACAACGCTCAGTCCTAGAAAGAGTGGCTAAGGAGTCGGTTCAGTTCGAAGCTGGCTTGGTCAAGAAAGACGTCAAGGAGAGACGTGAGTTTCTGACGACTAAGGGCGGCATGCAGATGAACGTTGTGGACGCACAGGCCAGGGAAGCCATGAAAAAGGCGGTGGAACCCGTCTGGCAGACTTACACCAGAATCTACGGCCAGAAATTCGTGGATGACTTTAAGGCTGCGGTGAATAAGTACTAGCATAGGTGTAAGAACGCGCCGGATGATCATACAAACTGAAGAGCGGTTCGCCCTGATGCCTAGAAGGGCGAGCCCTTTTTTATAAAGTCCCACTGTCCTTACAAAGGGAGAATCTACCTCCGTCCGAACTGTGTTCGAGAACAGGTGTGGAATGCTATGACGAAGCAACAGGTTGATTCAAAACGACGGGGATTCTGGTATGTGGTCACAGATCAGCTGGAGCAAATCCTTCTCCTGCTTCTCGGCGTGTTCTTGTTGCTAGACATTCTGACGGGGATTGTGTACCGTCACGTCCACTTCGACACGGTTTTCGCCGAGGAGCTCGGGAAATATCTTTTCATCTGGTTCTGCTGCATCGGAATTGCCGCAGCGGCTAAAGATAACCAACACATTAGGGTCGATTTCTTTGCCAATAAACTTCCTCTGAATCCGAAAATTATATGGCTGAGCAGTCAAGTGCTCTTCCTTTGCTTCGCGGCGTTTTTCTTTTATGTCGGGCTAAATCTGACCTTGATGCACCACAGCATGGGCACTTCCGCGCCTGGTTTTGATTTCCCCATGTTTGTGTTTATAGCCGCCGTGCCCTTCGGCTACGGTCTGACCTGCATTCGCTTGGTCCAGGATATAGTCTACCGGCTGCGCCACTGGGATGAAAAACTTCCCGCATCCGGCGATTCAGCTAAAGGTGCCGCATGAACGCGACCTATTTGACGGTCATTCTTTTCGCGTTCTTCATTTTTATTGGGGTGCCGATTTCCGCGAGCATGTTCCTGGGGATGATGGTTTCCGTCTTCGCCTTTGATACTTATCCGCTCGCGACTATGGCCACCCTGTTTTACCGTTCTTTGGATAACTATATCCTGGTGGCTATCCCCCTGTTCATGCTGGCTGGCTTCGCCATGACCTACGGCGGCATGTCACGCAGGATATTCGATTTTTCCGAATCCCTGGTGGGTTTTCTGCCGGGATCCTTAGGGTCCGTGAACATCGTGACCAGTTTGATATTTGGCGGCATGTCAGGATCTTCGGCGGCCGATGTGGGAGCTCTGGGGGCGATCTTCATCGGTGCAATGACAAAGGGTGGCTACCCCTTAACCTACGCTACTGCGGTTACAGTGGCCGCATCGACCATGGCTGTCATCGTTCCTCCAAGTCTTCTTCTAATCATCTACGCCACCGTCGCGGGACTCTCCGTGGGGACGCAACTGATGGCAGGACTGTTGCCGGGGTTTCTGGTCGCTATTGTGTTGATTACCTATAACACCGTCCTTGGCGTTAAGAACAAATGGAAAAACACGCTGCCCTTTAGCTTCTCCAACATCTTGCACACGGCGAAATTCGGCTTTGTGGCATTGGTCACGCCGGTGATCATCATGGGCGGCATCATAACCGGGTATTTCACTCCGACGGAAGCATCCGCTGTGGCGCTTCTCTATGCCATTTTGGTAGGAGCTCTGTTGCTCAGGGAGTTGGACGGGAAGAAATTTTACAATTTGTTTTACCATGGCGGGCGCACCTGCGGCATTGTGGCCCTGGAACTGTCGGCTGCATTGCTGTTCTCGAACTTAATGACCATTGACGGCATTCCCCACGCTGTTGCGCAGTTCATGCACGGCCTTACCAGCAGTTCCTTCCTGATCATGTTGCTCATCAATCTGGTGCTGCTGCTGGCAGGCTGCTTCCTGAACCCCGGGTTTACCATAATAGTGATGACGCCGTTGCTCCTGCCCTTGGCCCAGAGCGTAGGTTACAGTCCCATTCATTTCGGCGTGATTATGGCTACGAATCTGGCGATCGGACTGCTTGCCCCCCCTGTGGGGATATGCCTCTACCTCGGCTCCGTCGTATCGGGGCTCAAGGTGGAAACCCTCATCAGGGCGCTTGCTCCCTTCTACGTGTTGCTGCTTGCCTGCCTGTTAGCCATCATCTGCTTGCCCTCTCTGAGCTTGAGCCTGAGCGGGGCGAAATAGGTGTCGCACAGATGGGCCTTCTGTTGGTTCATGAGTCAACCAGCGCCCGCATTCAGGGCAGCGGCCCGTGCCCTCGCGCCGCTATTCTGCGCGACCTTCCGTGGGCATTCTGATGGATAAAAGCAGGTCACGTGCCCGCTTTTCGCGGACCGGTGTGCACGGCCTACAGTTGCACTGGCAACCCTCGTACGAACTCCTCAATTTCTTTGCGTGTACCCAAGGAAGGCTGTGCCCCACGTCGAGTGACGGAGAACGCGGCGGCTGCACTGGCAAAATGCAAGCCTTCTAACATCGGACGTCCCTCGGAAAGTGCAAAAGTTAAGGCACCTATATAAGCATCGCCCGCGGCAGTCGTATCAACAGCGTTCACCTTTAGAGCTTCTATGCAGCAGCTTTCCTCCTGGCTACAGCATACGGCGCCTTTGCTTCCTAGCGTAATCACCACCCAACCCACCCCTGCGTTCACAAACTCCTTTGCGGCCAGAATCGCATCCTGCTCGCTTTCTATCATTCGATCAGTCATCGTGCTCGCTTCAGTCTCGTTGGGAATCAATATGTCAACCATCGATAACATCTCCCTTGAGACCGGACGGGCAGGAGCTGGATTGACGACTATCACCCACCCTTGCAGATGAGCAGCACGGATTGCATATTCCACCGTTTGCTTGGGCAGCTCGTGTTGCAGTATCAGAATTCCCGGCTCTCCAACTCCTGACAAGGCTGCATCTACCTGCGCTCTACCACAGCTATTGTTTGCCCCAGGTACGACGACGATTGTGTTCATTCCTGCAGCATCAACTGTAATTAGGGCGATCCCAGTTGATTCGCCATGTCGCTCAATATATTGAGTGTGGACCGCGTTACTCTGCAGGCTCGCCAAGAGCTCATCGCCAAAACTGTCGTTACCAACACAACCTGCCATGTATACCTTCGCGCCCAACTTTGCTGCCGCCGTTGCCTGGTTGCCCCCTTTTCCGCCGGGAAAGGTCATAAACTTGTCGCCGAGTATCGTTTCTCCCTTGGCAGGTAGACGTTCGGAAACAGCAACAAGATCCATATTGAGGCTTCCGATCACTAGTATTGGCTTCCCGGGTTTTCCCAACACGCTTCCTCCACTCGATCCAGAGTTAAAACCGCCCGGCCGGCGACCCACATGTACATTTCGATTAAGCAAATTTCGCTCTGCTACAGAAAGTCTCAACTATCTGCTGTAACTTTTCTGGTCTCTTCAAATCATCGGAACTGTTACACTCCCCGCGCAAATTCTTTTTCCATCTGGAGCAGTTTGTCGACCCGCCGTCTGCAATCTTCATCAGTACTGAATTCCGCTTGCAAGAACCTTTCGATCAAGTCGGACACCAGCCATTCCCCAACAATTTTGGCCCCCACACAAACTACATTCACATCATCATGCTCCACGCATTGATGAGCAGTATGTATGTCGTGGCACACCGACGCTCTAATACCTGGCATCTTATTGGCTGCGATGCTTGCCCCGACACCAGTACCGCAAACCAGAATAGCCCTGTCAGCTTTTTTCTCGATGACATCTTTACACACTCTTCGAGTTATATCGGGAAAGTCAACTGGCGTAAGATCGTGACATCCGTGATCTGTGACCTCATGCCCCAAAGCTTTAACGGTCTCGATCACGCGTGCCTTCAATGGAAATCCGGCATGGTCTCCACCCACAGCAATTTTCATTGTTATGCCATCCTTTTGTAACCTAAGGTTCAAGCTAACCCACAGCGATTCTCTCATCCAGTCATAACTGGAGACTCTCGGTTGTGGTGTGACTTTTAGTATAACCCGCAGCCGCATCGAACGGTGGGAAAGGAAGAACCACGCTGCGTTCTCCAATGCGGCTGTACCACGGTCTTTGCTACCGTCCAGCGTCCGCCGGAAATTCCAGGTAACTGTGTTGCACGATCGAAGGTACTTTACTAGCAACTAGCGGCGGGCGAATCCTGCCACTAATCTAATCATAGCTATCGTCGGTGCCGTGAAGCTGGATGATTTCCTTTGTTTTCTGCTGTTCTCCGGAGCCAATGGTTTTGGTATTCCAATTGGCGGAGGCCAGCTGGCTCGGTCATAATTGACAGCTGCACAGGAGGGCCTGGATTATGATGCTGCTCACTCAGACACCGGAAATTCGCATGACTGAAGTATTTACCCGAATGCCAGAGAAATTCAGGCGCAAGGGTGAACTGACCTCCTGGGCGCGCGCGAATCGACTGGGTGTGTCCGGCGACTCGTTTCTCGAAGGCCCCGTATTCGACGAGGCGGGCAATCTTTTCGTCACCGACATTGAGTACGGCCGTATTTTCTGTATTGACCCGCAAGGCAACTGGGAGCTGGTGGTCGAATACGACGGCGAGCCCACCGGCAGGCGCAGCACCATTCCGCTTCCCAACGTCATGTCGTCGACATGCCCCGCCGCCTCGACCTTGCGCGAGATAAAGTGAATGTGAAGGGCGTTGGTCTGTCCACTTTCGGGTTGAATGGCCGGCGTGTATTTGGTGATGAAGACGCCGGGATGATGTTCAGAATAGAAGCCGATCATATCGAGTTGCTCGCCCTTGATAACATAGTTGGCTTTCGACTTGGCGTACAACTCTTGGGTGATGGGCTTGCCCTCGCTCTTGTCTACATTAATGTGCCAATCCACCTCCGCCGGCGCTCCGGCAAGAAGGAACGGAAATGGCCTGGAGGAGTCGATCCCAGCCGCCTCAGCCTGCGCCTTCACGAATGTTTGCAGTTCGAGGTACCCGCTTACGGTCTCTGGGATCGCTACGTCGCGCCACGTCCGCTGATTACTCCAAACCAGGAAGATCGCATCATGGTCCCAGGAATGGTCAACCGTGTAGCCTGCGCCGCGAATCTTCGTGATATGTGGACGGGAGTTGAAGATGGTGATTTCACCGTCCAAGCCCTTCACTGGCCCCGCGGCATAAACGCCCTCACTGCCCTGCAGCGACCGCAGAGACAAAACAGCATCCGCCTTTCCGGTCTCAAATATCTTGCTCTGTGCTCCGGCAAATTCAACCAATCCGTCATGGGTGCTGGCCACGGTAACCGCCAGGGCACAGATGGAAGCAGCCAGGCAAAAGGCGATTGCAGCATTTTTACTCACAGACGTTCTCCTTACTATTCACTGGAGCACGCAGGATAGCGGCCCGCCGTCGGTAATGGTGGCAGGCCACTGAAGTACTCCGGATTGGACTTTTGCACAAACTGTCCATCACGAAAGGGCGCCAATGCGAGCACCTTGCTCGCACTAACACCCTACGCGTGTTGCGGTCAGTCTTTATCGACTATCGAATTGTGACGAAGCACCATTGAAAGTCATCGCCGAACTCACCCCCGGGTCATGGTTCCGTCCCACGTACTGACCTTTGTAGGGATTTTCTTGCCAGTGAACCACGTAGTGGTCACATTCTTAGTTTCGGTGTAGAAAATGAAGCCGTCACGTCCCATGCAGTGCAGGTCGCCGAAGAACGACTGCTTGTGGCCGGTAAAGCCGAAAACGCCAAGCGGCACGGGGATGCCGACATTGACGCCGACCATGCCGCCGTCGGTACGTTTCGCAAACTCGCGCGCCAACTGGCCGCTTTCGGTGTAGATCACGGAGCCATTGGCGAAACGGCTGTTGTTCATAATCTGGAGCCCTTCTTCGAAGCCGTCCACGCGCTTGATGCAGAGCACCGGGCCGAAGATCTCCTCGCGGCCGCAGGACATCTCTTCGGTGACGTGGTCGAAGATGGTTGGCCCGATAAAGTAGCCCTTTTCGCATCCCTGCGGCACCTTCGGCTTGCGCCCATCAAGAATGAGTTTGGCGCCCTCCTTGATTGCGGTCTCAATCCAGTTGAGGACGAAGTCCTTGTGCCCCTGGTTCACCACGGGACCCATGCCGGTGTTCTTGTCGTAAGCGGGGCCGAGGTTGATCTGTTTCGCGAGGCGCACGACGGCTTCAACCAACCGGTCCGCGATGGACTTCTCGACCGCAACGACCGGCAACGCCATGCAGCGCTCGCCGGCGCATCCGCTAAAAGAGTTAATGATCCCTTGAGCGGTGCGCTCAATCACCGCGTCGCTCATCACCAGTGCGTGGTTCTTGGCTTCGGTGAGCGCCTGTACTCGCTTGCCGTGGCTGGCGGCGGTGGAGTACACGTGCAGACCTACGCTGGTGGAGCCGACGAAGGTCACGCCCTTGATGGCGGGATGCTTGAGGAGGATTTCGGCCTCGTTTCGGCTCGTGGTGACGATGTTAAGCACGCCGCCGGGCAGGCCCGCTTCCTTCCAAAGTTCCGTGATGCGCATGGCCGATTGCGGCGCGAAGCTGGCCGCTTTCAGCACCATGCAATTTCCGGTGACTATGCAAATTGGGACCATCCAGCCCTGGGGAATCATGGCCGGGAAGTTCCAGGGCGCAATGCCGGCGAAGACACCTAGTGGTTCGCGAAACTGGACGGTGTCGTAGCCATCGGAGACGTTCATCAGCGACTCGCCCTTCATCATCTGAGGCGCGCCACAGGCGAACTCGACCACCTCGATAACTTTGAGGATATCGCCCATCGCCTCATCCCACTTTTTGCCGTTCTCTTGGGCTAAGAGGTAGGTGAGTTCTTCGAGATTTTCGTCGAGCAATTGCTTCATTTTGAAGAGCACTTGTACGCGCTTGGTTACGGGAGTGTCGCGCCATCCCGGATAAGCGTCCACAGCCGTCTGGATGGCTTCTTCGACTTCCTCAACTGTGCACTGCGGAGCATACGCGATCACCGCGCCCGTGGAAGGGTCGCAACAGGGCATGTATTTGCTGGTTTTGGATTCTTTCCAAACGCCTCCGACCCCATATTTGAGCTTTTTCGGACGGGCGCCACTGATGGGATCCGGTGTTCCGTCACTCGGGGCGAAGTAATAACGATCGGTGGTTACAGCCTCACAAACGGTTGAAGCGGTCATAAAGATACCTTTCGTAAGTGAATTCGTGATCACTAGCGGTTATATTTCATTGCCAACCTGCATTCCTTTCCGGTGTGGATTATAGGACATTCCCAGGCACTCGGCATGAGCGAGAACCTGTTTTCGTTGCTCACGTCGGAATAGCGGCCTTTGTGGCGGCTTAGGCTAGCTGATTCCGCCCATGCACAAGTACTTGATCTCAACGTAATCGTCGATGCCATACTTCGATCCCTCGCGTCCCAGGCCGGATTGCTTCATCCCGCCGAACGGCGCGACTTCATTGGCGATGATCCCGACGTTAATACCAACGATTCCGTATTCCAGGGCTTCCGAAACGCGCCAGACGCGGCCAATATCCCGACTATAGAAGTATGCGGCCGCACGTTGAGTTGCAGTTGTGTCCGAGCGAGGCCGGCAGTGCAATTCATTTTGCGATGGTGAAGCCGCCGTCGAATTTCTCCGACATGCTCCAGAACAAGGACTTCTGCTGCTGGTAGGCGCGGATACCGTGCAGCCCTCGTTCGCGGCCGAGACCGCTATCTTTGAAGCCGCCAAAAGGCGAAGATGCCGAAACCTGCTTGTAGGTGTTAATCCAGACCACGCCGGCCTCCAGCGTCCGCCCCACGCGCCAAGCCTTTTTGTAGTCGGAGGTCCAGATGCCGGAGGCGAGGCCATAGATGGTGTCGTTGGCCTGCCGCAAAAGGTCGTCTTCGTTGTCGAAGGGCAACACGCAGAGCACTGGGCCGAAGATTTCCTGCCGCGCAGCCGTCGACTGGTTAGTGATTTGAGTCAGGATGGTTGGCATGTAGAAGGCGCCCTTGGCGAGGCGGGAGTCCCGAGGGCGCTCGCCTCCGATCAAAACGCTCCCGTTTTCCTTCCGGGTCGTCTCCACGATAGTTTCGACAAAATCGCGTTGCGAGAAGGTGGCCAGGGGCCCGAGCTGCGAATCCGGGTCATCGGGCATTCCGACGCGCAAAGCGCGCGTCCTGTCCAGCACCAGTCCCAGGAACTGATCCATTACATTGCGCTGAATGAACAAGCGTGAGCCCGCGGTGCAAGACTGCCCGGTGCCCTCGAAGATCGCAACCGTCACGGCATCGGCGGCGCTCTTCAAGTCCGCGTCGGCAAAGACAATGTGAGGAGACTTGCCGCCGAGTTCGAGCACCGCCGGGATTAGCCTCTCTCCGGCAAAGGTGGCGATTCTGCGGCCGACCTCGGTGCCGCCGGTGAAGGAGATCATCCGCACCTTCGGATGCTTGACCAGTGCGTCTCCAATTTTGCCGCCCGGACCGGGCACGACATTCAGAATGCCCGGCGGGACGCCCGCATCGAGAGCGATGCGCCCGAATTCTATGCCACAGGTCGGGGTGCTCGAAGCCGGCTTCAGCACAACGGCGTTGCCAGCCGCCAGAGCCGCCGAAAGTTTGCTCGCCGTGAGCGTAAGCGGCGAATTCCAGGGGGTAATCGCGGCCACTACGCCGTAGGGTTCGTACGCGGTCATCGAGAGATAGTTGCCGCGGGGCGGCGTTACCTCGGCGCACAGCACCTCCACGGCTGCAGCGGCATAGCGAAAGGCTGCCGCGGCGTGCCCGACCTGCGTTTTGCATTCCTTCCAAACCTTGCCGTTCTCCAGCATCTGACAGCGCGCCAGCAGATCGGCGCGCTCCATCATGAGGTCGGCAACCCTGTTAAGCAGGCGCGCACGTTCGTGCGGCAGCATGTTTCGCCAGGCTGGCTTCGCGGCGGCTTCGGCGGCGGTCTGCACGGCAGCGTCGATGTGCGCCTCGGTAGCGGCACAGACCTCGTAGTTGACATCACCGGTTGCCGGGTTAACGCATGTAATGCAGGAAGATGTGTCCTGAACCCATTCGCTTCCTATCAGGAACGGCTTGGGTTTCATGCCTGCTGCGGTCGACATCAGAGGAGTCCTCCTACGCTGAGCGCGATCAGCGGGTTCGAGCTATGGATGCGAAAGAGCGGTTCCGAGAAGCGAGCGCGATACTCATCGGTCTTAGCTCCTTCGATTCCGGTATTCCATCCGGGGGCATGGTTAATGCGATGAACGCGTGTCCTGGCGAAGCAACTGCGAGCTGCTCCGGGATCTGTTCGTGTGCCCTCAGGTTTTAAGAGCTTACGAAGAGAGTTGGGAGTGGTCCAATTGTTAGATCCAATCGCAGGAATCGCTTCTACGAATAGCGGAAAACGGCGGATTCAGCATTCAGACACCGCAATTCAATTGCCTGATTCCAGATGCTTTGAATAAAATACAGGGGATCGAGCGTGCGCCGGGTCGTGGGGCAATGGAATGAACTTCGCGTGCGAAGAACAACTGGGCGAGAGAATCTGCCATTTGTCGCAGCTTCTCGTTTGCCTTGACTGATCAGATATGGAACTTCGTCACATCCGTTACTTCATTCGCGTTGCTGAACTGCTGCATTTTACGCACGCGGCCGAATCGCTGCACGTTTCACAGCCCACTCTCTCAACTCACATTCAGCAGCTTGAGGAAGAGATCGGGTGCCCGCTATTTGACCGCGGACGGAATCTTCGGCTGACCGAGGCGGGGCGGCTCCTTCTGGCTCGTGCCCGCGAGTCTTACCGGCAACTGGAACTCGCCAAAGAGGAAATTGGGGATCTTCGACGAATGGTCCGCGGAACTTTGACCATTGGGGCAACCTATGTTTTCATCCCAAAGATAGTACCCAGCGTGCTTGCCGCTTACGCTGCCGCGTATCCTGAGGTTCAGGTGTCGATGCACGTGGGCACCAAGATTTCAAGTATTCTTTCCCGGTGCTTATACGGAAGATGATGTCCACGTAGTGCGCATAGCAAGAACACCTGGACGGTGTACAACGCCGAGGTCCGTGCTCCTGAAGTGGCGACTGCTAAGCGGCTTGCACGAAGTGTACGGATCAGAGTTGGGGGAGCATTCGCTTGGGTGGCTGCGCCAGAATGCAGCTTTCACGCAGTCAGTTGATGCTGAAATCGAGTTGGCAGCGTTCGCTGAGACTTATGCGCAAACTCCGATCGAAATCACTGATGAAGATCTGCGGGAATTGCGGGACCGCTTGTCGATACGACCCAAAAGTGACAGAATCGCACCTCTTCCATTAAGCTATTCTCGATAAGCACCGACCCAATATTGCTTCTTGCTTTGTCGATTCAGAAGAGCAAGGCCGTGCAAGAAAGTAGATGAGATGGACGAAAATCCTCCTCCACCAATCCAGCCAGATGCCCTGTCTTCCCACTCCAAACCCAATCGCTCCATGAGGCGGCGGGTGATTGTGTGGATCGTGGTTCTTCTGTTCTTTGCGGGCCTGATTATGTTGGTTCTGCGCTTTCAGAACACCCCGCAGAAAGCTGCGCAGGCGGGGCGCGCGGCCATGATGGGCGGTCCGGTCGCTGTGGTGCCAGCCACCGCGCAAAAGGGCGACATCGGGGTCTACCTGGAGGCCATCGGCACGGTGACGCCCGTCTTTACCAGTTCCGTGACCAGCCAAGTGACCGGATTGGTCATGGCCGTTCACTACCGCGAAGGCGGACTGGTCCGCAAGGGCGATCCTCTGATAGACATCGATCCCCGTCCTTTTGAGGCGCAGCTTGCGCAGGCTCAGGGCACCTTGGAGAAGGATACGCATATTCTTGCGCAAGCCAAGATGGACCTGGAACGCTATCGCGCCGCCTGGGCCCAAAATGCGATCGCCAAGCAGATTCTGGACGACCAGGAAAAGACCGTGCTGCAGGATGAAGGAACGGTCAAGGCCGACCAGGGCCTGGTGCAATTCGACCGGGTCCAGCTCGCCTACTGCCACATCACCGCTCCCTTCACCGGCCGCGTGGGGCTGCGGCTGATCGACCCCGGCAACGTGGTGCAGGCCAACGGTACCACTCCGCTGGTAGTCATCACTCAGGAGCGTCCCATCACTGTGATCTTCACCGTTGCCGAGGACTCACTCGGCCAGATTCAGGCCAAACTTCGTCACGGCGGCCATCTCACCGTGGATGCTTATGATCGGGCTGCGCAGACCAAAATCGCCACCGGCAAACTGCTGACCCTCGACAATCAGATCGACACCACGACTGGCACAGTCAAACTGCGCGCCATCTTCGACAACAAGAACGACGCGCTCTTCCCCAACCAGTTTGTGAATACCCGCCTGTTGGTGGAGACCCTCAAAGATAGGACGCTCATTCCCACCTCCGCCATCCAGCACAACGGCCAGGCTTCCTTTGTTTACGTTATTCAGAACGGGACCGCTCAGATGCGTACCGTCAAGCCCGGCACGGTGAATGCAGGCATGACCGCGGTCGAAGGCATCCAACCCGGAGAAGTGGTCGCCAACAGCAGCTTTGAGAAGCTGCAGCCCAACGCGAAGGTGAGCATCGCCAAAGGATCTCAGCCGGCCACCACGAGCGGGAGTAGCACGCCGTGAGTCCATCGCGCCCATTCATTCTGCGACCGGTTGCCACATCGCTGCTGATGGCTGCCATTCTGCTCGTGGGAATCGTCGCCTACACGCAGTTGCCGGTTTCCGCCCTGCCCCAGGTGGATTACCCGACCATCCAGGTGCTCACCTTCTACCCCGGCGCCAGCCCGGATGTGGTGGCCACTACTGTCACCGCGCCGCTAGAGAGGCAGTTCGGCCAATTGCAGGGGCTCAGCCAGATGACCTCTACGAGCTCGGGCACAACCTCGGTCATCGTGCTGCAGTTCAACCTAAACCTCAGCCTCGATGTGGCCGAGGAAGAGGTGCAGTCGGCCATCAACGCCGCGCAGAGCTTCTTGCCCAGTGTGCTTCCGGCGCCGCCCATCTATAGCAAAACTAATCCTGCCGACGCACCGGTGCTCACGCTGGCCATCACCTCTGACTCCATTCCGCTCTCGCAGGTCGAAGACCTGGTGGATACTCGCCTCGCGCCGAAGCTCTCCCAGCTCAATGGAGTCGGTCTGGTGAGCATCAGTGGCGGCCAGAAACCGGCGGTCCGCATCCAGGCCAATCCCGCCGCGCTTGCTTCTTACGGCCTAACTCTGGAGCAGCTTCGCACTGCGCTTATTCAAACCAGCGTGAATGCAGCGAAGGGCAACTTCGACGGTCCCCGGCAGAATTATCAGATCGACTCCAACGATCAGCTTCAACGCAGCATTGAATACAAAGACGTCGTCGTGGCCTACCGCAACGGAGCGCCGGTCGTACTCAAGGATGTAGCGCAGGTGGTGGATGGCGTTGAGAATAACAACCAGGCGGCCTGGATGAACCAGACCCCGGCGGTAATTCTCAACATTCAGCGACAGCCCGGCGCAAACACCATCAGCGTCGTCAAGAGCATCAAGAACATCTTGCCTCAGCTTGAGACCAACTTGCCTGCCGGTATCAAAGTCACGCAGATGACCGACCTTACGGTGCCCATCGAAGCCTCGGTCTCCGACGTGGAGTTCGAACTGATGCTGACCGTGGTGCTGGTGGTGCTGGTCATATTCCTCTTCTTGCGCAGTATCCGCGCCACCATCATTCCCGCTATAGCGGTGCCGATCTCCCTGGTCGGCACCCTTGGCGCCATGTATGTGCTGGGATACAGCCTGGACAACCTATCGATGATGGCGCTCACCATCGCCACCGGATTCGTGGTGGACGACGCCATCGTGATGATCGAGAACATCTCGCGCTACCTGGAAGAGGGCGATCCGCCGTTGCAGGCTGCGCTCAAGGGCGCCGAGCAGATCGGCTTCACCATTCTCTCGCTCACGGTTTCGCTCATCGCCGTGCTCATCCCCCTGCTGTTCATGGGCGACGTGGTTGGCCGCCTCTTCCGCGAATTCGCCGTGACTCTCGCAGTCACCATTATCATCTCGGCGGTTGTCTCGCTCACCCTAACGCCAATGATGTGTGCGCGCACACTGCATTACGATCCGACCGAGCAGCAGACACGCCTCTATCGATTTTCCGAGCGCGCTTTCCAGCGCATGATCGACTTCTACGGTCGTACTCTGAAATTTGTCCTCCGCTTCCAACCCATCGTCCTGCTGATCGCGTTGGGCACTCTGGCGCTGACGATCTTTCTCTACATCGTCGCACCCAAAGGGTTTTTCCCAGTGCAGGATACCGGCGTGATTCAGGGTATCTCGCAAGCGCCGGAGACCATCTCGTTCCCGGCCATGGCCGAGAAGCATAAGGAACTCGCGAAGGTGATCCTCGCCGATCCCGCTGTCGAGAGCCTGACCTCGTTCATCGGCGCGGATGGCACGAACACCACGCTGAACAGCGGGCGCTTCTCCATTAACCTGAAGGAGCTTTCTCAGCGAGACCTCAACGCCTCGGACGTCATTCGCCGGCTTCAAAGCTCGCTGCAGAACGTCGAAGGAATTAAGCTCTTCATGCAGCCGGTGCAAAACATCACTGTGGATGACCGGGTGAGCCGTACACAGTATCAGTACACCCTCGAAGACCCCGACCCGCAAGAGCTGAATCTGTGGACCAATCGATTCGTCGACCGGCTGAAGCAGTTGCCGCAACTCGAAGACATTGCCACCGACCAGCAGACCGGCGGCTTGGCTGTTTCGCTGATGATCGACCGCGTGACTGCCTCACGCCTTGGCATCGCGCCTTCCACCATCGACAACACGCTGTATGACGCCTATGGACAGCGGCAGATCAGCACCATGTACACGCAGCTCAACCAATACCACGTGATCCTGGAAACCCTGCCCGAATTTCAGAGGGATCCGAGTAAGCTGTCGAGCCTGTACATCCAGGCCAACGCGTCGTCCGGGGCATCCGGCGCCGGAGCTTCCACGTCCTTCGCCGCCTCCAGCTCTGTATCCGCTGGTTCCAGCGCCACCACCGCGACAGCCGCATACACGCCCTCTTCCGGCGCCCTGACCGCTCCGTCGAATGCGCTGGCCTCCAGTCGTTCAACCTCGAATGCCGCCAGCAGTTCCACCCCGGCGAGCGCTGTGCCGCTGGGCGCCTTCACGCATTACAATCTCATCAACTCGCCGCTTTCCATCAGTCACCAGGGTCAGTTCCCTTCGGTCACCATCTCTTTCAATCTGGCGCCGTACGCCTCACTGGGCGACGCCATTTCTGTTATTGATAAGACCCAGAAAGAGATGAACATGCCGGCCAGCCTCCAGGCCGGCTTCCAGGGCACTGCTGCCTCGTTCAAGAATTCGCTGTCCAATGAAGCTCTGCTCATCCTGGCCGCGCTGGTCACGGTCTATATCGTGCTCGGCGTGCTCTACGAGAGCTTCATCCACCCGATCACGATTCTCTCCACGCTGCCTTCCGCCGGCGTGGGCGCGCTGCTCGCACTCCGCCTCTTCCGCCAGGATCTCAGCGTGGTGGCCATCATCGGCATCATTCTGCTCATCGGCATCGTGAAGAAGAACGGCATCATGATGGTGGACTTTGCCCTGGAGGCCGAACGCAAGCACGGCAAGAACTCCACCGATGCCATCTACGAAGCCAGCCTGTTGCGTTTCCGTCCCATTATGATGACCACGATGGCGGCGCTTCTCGCCGGCATCCCGCTGGCCGCGGGCACGGGCATCGGCTCCGAACTTCGCCGGCCCTTAGGTATCTGCATGGTTGGCGGGCTGCTGCTGAGCCAGGTGCTTACGCTTTACACCACGCCGGTCATCTACATCTTCTTTGACCGGCTTGCGCAACGCTTCTCGCGTTCCAGGTCGCGTTCCAGCAACACGCCCAACACGCCGGGCTCCGAGCCACCACTGGAGCAGTCATGAATCCGTCCCGGCTATTCATTCACCGGCCCGTTGCCACCACGCTGTTGACCGTGGCGGTCGCCTTGGCCGGGGCCATTGCCTTCAACGTGTTGCCGATCTCGCCGCTGCCCCAGGTCGATTTCCCCACCATCACCGTCGGCGCCACCCTGCCCGGAGCCAGCGCCGAAATCATGGCAGCTTCCGTCGCCACTCCTCTGGAACGGCAGTTAGGCCACATCGCCGGTGTCACGGAAATGACCTCAACCAGTTCGCTTGGCACCACTGGCATAACGCTCCAGTTTGACCTCAATCGCAACATTGATGGTGCAGCGCGCGACGTGGAAGCCGCCATCAACGCGGCGCGCACCTACCTGCCCGCCAACTTGCCCGCCAACCCCACCTACCGCAAGGTTAACCCGGCCGACGCACCCATCATGATTGTCGGCCTCACCTCGGACATCTACGACCGCGGCAAGCTCTACGACGAGGCCTCCACCATCGTCCAGCAGAAACTCTCGCAAATTCAGGGAGTGGGCCAGGTCACCACCGGCGGCGGCGCGCTACCTTCCGTCCGCGTCGATGTGAATCCCACTCAACTCAACCACTACGGGCTCACGCTCTCCGGCATTCAGTCAACGCTGAGCCTGCAAAACGCCCACCAGGCCCGCGGCCAGCTCTCTGACGGCATCGTCACTGCCGACATCATCACCAACGACCAGATTGAGCACGCCGCTGATTACCGGCCCCTCATCGTCGGCTACCACAACGGCGCCGCCGTCCGCCTCTCCGATGTCGCCACCGTGACAGACTCGGTGCAGAACATCCGTAACGCCGGCTACCTCAACGGCAAGCCCGCCATCCTCGTCATCATCTTCCGCCAGCCCGGCGCCAACATCATCAAGACCGTTGAAAATATCCGCCGCGAACTGCCTTCGGTCAAGGCCTCCATCCCCCAAGCCATCGACACCACCATCGTCCTCGACCGCACTACCACCATTCGCGCCTCAGTGAAGGACGTCGAGCGCACGCTGCTCATCTCCATCTGCCTCGTGGTGGCCGTGGTTTTTATTTTCCTGCGCAACCTGCGCGCCACGCTTATCCCCTCGGTTGCCGTGCCGGTTTCGCTTGTCGGCACCTTCGCGGTGATGTACCTGCTCGGTTACAGCCTCGACAATCTCTCATTGATGGCCCTTACCATCTCTACCGGATTCGTCGTGGACGACGCTATTGTGGTCATGGAAAACATCACGCGCCACATCGAGAACGGCATGGAGCCCTACGATGCCGCTCTCAAGGGCGCCAAGGAAATCGGCTTCACGGTTTTCTCTATCAGCATGTCCCTGATTGCCGTTTTTATTCCCATTCTGCTGATGGCCGGCATTGTGGGTCGCCTTTTCCGCGAATTCGCCATCACTCTCTCCACGGCCATCATCGTGTCCATGGTCATCTCGCTCACCACCACGCCAGCCATGTGCGCGTACCTGCTCAAACCGCACGAAGAAAAGCACGGCCGCCTATATCAACTCAGCGACAAGTTCTTCGCCGGGATGCTCTCCTTCTACCGGCGCACGCTCCTCTGGGTACTCGACAACTCCGTGCTCACGCTGACCGTGCTGGTGCTGGTCATCGCGCTTAACGTGGTCGTCGTTGTGCTGATTCCCAAAGGCTTTTTCCCACAGCAGGACACCGGAGTTATCTTCGGAGGCGTACAGGGGCCGCAGGACGCCTCGTTCGCGGTCATGAACGACTCCGTCCGGCGGCTGGTGTCAGTCATCAAGAGCGACCCTGGAGTGGACAACGTCATGGCCTTTACCGGCGGTCAGGGCAACACCAACGGCGGCTTCATCTTCATGTCGCTTAAGCCGTTGGAAGAGCGCAAGGCCAGTGCCGCGCAGATCCTCGGCCGGCTGCGTCCCAAGATGACGTCCCTGCCCGTCGCCTCCGCCTTCCTGCAGCCCGCCCAGGACCTCCGCATCGGCGGACGGGCGAGCAACGCCCTCTACCAGTACACGATTCAATCGGACAACGTGCAGGACCTAACGCATTGGGGCCCCATCCTGCTGAGTGAGATGCGCAAGCTTCCAGGATTCCAGGACGTTAACTCCGACCAGCAGAACGGCGGCCTTGACCAGTACCTCACCTACGACCGCGCCAGCGCCGCCCGCCTCGGCATTACCGCGCAGGGTCTTGACTCAGCCTTATACAGCGCGTTCGGTCAACAGGAAGTCTCCATCATCTATACCCAGCTCAACCAGTACTACGTGGTGCTCGAGATCGCGCCCCAGTTCTTGCAGACCCCCGAAGGACTGAAGTACATCTACCTGAATTCGGCGAACGCCGGCAACGTGCCGCTCAGCGCCGTCGCCAGCACCCGCATCAATACCATTCCCCTCTCCGTCAACCACACCAGTCTCTTTCCCTCGGTCACGGTCTCCTTCAATCTCGGGCCGGGCATTGCGCTCAGCGATGCTACCCGCGCGGTCGCCCAGATGCAGCAGCACCTGAACATGCCTCAGACCGTCCGCGGCTTTTTTGCCGGAACCGCTCAGGCCTACCAGGTCTCGCTCTCCAGCGAGCCCATCCTGGTGGCCACTGCGCTGCTCGCCGTCTACATCGTGCTCGGCATTCTTTATGAGAGCCTGATGCACCCGCTCACCATCATCTCCACGCTGCCATCGGCCAGTGTCGGAGCCATGCTGGCGCTGATGTTCTTTAAGATTGACCTCAACGTCATCTCCATCATCGGCATCATCCTGCTCATCGGCATCGTGAAGAAGAACGCTATTATGATGATCGACTTCGCCCTGGCCGCCGAACGCAACGAGGGAAAGTCCACCACCGATGCCATCTTCGAAGCATGCATGCTCCGCTTCCGCCCCATCATGATGACCACCATGGCAGCCATCTTTGGCGCCCTGCCCTTGGCCTTCGGCCACGGCATTGGATCGGAGCTGCGCCGCCCTCTGGGAATCACCATTGTCGGCGGCCTCATTATGAGCCAGTTGCTCACTCTCTACACCACCCCGGTCGTGTATCTGTTTCTCGACCGCCTGCGCCTCCGCTTCCTGGGCAAGGAACGCGACATGCTCCCGCCTACCAACGGAAGTGTGCCGGAGGAATCCGTATAGACGGGGGGATAACATGAAAGGACTTGGTATCGAGATGCGTATGACCGACCTCAACCTTACACCGCGCTCCCTCCTGTTGGCTGCCGTTGTGCTCTCGTGCGTGCTCACCGGATGTATGGTCGGCCCCAAGTATCACCCGCCCACGACACAAGCCCCGCCAGCCTACAAAGAGTCGCCGGCGAACGTCCCGCAGAAGTCCGCAGCGCCTCCGGCAACCACATCGACCGACCCGACCCTCGGCGGCCTCGGGGACTGGACCGTCGCCCAACCCCAGGATGCCTCGCTGCGCGGTAAATGGTGGGAGATCTACGGCGATCCTGAATTGAATGCACTCGAAGAGCAGCTCAACATCAACAACCAGAATATCAAGCAGTTCTTCGAGAACTTCATGGCCGCTCGCGCCATTGTCCGCCAGGCGCACGCCCAGCTCTTTCCGACTGTGTCGACCGGACCTTCCTGGTCGCGTTCGCGAAGCTCCTCCAACATGCCCAACGTCACGGGAGCCGCCGGGAGGGCTCCGGTCAACGGCGCCACGAGCACACTCATTGACGTGCCCGCTGCGGTCTCATGGGAGCCTGATCTCTGGGGCAAAATACGCAATACCGTGCGTCAGGCGCAGTACTCTGCCCAGATCAGCGCCGCCGACCTTGAAAACGAACGCCTCACCGAGCAGGCCAGCTTGGCCACCTTCTTCTTCCAACTCCGCGGGCAGGATGCGCTCCAGCAGATCCTGGACGCGACGGTTGCCGCCGATCAGAAGTCCCTGGAGCTCGCCCGCGCTCAATATGAAACAGGACTTTCGGATCAGATTGCCGTCGTCCAGGCGCAGACCACCCTGCAGAGCGCACAGTCGCTGGCCACCAATCTCGGCATTGCACGCGCCCAGTACGAGCATGCAATCGCCACCCTCATCGGCAAGGCAGCATCGGACTTTTCAATTCCCGCCAAGCCGCTGCTCACTACGCCTCCACCCATCCCAGTCGGCCTGCCGTCGCAGCTTCTCGAGCGCCGTCCGGACATCGCTGCCGCCGAGCGCAGCATGGCTGCCGCCAACGCCCAGATCGGCATCGCCTACGCCGCTTACTACCCCAACCTGACCCTCTCGGCAACCGGGGGCTTTGAAAGCTCGACCTGGAAGCATCTCCTCGACTGGCCTAGCCGCTTCTGGTCCGTTGGCCCCTCGGTCTCGGAGACCATCTTCGATGCCGGCCTACGTCGCGCCACCGTCAATCAGTACGTCGCCACCTACAACGCTAATCTGGCCTCGTATCGCCAAACCGTGCTCACTGCCTTCCAGCAGGTGGAAGATGCACTCGCTACTCTCCGCATCCTCACCCAGCAGATTCAGCAGCAGCACCAGGCGGTCGAATCCGCCAGAGTTGCTCTCGATCTGGAAATGAAGCGCTACGAAACTGGTCTCGACCCCTACATTAACGTGGTCACCGAGCAGAACATCCTGCTCTCTGCCCAGCAGACGCTGGCCCAGATCGAAATCCAGCGCGCAACCGCCTCCGTGCAGCTCATCGAGGCCCTCGGTGGAGGTTGGGACGGCTCGCAACTGCCCACCCTGCAGCAGGTCGGCGCGAAACCGGAGAAAGCAGATACGGCATTACAGCAATAGTGAGTTAGCAAGCCAGCGAGTGCGCAAAAGA
>Ga0187864_10000251_pt1 | contig 60856 bp, 48 predicted proteins | sample June2016WEW_11_4_FD_132985 | JGI IMG/M metagenome (GOLD analysis project Ga0187864, IMG submission 132985) | Peatland microbial communities from SPRUCE experiment site at the Marcell Experimental Forest, Minnesota, USA - June2016WEW_11_40 | ecosystem: Environmental > Terrestrial > Soil >...
CCGGGCCCCGGACGGCCGAAAGGCACCACGAAACCGCCCAGAACCCGTTATCCGATCCCTCGCAGGGACAAACGAAGACGGCCTGAACGGATGACCAGGGTTTAATCGCAAGGTTAGGGGATGTTCTGGGCAGCCTCATCTAACGCAGCTTCAGCGCTTCGGGTCGGTGGCAAGCCCCCAGTGCGATTCAATGGTGGCCGTGGCCGCACGGTCCCGTTTGGAATTGGCGCTCGGTCAGACCGACAAAACGGTGACGGCGTTCCTGGAGCAGCTCGTGGGCGAGCCGGTCGACGCACACGAACTACGCCACGTGATGACCCAGGCCAGCACACCGAACTCCCTAGGTGTTGGAGAGGGGCATCCGTTGCTCCAGCGGTCAGCCGTGCTGCGGGGGAGGAGGTCGGCGCAGCCGTACATGCACGCCGAGAGCTTGCTCGTACCGAGTCGTCTTCCTGCCGCGTTCTGCCGGCAACTCGAGACCAGCAGTGACCCGATCGGGCGAATCCTCGCGAAGGAGGGGATGGACTTCACCCGGTCCGCGCTTCCTCGCCCCGATCGATGTCGCTCATCCGTATTCGGCGATGCTCGGGTGCCCGATGAGCACCTGTTGGACCGGACGTATCGGGTCGACGTCGATGGGGTACCGATCATGGTGATTGCAGAGTGGTTCTTGCCCGCGCTCGAGTCGTTCCTAGGTCCTTCTCTATTGGGGTAGGCGGTGACCTGTTAGCGCATTTCGAACGCGCCTCACCTACCCGGCGATGATATGGAACGGGGCACCCCTGCCGGGACCTCCCGCCTGGCTTATTGGACCAATACGCCTAGCAACCGGCTGTCCATCGAATCAGGGCCAACTGCACTTGACGTCGCCGTCAAGCGCAACGGTGTTCGTGGTGCGACGAGCGCGCTAACGATCGGCCAAAGACTCGGTTTGCACGAACTAAACTTCTACCAGGAGTAGCCGAGCATCGACCTCATCGCTGCCTCAAACTCAGCGTCACCGAGCTGGCGTCGTGCCGAGAGAACCACCTGTGCATCCCCCCCTACGGGCACGCGAAATGAAGTCCCCCCGTCCTCGATAGCGTCAGCAATCGCATGAGCCACCAATTCAGGCCCAGGTCGTCCATGTGGCCCAGTCAGCTTCGTGTCGGTTCCCGTCCATTCATCCCAGAGCTCCCCATAGGCCGCCGGCCCGACGTGCTTCGGTCCGGACTTCATGCCGGGGGCGATGTAGCCGGGTTCGACAACCACCGTCCGGATGCCGAAGTGGGAAAGCTCATAGTGGAGAGACTCCGAGAGGGCTTCAAGGGCGTACTTGGTGGCCGAATAGGGCCCTCCCAAGGGACAGGCCACTCGCCCTTGCACGGAACTGATATTGACGATCACGCCGCTTCCGCGTTCGCGCCAAGCTGGGACGACCGCCTGCACCAGGCGAAGAGGTCCAAGGGCATTGGTTTCGAACATCTCGCGTAGGAGGTCGATCGGAAACTCCTCGAGAGGGCCCGTGCCCGTGATAGCCGCATTGTTAACGATGGCATCCAACTCCCCGGCTTGATCCAGAGCGGATCTGACCGACTGCGCACTCCTCACGTCCAAAGCCAGCCGCAAGGTAGCGGGGACCGAGTCAAGCAACTCGACGTCTCTGGCAGTGGCCACAACCTGATGGCCCCGTTGCTCCAGGACAGTTGCCGTGGCTGCTCCGATGGCTCGGCCAGCTCCGGTGATCAAGATGCGCATGCGCCTACCTCTCTCACTTCGTGAAACGAGCGGCCCGGACCGAAGGTCTACTGGCGATTGAATCTAGATCCACCGCAATATGTCGTCTGCGTGCGCGCACCCGAGTAGCCATGGACGAGGGCGAAGTTGGACGTTTAGCTTCATGGACAGACACTCTGAAACCACTAAATCCGTTCCAGGCACACCCGCGCGACAATCGTCGTAAGCCATCCTCCCAGGTTCTCGACGCCGCTGGTATCCGAGCGGCTCAGTCGTATCCACGATTCCTGGACGGCGTCATCCACCTCGCTGAGTGAGCCGAGCATCCAATAAGCCACCGCCCGCAGGTGGGTGCGGTGTGCTTCGAATCGCGCCGCCAGCCAGCCATGTTCCTCCACTGTTACCTTCCTACGTCGTCATCCGTCATAGGAGTGACGAACCAAACCCAGCCGATGTAACACACCGAGTGTGAGGAGCTCTTCATGACGTCAGGTATCAGAACGGTCATCTATCCCGTCAAGGACCTAGCTCAAGCGAAAACACTGTACGGCAAGCTCTTGGGTGTGGCGCCTTACATGGACGAGCCTTACTACGTCGGGTTCCGTCTCGGAGACCAAGAGATAGGTCTGGATCCCCACGGCCACAGCCAGGGCATGACAGGGCCTGTCGGCTACTGGCATGTTGACGACATCCAGGAGATTCTCAAGCTGCTCCTCGACGCTGGCGCAGAGACGCAGCGGGTGGTCCGCGATGTAGGTGGAGGCAAGCTGATCGCATCTGTGAAAGACGCAGACGGCAACAGCATCGGGCTCATCCAGTCACCCTGATTGACTCTCGTCACGGCTGAGGCCGGTCCGGGATCAGGGGTCTGGGTTGTTGGCGGCCTGGACTTCGACTGGCCCTGGCACGGTACGCGTCCAGCACCAGCGCTGGACGCTTCGCGATTGCACACTTGCGATCCCGAGCGGGCGGGTCGTCAATCTCGTCGGACCCAATGGTGCGGGCAAGAGGACTCTGTTGCATTTGGCCGTCGGCCTGCTCACGCCGACGACGGGCACGATCGAACCCAAGCTGGGACAATGACCTCGCGCAAGACCGAATCGCCGAGCCCGACTTCGATCTTCGGCCAGCGGTCGACAGTCCAGACACCAAACACGGCTGAAGACCGCTCGTCCCCGGCATCACACCCGGCGGGCGTTTGGTACTCTTCAGCCAATCGGCACAGGATGGTGAGATCGAATCGATGTAAGAAAAGGCTTTCGACTCTGACCATGCCGCAGGTTCCGGACAACGGTGAACAGACCGGTCGCAACTGGAGGACGCCATGGACACGTACAAGCTGTTTATAGATGGCGATTTCGTCGAAGCACAGAGCGGCGAGACGTTCGAGTCGGTCGACCCAGGCACCGGTGCCGTTATCGCGCGGGTCGCGCGGGCGGGCACGGCCGACGCCGAGGCGGCCATCGCGGCGGCTCGCCGCGCCTTCGACCACGGGGAGTGGAGCGGTCTGACTCCGGAGGCGCGAGCGCGCAGGTGTTATGACTTTGCCGACCAGATCGCGGCCCAGGGCATTCGACTGGCCGTGATGGAGTCGATGGATTCCGGCCAGATCATCGGACTCAGCAAGTTCTGGGGAATGCTCGCTTCGGGGACGCTACGCAATCTCGGGTACTACGCCGCCACGAAGTTTCCCTGGGAGGAGGAGATCCCCTTCTCCGGCAACGTCTTCGCACCCGCCCGCGAGTACATCCGCCGCGAGCCGATCGGGGTCTGCGTCGGCATCATCCCTTGGAACTTCCCGATCAGCATGGCGTCCTGGAAGATCGCGCACGCCATCGTGATGGGAAACACAGTCGTCTTGAAGCCGGCGACGCTCACCCCGCTGACCGCGCTCATCATCGCTGAGGCCGCCCAGGCCGCCAGCATTCCCCCGGGAGTCATCAACGTCCTGACCGGCCCGGGCGCCGAGTTGGGCAAGACGCTTTGTACCCATCCCGACGTCGACAAGATCGCTTTCACCGGCAGCACCGTGGTCGGCGCCGACATCATGCGGATGGCGTCCGACACAGTGAAGAAGGTCACGCTGGAACTGGGTGGCAAGTCGGCCAACATCATCCTGGACGACGCCGACCCGGACCTGGCCGTGGAGGGAGCCATCTTCGGCACGTTCTTCCACCAGGGACAGGTCTGTGAATCAGGTACCCGTGTCCTGGTCGCCGGGAAGATCTACGACGAGTTCGTCGAGCGCATGCGCAAGCGCGCCGAGGAGCTGCGCGTGGGTTACCAACTCCTCCCGGGCACGCATCAAGGACCGCTGGTCAGCGCCGACCAACTGGCGACCGTCGAGGGCTATGTCCGGGTCGGGATCGACGAGGGCGCGGAACTCGTCACCGGCGGCACACGAGTCCAGCCACCGGGTTTTGAGGGCGGCTTCTACTACGCGCCGACCATCTTCGCGAACGTGCGCAACGACATGCGCATCGCCCAGGAAGAGATCTTCGGGCCGGTGGTCTGCGTCGAGCGGTTCGACTCGGATGAAGAAGCAGTCACCATCGCCAACGACTCCATGTACGGGTTGGCGGGCGGCGTCTTCTCGAATGACAATGCCAGGGCCGAGCGGATAGCCCGCAAGATCCGCACGGGCACCATGTGGATCAATAATTTCCACATCTTCGGCGACTTCGCCCCGTTCGGCGGCTACAAGCAGTCGGGCGTCGGCCGCGAATTCAGCGGCGTGGGCCTCGCGGAGTACACGCAGGTCAAACGCATTCACATGAACAGCGCCGCCTCGCTCAGGGCCAACTTCCAGATGGTGAACATCTTCTCGGACGATCCGCGAATGGATACGCTGCAGTACAAGGCCCCCACCAACGTCCTGGCCGGGCACGGCATGCTCGCCGGGCTCCCGCAAGCGGTGGTCAGCCTCGGCTGCCGCCGGGCCATGATCCTGACCGACGCGGGCGTCCGCCAGGCGGGGCTCACCCAACTAGTCGAGAACGCGCTATGCGATTTTTGCGTGGGCGTCTTCGACGACATCCCGGCGGACAGCGATCTGGCCACGGTCGACGCAGCCACGGCGAAGGCCCGTGAGCTCGACGCCGACTGCATCGTCAGCGTCGGCGGCGGGAGCGTCATAGACACCGCGAAAGCCGTCTGCGTCACGCTCAAGAACGGCGGCGAGGCAAACGACTACATAGCGCTCATGCGCCTGACCGAGCCGCAGACACCGCACATCGCAATCCCGACCACCGCCGGCACGGGTAGCGAGGTAACCAACGTCGCGGTCATCCACAACACGAAGCTCGACCGAAAAGTCTATATCGTCGACGCCAACATCATCCCGAATGTCGCCATCCTCGACCCGCGCATGACGATCGGTCTTCCCGCGCCCCTGACCGCGGCGACGGGCATGGACGCGATCACTCACGCCGTCGAGGCGCTGACAAGCACGCTAGCGGAGACCGTCTGTGACGGGCAGGCCCTGCACGCGCTCCGCCTCATGAAGGAATTCCTGCCGCGGGCCGTGGCCAACGGTGAAGACGAGCATGCGCGCATTCAGGTGTCGGTGGCGGCGTGCATGGCGGGCTGGGCCTTCTCGACGGCGCAGGTCGGCCTCGCGCACTCCATGGCGCACACCATCGGGACACTGCACCACGCCCACCACGGCACCGTATGCGGGATCGTGCTGCCCAAGGTGATGCGCTTCAACGCCGACCACGCCGCCGACAAGCTCGCCATGGCGGGACAAGCGCTAGGAGTCGACACCGCTGACATGACCGATCATGACGCGGCGCTGGCTGCCGCCGACGCGGTCGAGGCCCTGATGCGGGAAATCAAGCACCCGATGACCCTGCGCGAACTCGGCGTTCCCGAGGACGCGCTGGAGGCCGACGCGATGCACGCGCTCGCCGACACCGCCACACTGTTCAACGCACGCCCGGTAAGCGATCCAGCGGATGTGCTCGGACTGCTTCGCCAGGCATTCTGAAGTAGACACGAGACCCGGGAGTACGGCCCCTTTGGCTCGGAGCGCCTTGACGGCGTGGCGTCTGAACGCGAACTGTCCCGCTCGGCTCTGCCCGAACCACTCTTCGCGGACCACACCCGAACAACACGCATCGCCCCGCCTCGGGGGGGATCCCTACCGAGAGTGCTATTCGTAGACCTTCTCTTCGGTGGCCTCGGCGTTCACCGCGTCTGCCTCAAGATCGCGTTGGCGGGTCCTCGCGGCCCGGCGCCGGGCTACCTGCTCGGCGTACTCTCTGTACCACTCGTGGGCGATAATCATGCTCATCACCTCGTTGGTGCCCGTCCAGATGGGCGCGAGACGAAGGTCGCGGTAGTGACGCTCCACCGGGTAAACGTCGGTGTAGCCGATGCCACCCATGACCTGCATGGCGTTGTGGACCACCTTCTCACACGACTCGGTGACGAACTTCTTGGTCTCGCTGATGTAACGCCGGGTCGTCGCAGAGTTCTCGCCCGCGTCGACAGCTCTGGCGGTCGTGTAAACGAGGGACCTGGAGGCGTCGAGGAGCATGGACGCCTCTGCGACCTGGAAGCTCACGCCCTCGAAACGGTTGATGCGCTGCCCGAAGGCCTTGCGGCGAGTCGTGTAACCGCCGGCGACCTCGAGCGCCGCCACGGCAGGCCCGATTGTCATGGCCGCGGTCCCGAGACGCTCGGGGACCATCATGGTATTGAACACGCCCACGCCGCCGTTCACCCGGCCGACGACGTTCTCCTTCGGGACCTCGACGTCTCTGAACCTGACGCGGCCGGTACCACCGCCTCGGGAACCCATCAGGCCATAGAGGTACTCCACGGTCACGCCGGGGCCCCGGTCGACAATGAAGGAGGTGATCCCCTCGTGCGGTTTCGCGTCGGTGTTGCTGCGCGCGTAGACGAGGAAGAAGTCTGCACCCTCGGCACCGACGATGAAGCGCTTCTGACCATTGAGGACGAAGTGGTCGCCCTTGTCATCCGCCGTCGTCGTGGCGCCGAAGAAGTCCGAGCCGCCTCGAGGCTCGGTAAGGGCCTCAGCAGCGAAGAGCTCGCCGCGTAGCAGCGGCTGCACGTACCTCTTTTTCTGGGCGTCGGTGCCGTGCTGGATGATGGCGTCGCAGACCAGCTCGGCTCCCACTCCGAAGGTACAAGCAAAGATGTAGCCGAGGGTCCCGATCTCCTCGATGGCCATGCAGCTCGACACCCAGTCGAGCTCCCGGCCGCCCCACACCTTGGGATAGCGAATCCCGAGGAGATTGCGTCTTCCGGCCTCGCGGAGAAACTCGCGCGGGAAACGGATCTCGTCCCTGTCCATCTTCACGATCATCTCGCGAGGGACCCAGCGTACGAGATCGCGCACCTCTTCCTTGAGCTCGAGTTGCTGGCTGGTTAGAAGAAAGTCGTACATCTTGTTCTTCTTCTTCTTCTTCTTCTTTCACCTGGCTCGCGCCGTACACGACGTGCCCGACAAGGCATCAGGCATCCACACCTTATTACTTCTGGCGTCCGCGCCGATATAGCTTCAGTGGCTCACTCTGAGACTCGCTTGGCTCTCGCGCTGAGACAGAGACGACAACTCCTCGTCGGGTCGGTGCTGGCTGGATCGACAATTCTCGTCTTCTTACTGTGGACCGTCCTAGGCATCGACGGCGTACGCGTGACAGTCGAGGTCGACGACATCGGGCAACTGTTGGCGCCGTTGTGTGCCGCCTTCCTATGTGGCGCGGCAGCCTGGCGAGCCTCACCGGGCCGGCGGAGTTGGGCGCTCCTCGCTGCGGCTAGCTTCGCGTGGGCGGTCGGAGAAGCTCTGTGGTGCTACTACGTCCTCATCGACAGCATACAGGTGCCGTTCCCATCGTTCGCCGATGTCGGATTCCTCACCGCCGTTCCCTTAACGTGTGCCGGGCTCTTGCTCTTCCCCAGCTCCCCGCGACGCGCCACGCATCGCATCCAGGGATTCCTTGATGGCTGCATCATCGCCATGTCGCTGCTCTTCGCCAGCTGGGCGACCATCCTCGGTCCCCTGTACCGCTCCCACCAAAGTGGCGTGCTCAAGCCCGTTCTTTCGCTCGCGTACCCCATGAGCGACGTAGTCATGGTGTCCTTGGTCGTCATCTTGATCGCGCGTACCGGACGGCGGGGACGGACGAGCTTGGCGCTGGTGATGGCCGGAGTGGTCGCCTTCGCCGTAGCCGACGCTGCGTTTTCCTATCTGACGGTGGTCAACAACTACGGCAACGGAACCTTTCTGGACACGGGCTGGGTGGCGGGCTACCTGTTGATCGGTCTGGGGGCGTTGTGGGCGATCACGTCGCCGTCGCGCGAGACAAGGCAGGCCGACGTATCGACTATGTCGCTGGTGGCTCCATACGTGCCCGTGCTGGTCGTACTGGCAGTGACCGCGATCGAGCTCTTGCGCGGTCGACACATCGATCCCGTCGGCTGGATCATGGCGCTCGTCCTCGTCCTGCTTGTCCTTGGCCGTGAGGTACTGCGCTTCTGGGACCAGACGGGCGTCGCCCGACTGCAACACCACCGTATCCAAGCTGCACACGTAGTTTCGCACTCTCGTGATCCCAATACCGACGCCGTATTCCTGGGACGGTGACGCATGACCGCCAGGTTCCATCAAATCTCTGGATCGAGCGGTGCTTCGGTACAACTGCGTGACCCGCGGGTAGTTCAGCACTCCCCAAACGCCTTCAGCGTCGCACATCCGGCCAGAGATGCCACCGCAAAGAGATTGCCCGCATGGATTCTTCGCTCCATCATCCTCGCGACAACCGGATTCGCGCTTCTCGACCTCTTTCTACTCGTATCGTCCGTACACCATTAGCCCTTGGTGGTAGCGTTGCTGGCAGCACGTGTTGAACTTGCCGACGATCAAGCCGTGACCATCGACACGTTGAAGGCGGCCGTTCCAATCGCCTGCATCATGCGCACCCACAACAGCAGATATGCCTCCATGCCGCGCGCTCCGGTGATGTCGCCCAGATCCACGATTTGTTCCTGCGTCCAGCCGAACAACGTGAGCAGGCCTATCACGATCGCCTTGGCCTCAGGATCATTGCCGGCCACAAACAGGTTGGTGGGCGACGAAAGCTCTCCGGGGCTGGAGTGGCCTATCTCCAAGGCGACGCGAACTACTTGCAGAACTCATTAGGACTTACAGCGTCGGGGGCTTCGACATACGCCGGTCGATGGATTGCGTTTCGGTCGAGCGATAACGGTTACGAACAGGTTGCTGGCGGAGATACCCTGTCTACGGCACTGACCGAGTCCACACCGACAGGTTCTCTCACCATGACGAAGGCGACCATGGTGGATGGAAAGAGCGTCGTTGGCATTTCCGGTGGCCTTCCCGCAGACGCGACCCAAGGTGGTATCACCGGCTCCGAGGTTCTCTATGTTTCGGACACGCTCCCGTATCTACCTGTCAGACTTGTGGCCCACGTACATCAAGGTACGCAGTCCGGCACCTCCCTCGTGACGTTCTCATACTGGGGCGAGGGCGTGTCGGTGACTGCACCGAGCAACTCCAGCCCCGTCTCGTCAATTTCATCGGCCAGCCCGTAATGACTGCTCGACGGGCACTCCCGTTAGAACCAAGCTGTCATTTGTGCTCTGGATGCCTCGTCTCGGCCCGTCCACGGTCTGACCATGTCCTCAGAGCGCGTCAGACTGGCAGGAATGGAAAGACGGGAGCAGCAGGCTCTTCACCGTAATGCCTGGCGTGTCCAAGAAGCGCTCGAAGCAGCCGGTTCAACGGCACAAGTGCTCGAGGTCCAGTCCTCGGCCCGGACCGCCGAGGAGGCTGCACAGAGCCTCGGCGTCGAGGTCGGCCAGATCGTGAAGTCGCTCGTCTTCGTGGCCGACGGCGAGCCGGTGCTCCTGCTCGTGGCCGGCGATCACCGCGTCGATCCAGACAGGGCAAGTCGAGCTCTCGACGCCAACAGCATCAAGAGAGCGGATGTGGACGTGGTGCGAGAGGCGACTGGGTTTCCGATCGGCGGTGTCGCCCCAGTCGGGCATCCGCGCCCGATGAGGACAATCGTCGACGAGAGTCTCGAGCGGTTCGAAGTGATCTGGGCAGCGGCAGGGACTCCGAACGCTGTGTTCCCGACGTCGTTCGCTGAGTTGACGACACTCACGAGGGGCGCTATCGCTGAACTCGGCTGACCCGGCTCGCGCCGACTCCCCTTCGAGGGCGACCTCGGGCGAGCCTTGCTCCCACAATCTACCCGCTGGCGCAGGTGCCGGCAGCCGCCCTCGACTTGTCCTGTCCGGAATCAGCTGGGCGCGTAGAGCGCACGGGCGCAACGCCACCGACATTCGTAGCGTTGCTCAATGAGCAGGACCACGCGGCCTCATTGGGGCGTAACGACTGCTGCGGAGCGAGTTAACACCTCGCTCCGCAGCAGTCGTTGAACAATCGATCAGCCCACAGGCTTTACGGAGCTCGCCTGCATGCCCTTCTGACCTTTCGTCACTTCGAACTCGACGCGCTGGCCCTCGTTCAACTCGCGATAACCCAGGACCTGGATCTCGCTCTGGTGCACGAAAAGGTCCTCGCTCCCGTCCTCGGGTGTGATGAAGCCGAAGCCTTTAGTCGCGTTGAACCACTTCACGGTTCCGGTAGCCATATCTGTTTCCTCTCTCCACGCACGAACCTTGCGGGGAGACTCAGGGAAACCCGGCAACGGCGCTCATTTCCTGCGTGACGTTGATGGAGCGCAGAAATATTTTACCATGCAGTGCGCCCGATCCGCGAGCTGTACTGCATCGATGTCCGAATCGACGAGAAGAACCGCCGGTCGACGCAGTGCTCGGCGCGGTCGAGCGACTGAGAATCAGTCAGACCACCACACAGGATCACAGGCATTTCAGGATCCGCCGACCAGGCCACCTGCCGGCCTTCGAGCTTCCTAGCTGAGCACGTCGACATTGCGTGGGACGCGAGCATCGCTGTTGGGCGTGACGTCAAGGGGAGCTGCGCTCGCCCAGCATGGGATCGCCTCGGTCGAAGAGACAGACGCCGAGTTCTCCGCGCCGGCCGGTAAACGCGAGCCTCTCCTTGCTCTTCTGCTCCGGCTCGCCGGTTGAGCGATCCTGACCTCCAGGACCGAACCACTGGCCGAGGTGGCGCGGATGCACCAGGCCCAGATCTCAGACGTCCCGCCACAAGTCTCAGCTTCGCCACAGGTTGCCGTCTTATCTTCAGCCGTAGAGGACCTGTAGACGGGACCTGCTGTAGACACGAAACAAGGAGGATCGAGATGGACCAGGGACCGAGCGAACCACAGTGGGGACAGCCGCCCCAAGTGCCTCCTCCGCCCCCCTACCATGCGCCACAGCAGTGGTACGGCCCCTACACGTGGGGAGCTCCCCCGGCGTCGCAACCTCCCCAGGCATCGCCCGCGACGCCCCGACGGCGGTCGATCGGACGCGGCCTGATGAAAGCCGGGATAGGGGTGGGCATCGCGGCCGGAGTGGCGATCGGGGCGACGCTCATCGCCAGTGCCGCGACTTCGCCGGGCGGGACTCGGTCGACGTCGAACCTGCCCGGCGCCTCCTCGACCGCACAGGGAGCCTTGTCGAGCTCGGGCTCGTCGAGCTCGACAAGCCCACCCTCGTCACCGGGATCGCGCCTTGGTGGTCCCGGTCGGGGCTTCGGCATGATGGGTGGCCCCGTGATCCATGGTCAGTTCACGATCCAGGGTCCCAACGGCTACGAGACGCTGGACGAGCGCACAGGCACGGTCTCGAGCATCACGAACACGTCAGGCAGCACCTGGTCGCTCGAGGTGAAGAGCTCGGACGGAACCTCCGCCGCCTTCACCGTCGACTCGGGAACCTCGGTCGACGGTGGCGAGATGGGCATCTCGAGCGTGAAACAAGGTGACACGGTCACCGTTCTGGCGCTCGACAACAATGCAACGGCTACAGCGAAGGAAGTCAGGGACCGCACGGTGCTCCAGAACAACGCAAGCAGTTGGATGCCCCAGCCTTCGCAGTCTTCCTCCAGCTCCTCGTCGTAGGCGAAACGAGACAGAGCTACCAGGCTTGCCCGTCGGTCTTTCCGGCGAGCACTCTCGGTGCCGCGGCTCGGATGAGCACCGCGGCCCAGGTCCGCATCGGCCGCCAGGCTTCGGCCAGCTCGGTGAGCTCGCCGGCCGTGGGTGCGGGGTCCAAGCCGTAGAGCTAGCCCACTAGCGCGCGCAGGCGCGGTTGACCCTCCGGCTCGATCGTGAAGCGTATGGCTCGATCACTCATCGCCCAGAACGGTGCCGGGCTGATGTCGCTCCGGTACCGTCCCGACCTTCGCTGTGACGGCCGCGTGAAACAATCTTGAAGGCCCAAGGTCCGCGAACCGCGCCCAGCCTTCAAGCCGATGGTCAGCTGCTCCGAGATGTGCTCGCGGGACACCTCTTGGTCGTGGGGGCCGCGGGGCGTGCTCCTGCACGGCGGCGACCAGATGGTCGAGGGCATCTCGCTCTCGACGCGAAGTGTGAGCACGCCACCGGCCGTGTTCGCGTAGTGTGGCGTCTCGTGAGCACCGGCTCTCCTTGCAGACAGGGTGAGGCTGCTCGGACATGGGGGGATGAAGTGACTTCATTCGCAGTAGGAGCCGCATGAGCTTCAACCTCGCGACGATCCTGCGTGAGTCCCGAAGGTCGGACCCGGACAAGCCGCTGGCGCACTTCGCCGAGCTCACCTTCACGTACGCCCAGGTGGACGAGATCTCAGGTCGCATAGCGACAAGCCTGCTGGATCTCGGGCTCGAGCGTGGTCAGGTAGTCGCGGTTCAACTGCCCAATCTCCCGCAGTTCATCTTCACGTACTTCGGCCTCCTCAAGGCAGGCCTCGTCATGTGCCCGCTCAACCCGCTCCTTCGGGCCCCGGAGATCGCCTACTACCTCGAAGACTCCGACGCGAAGATGCTCATCACCTTCACGATGTTCGCCGAGGAAGCACTCAAGGGCGCCTCGCAGGCCGGGGGCGTGACGACCTACGTCGTCGACATGCCGGGAGGCGGCGAGCGTCCTGCGGGCACACGTCACTTCGACGAGCTGTACGCCGGCGTGGACACCGGTGAGGTCGAGCCGACGAACGCCGATGACACCGCGGTCATTATCTACACGAGCGGCACGACCGGCAGACCGAAGGGTGCCGAGCTCACCCACTTCCAGTTGTACATGAACTGCACGGTGTCCGGCGAGGTGTTCGGGTTCGACGACGACGACGTCGGTCTCGCTGTCCTACCGCTGTTCCACGTGTTCGGGTTGTCCAGCGTGCTCAACGTCAACGTCCGTTACGGCGGCACCCTTGTGCTCGTGCCGCGATTTCAGCCGGAGCCAGTGCTCGACTTGATCGAACGGCACCGTTGCACGATCTTCTCCGGTGTCCCCACGATGTACTTCGAACTACTGCGAGCCGACCTGGCGCAGCGCGACGTGTCATCGCTGCGCAGGGGCGTGTCAGGCGGCGATGCAATCCCCGGCGAGGTCATCAAGGCGTTCGAGGAGAAGTTCCACGGCTTGGTGATCCTCGAGGGCTACGGCCTGTCGGAGACCGCTAGCACAGCGACGTTCAATGTCAGCGCAGAGCAGCGCAAGGTACGCTCAATCGGCAAACCGATCTGGGGTGTCGAGATCCGCGTCCTCGACACGGACGAGCAACCGCTCCCGCCGGGGACGCAGAACGTTGGCGAGATCGTCATCCGCGGGCACAACGTGATGAAGGGTTACTACAAGAACCCAGAGGCGACCGAGGAGGCGTTCCGCGGCGGCTGGTTCCATACAGGAGACCTCGCCTACGCCGACGAGGACGGTTATCTGTTCATCGTCGACCGGAAGAAGGACCTCATCATCCGCGGCGGCTTCAACGTCTACCCGCGCGAGATCGAAGACGTCCTCTACGGCCACCCCGCAATCGCCGAGGCCGCTGTCATCGGCCGTCCCGATGAGAAGCTGGGCCAGGAAGTCGTCGCGGTCGTCGTCCTCAAGCAGGGCGCGAACGTTACGAGCGACGACGTCGTCTCCTACTGCAAGGAACGGCTAGCGGCCTACAAGTACCCGCGTGCTGTGCGCATCGTCGCCGAGCTCCCCAAGGGCCCCACAGGAAAGATCCTCAAGAAGGAGCTGCACGCAGACTGAGCCGCGCTCGAGTATCCGACGTCCCTTCGACCGCGCCGAACTGGGTTCGGACGTGTCTAACGCGAACCAGGATCGTTCAAGCTTCGACTCCTAGCGCTTCTGGGCTGAGCAGGTTGTCGAGTCCGGCGCGCACCGCCTGGGCCAGGCTTGCCGCCTCTGGCAGCAGCTGGGTGAGGAAGAACGACGCCGAGACGACCCTGGCGTCGGCACCCTTGTCGGTCCCTGACGACTTGGCAGCCAGCAGCTGCTTTCCCATCAGCCATCCGCCCACGGCGAGACCCGACATGGCAAGGAACGGCGAAGCGCCGGCGAAGACGTCGAGGGTATGTGTCGCTAGGTTCTCGACAACCCATCGGGCCGAGCTGCTCCAGACGTCAGCCGTCTCGAGGAGCTGCTTGGCCTCGACCTCATGGCCGAGTGAGCTCAGGCGGGCTGAGACGTCACGCATGCCGGCCACGATCTGGAGCATCGGCTCGCCCTCGTCCATGCGTAGCTTCCGGCCCACCAAGTCCATGGCCTGGATCCCGTTGGTGCCCTCGTAGATGGCGGTGATCCGGGCGTCGCGGTAGTGCTGCGCCACCCCGGTCTCCTCAATGTACCCAGCGCCCCCGTGGACCTGGATGGCGAGCGACGTCACCTCGTTGGCCAGATCGGTCGGCCAGGCCTTGGCGATGGGGGTCAAGAAAGCCTCCATGCGAGAAGCCGCTTCTTTCTCCGGCCCGTCGGGGAGCCTTTTTGCCATGTCCACGGCGTGGGAAGTGGCGTAGAGCAGGAGCCTCATGGCCTCCACCTGAGCCCGCATGGTGGTCAGCATGCGCCGCACGTCCGGGTGGTTGATGATCGTGACCGGCGTCGCGTCACCGCCTATCATGCGACCCTGTCGGCGCTCGGCCGCGTACGCAACAGCCGCCTGGTAGGCGCGCTCGCTCACGGCAAGACCCTGGATACCGACCCCGATCCGGGACGCGTTCATCATCATGAACATGGCCTTCAGGCCCTTGTGAAGCTCCCCTACCAGCTCCCCTTGGGCGTCATCGAACGCCATCGTGCAGGTGGCGCTACCGCGGATCCCGAGCTTGTGTTCGGTGGAGGCACAGCTAACCGCGTTCGGGGCGCCCGCCCCGCCGTCGGGGCCGACCAGGCGGGAAGGAACGACAAACAACGAGATACCCCGGGTCCCGGCTGGGGCATCGGGGGTACGGGCCAGGACGAGGTGCACGATGTTCTCAGCCATGTCGTGATCGCCCCAGCTGATGAAGATCTTGCTGCCCGACACCCGCCATGTTCCGTCGTCGCAGGGCTTGGCCATGGTCCGCACTTGCGCGAGGTCGGACCCGGCGTCCGGCTCTGTGAGGTCCATGGTGCCGGTCCAGACCCCTGGCACCATCTTGGGGAGGAACTTCTGCTTCTGCTCCTCGGTCCCGAACCGTGCGAGCAGATCGGCGGCCGAGTGGGTCAACCCGGGACACATCGCGAACCCGAAGCAGCCCGACACCAGCATCTCCACAAGGGAAGCGCCAACCAGCCCGGGGAAGCCACCGCCGCCGTGCTCCGGATCGAAGGTCACGGTGGACCAGCCGGCCTCGATGTAGCGCTCGTAGGCCTGCTTGAAGCCATCAGGTGTGACCACGTGGCCGACGGCGGGATCGAAATTACTTCCCACCTCGTCGCTCACCGTGTTCAGAGGGGCGATTTGCTCTGCCACGAAACGACCGAACTCGGACAGCAGGTCCCTCACGGTGGCCAGGTCGGAGTGCTCAAAGCCGGATAGTTTCGATAGCTCGTCGAGCCCGACCAATCCCATGGCGAATTCGATGTCAGCCAGCGGAGCGGCATAGACAGTCATGTATTCCTCACCTCCGAGGCGCCACGACCGAGTGAACGGGGGCCAGCTCGATCGGACGGCCTACGTGCCAATAGGGGACCCCAATAAGAGACCCGCGTAATCATGATACTCCGACATCGGAGTGTGGGTAGAGTCCATAGGCTCATGGTCAGCCCGCGTTTGGCCCCTGATGGCTACCAGGCTCCCTCACCTGCCCACTAGCGAAGGTCCAGTCCTGGGCCCGGACCACCGCTCGGATGGCCGAGGTCACACACACTGTGGACACACACTCTGGACACACACTCTGGACACACACTGTGGACACACACTCTGGACACACTTGAGCGCACATTCTGCACATTTTGGACCACGTTTGGGCACACTCGGGGCAACAGTTGTCGAGCTACGCAGACGAGCACCCTGACGTCATCTGTAGGGCCATCCTCTGTGGTTCCGTACGCACCTTGTCCGCGTATTGGAGCGTCCTATAGGTGGGAGGATCCGCCCTGGGAGTCTTCTGGCGGGTTGACCGTCTGCGGCTCAGTGGACTCGTCGCGCCTTGCGATGATGTGCAGATCGATGCCAGCGGATGCCGCCAGTCGCCGAACCGTGCGGACGATGGAATCGCGACCGATCAGCTCCTGCCAACGGCTGCGCTGGCTGGATCCCAGGATGATCTGGGTGATCTGGTGGGCGCGAGCGAAGTCCATGAGCGCCTTTCCCGGGTCGTCGGCTCGCACCTCATGCCAGTGCGCGCCGGTGTCCGAGGCCAGGCGGTGCACGGCCGCGACGCGTTCGGCGCCCGACCGATGCTCTACATCGCCGCTTATCACGTGGACCACGTGAAGATCAGCCTTGAGCCTGGCGGCCATCCTGGCGGCGCGCCGGATGATCGCGTCGATTCCCGGAGCGCCGGTCACCCCTACCAGGATCCGTTCCGTGGTCTCCCAGAGGATTTGAGCCTGGTGGCGCTGTAGGTGCTCAAGGAGCTCCTCTTCGGTCTCGTCGGCCAGGAACCGCAGCGCTAGCTCTCTCAACGCGATCAGGTTGTCGGTGCGGAAGAAGTGCGTGAGAGCCTGGGGGACCTTCTCCTGCGAGTAGATGTTGCCGTGCAGCATCCTGCGTCGGAGCTGCTCGGGCGAGGAGTCGATCAGCTCGATCTGGTCTGCCATGCGCACGACCCAGTCCGGGACCCGTTCACGGACTTGGACCTCGGACATCTGCTCCACGGCGTCCGCAATGCTCTCCAGATGCTGGATGTTCACGGTCGTGATCACGTCGATCCCCGCCTCTAAGAGCTCCAACACGTCCTGCCACCGTTTCTCGTGGCGGCCCGAGCCGGGAACATTGGTGTGCGCGAGCTCGTCGACGAGAGCGACCTTCGGGTGCCGCTTCAACACAGCGTCGAGGTCCATCTCCTCGAATCGGGTGCCTCGGTACTCGACGACCTTGCGCGGGACCACCTCCAGGTCCGCCATCCGCTCCTCCGTCAGGTGTCGACCGTGGCATTCCACGAAGCCGATCACCACGTCGGAGCCTCTGCCGTGGCGGCGTTGTCCCTCGTCCAACATCGAGAAGGTCTTGCCGACACCGGCGGCAGCACCCAGATAGATACGGAAGTGCCCGGCCGCCTCCACGACGCTGGTGGCGTCCGGTCGGGTCGCCCCGGCCACGTTTGCTCCTTCGTTGGTTATCAGCGAACCGATCGATGGCCTCTGTTGTGTCGCCTCACTCAAAGTGCTCCCAGCACGTTGGCTCTGCTGATCGGCCTGTTCGCAATCTATGGCTTTGGCCCCAGGAGGCGGCCTCGGTGAGCTCCAAGGTGCTCACCCGAGCCGGACGAGGGCCTCGTTGAGCTCGAGGATCGTCACGTAGTCCGCGCCCAAGAAACCCAGCTCCCTGCTGTGAACGTGGGTGGCAACGAGACGTCGCACAGCACTGGCCGAAAGGCCGCGTGCCGCGGCCACAGCGTTCACCTGGGCATATGCGTCTGCGGGGCTGATGTCAGGGTCGACGAGGCTGCCGGAGGTGGTGACGAGGTCGTTCGTGGGGACGATGCCTTCCTTCCTCAACAAAGCGGCCTGCTTCGCCACGGCCTTTTCGAGGGTCTTCGAGCGTGGCCCTGGCTGGTTCGTCCCGGACACCACCACCCCGCCGGGCCCGGTGGTGACGACGGTGCCGTCGGGGCGTCCCTGGAACCACTTCGGTCCCGACCACTGCTGGCCGATGAGAGTCGACCCGTCGGCGGTGAGCGACCCATCGGCCTGGTGCCGGAAGAGCACCTGGGACAATCCGGTGCCTGCAAGTGGATAGGCCAGGCCCAACAGGACCAGGAAGATGATCGAGACGATGACCGAACGACGCAGATGGACGAGCATCAGTGTCCCCTCATCGGTAGGTGCCTATCAGGCAGGTCAGTAGGCATGGAGCGCCGTGAGGAGCAGGTCGATCAGCTTGATGAACGCGAATGGAACTATGAGACCGCCGACGCCGTAGGTGAACACGTTGCGTCGCAGGACCGCTACGGCGCTGCTCGGTCGCCACCGCACTCCGCGAAGCGCGAGCGGGATCAACGCAACGATCACGAGCGCGTTGAAGATCACAGCGGAGAGCACAGCGCTTTTCGGGCTGTGGAGCTTCATGACGTTGAGCGCGTTGAGCTGCGGATAGGCGGCAACAAAGAGAGCCGGGATGATGGCGAAGTACTTGGCCACGTCGTTGGCAACCGAGAACGTGGTGAGCGCGCCGCGCGTTATGAGGAGCTGCTTCCCGACCTCGACCACGTCGATCAACTTGGTGGGGTTCGAGTCAAGGTCGATCATGTTCCCGGCCTCCTTGGCGGCCGTGGTGCCGGTGTTCATCGCCACCCCCACGTCCGCTTGTGCGAGAGCGGGAGCATCGTTGGTCCCGTCCCCGGTCATGGCCACGAGCTTCCCGCCCTCCTGCTCGGCCCTGATCAGGTCCATCTTCGCTTCGGGAGTGGCTTCCGCCAGGTAGTCGTCCACGCCGGCCTCCTGGGCGATGGCCGCCGCAGTGAGAGGGTTGTCGCCTGTGATCATCACCGTTCGGATCCCGACCGCGCGCAGCGCGTCGAAGCGCTCCCGGATACCCTCCTTCACGACGTCTTTCAGCTCGATCACGCCGAGGATCCTCGGTCCGTCGGTCACCACGAGCGGGGTGGAGCCCGAGCGAGAGATCTGCTCCACCATCTCGTCAAGACCGGCAGGGACCGTGCCACCTTGCTCGGTCGCCCAGCGGCACACAGCGTCGGCCGCACCCTTTCGGATACGCCGGCCGTCCATGTCGATGCCTGACATGCGGGTGGTGGCAGAGAAGGGGATGAACTCGCGCCCCTCGCCCAGCTCGCGCTCGCGAATGGCGAAGCGCTCCTTGGCGAGCACCACGATCGAGCGCCCTTCCGGGGTCTCGTCGGCGAGCGAGGCGAGCTGGGCGGCGTCTGCGAGCTCCTGCTCCCCCTCGCTCCCGACCGGTATGAAGCGCGAGGCCATCCGGTTCCCCAGAGTGATCGTGCCGGTCTTGTCCAGAAGCAACGTCTGCACGTCACCCGCCGCCTCCACAGCACGCCCGCTCATGGCGAGCACGTTTCGCTGGACGAGACGGTCCATCCCGGCGATGCCGATGGCGGACAGCAATGCCCCGATGGTCGTGGGGATGAGGCAGACGAGAAGCGAGACGAGGATCACCACCGACACCGTGGCGCCCGAATAGTGGCCGAAGGGCTGGAGGACCACCACGACGGGCAGGAACACGATGGTCAGCGCGGCCAGCAGGATCGTGAGGGCGATCTCGTTCGGCGTCCTCTGCCGGTTCGCGCCCTCTACCAGACCGATCATGCGGTCCAGGAATGTGTGACCACGCTCGGCCGCGATGCGTACGACGATCCGGTCCGACAGCACCTTGGTGCCACCCGTCACAGCGGAGCGGTCGCCCCCGGACTCGCGGATCACCGGAGCCGATTCCCCGGTGATCGCGGACTCGTCGACCGAGGCGATCCCTTCGGTGATCTCACCGTCGGAAGGGACCGGGTCCCCCGCTTCGCACACGACGACGTCGCCCTTTGCGAGCGCCGACGCGGGTACTCGCTCCTCTGTACCGTCCGGACGAAGGCGGCGCGCCTCAGTCTCGGCCCGCATACGTCGAAGGGACTCGGCCTGGGCCTTGCCACGCCCCTCGGCCATCGCCTCCGCGAAGTTCGCGAACAAGACGGTGAGGAACAGCCAGATCGTGATGCTCCAGGTGAAGATGCCCGGGTGCGCGACTGCCTCGATCAAGGTGACGATCGACCCGACGAGCACCACGAACATCACGGGGTTCTTCACCTGGACCCTCGGGTCGAACTTCTTGAACGACCCGATCACGCCCTGTACGAAGATCTGCCGATCGAAGAGGCTCCGAGGCTGCGCGACTCCCCTGGCCATCGGCGGTTCCGAGTGAGGTTGCATCGTTGCGATGGTCATCAGAAGAGCCTTCCGTGGAGGAGCTGCTCGACGATCGGCCCCAGTGAGACGGCGGGGAAGAACGTGAGCCCTCCCACGATGAGGATCACGCCGATCAGCAGGCCCGTGAACAGAGGCGTGTCGGTCTTGAACGTGCCCAGTCCTGCTGGCACGATGTTCTTGGCGGCAAGTGATCCGGCCAGAGCGAGGACCGGAACCATGATCGCGAAGCGCCCGAGGAGCATCGCGATCCCACCCGTGACGTTGTAGAAGGCCGTGTTCCCGCTCAGCCCCGCGAACGCGGAGCCGTTGTTGTTCGTCTGGGAGATGAACGCGTAGAGGATCTCGCTGAATCCATGGGGCCCGGAATTGCCGGGTGCCACCCGGCCGGCGTGGATGGACACGGCGATTCCCACGATGACGAGGACGACGAGCGGCATTATCAGGACCCCGAACGCGGCCAGCTTCACCTCCCGTGCCTGGATCTTCTTTCCCAGGTACTCAGGTGTCCTCCCGATCATGAGCCCGCCCAGGAACACGGTGATGAGGGCGAAGAGCAAGATCGTGTACAGGCCGCTGCCGGTTCCCCCCGGCGACACCTCGCCGAGCATCATCCCCGAGATGAGGGCGAAACCGCCGATGGGTGTGAACGAGTCGTTGGCGCCGGAGACGGACCCGGTGGAGGTCTGCGTCGACGCGACGTTGTACAGCGTCGTGGGCAACGCCCCGAAGCGCACCTCCTTGCCCACCATGTTCCCCTCTGGCTGCTTCACGACATGGGCGGCGCTCACCGCGGGGTTCGGCTGAGACTCGGCGTATGAGGCGAAGCCCACCCAGGCGCCGAAGATGATCACCATCGCCATGAGCACGGCCACACCCTGACGGATGCTGCCGACCATCTTGCCGAACGTGTAGGTCAGCGCGAACGGGATACACAGCAGTAAGGAGTACGACAGGAAGTGGGTGACTCCGGTGGGATCCTCGAATGGATGTCCGCCGTTGGCGTTGAAGAAACCACCGCCGTTCGTACCGAGCTGCTTGATGGTCTCCATGAAGCCCACCGGACCGCGGGGTATCACCTGCTTCGCCCCCGTCAACGTGTTGTGGATCGTCGCCGGGCCCGCCAGGGTCTGGACCGCGCCCTGACCCACGAAGATGATCCCTGCCACGAATGCAATGGGAACGAGGATGTAGATCACGCCCCGTACGAGATCGACCCAGAAGTTCCCGATCGTCGGTGAGCCCTTGCGTGCGAAACCGCGGATAAGCGCGATCGCCACGGCGATACCCACCGCCGCGCTCACGAACTGTTGCACGGTAAGCGCAGCCATCTGCGAGAAGTACGACATCGTCGACTCGCCCGCGTAGTTCTGCCAGTTCGTGTTGGTGATGAACGATACCGCCGTGTTCCAACCCAGCGCTGGGGTCACGGCGCCGAAATGCTGCGGGTTCAGCGGCAGGCTGCCCTGGAGGCGCAGGATGGCGTAGGTGAACAGGATGGCCACGCCCGAGAAGACGATGAGCGCCCCTCCATAACGCTGCCAGGACTGCTCCGCGTCGGGGTCGACCCCGAGCGTGCGGTAGATGGGGCGCTCGAGCCAACCCAGATAGCTCACCCGACCCTCGTACACCGCTGCCATGTAGGAACCGAGGTAGCGCCAAGCGATGGCCAGGATCACCACGAGGGCGACGATCGTCCAGAAGTACCCCATCTAGGTCAGAACCACTCGGGCTTGAAGAGGGCCAGCCCGAGGTAGACGAAGACTGCGATGGAGACTGCGAGCAAGATGCCCTGGACGGCGGTCATACCCGCTCGAACCCCCAGATCAGCCCGAGCATCACCATCACGAAGACGATGGTGCCCACCACTGCGAGGAAATCGGCCATGAACTGATCATGCCGTGGGGTCGCCTGAACAGGATCTGAAAACGTGACCAATCTCCTGAATAGTTTCTGAACGAGCCGGCCACTGCTCCGAGGCTGCTCGTCCAGTGGAACAATCCCTGTATGAACCGGCGGCTCATAGGATCGGCCGTCGGGGTCTTCGCCTCCGCGGGCCTCGGCGCTGCGATGCTCCCGCTGCGCTCGCACCTGAGCATCGCCACCACGGGGCTCGTGCTGGTGGTGCCGGTGGTGACGGGGGTGGTGACGGGAGGGTTCGTAGCCGGACTGGTCAGCGTGGCCGCCGGGTTCCTCGTCTACGACTTCGTCTTCATCCCTCCCTACTACACGCTTCCCGTGAGCGCTGCTCAGAACTGGGTTGCGCTGGGCATCTACGCCATCGTCATGGTGCTCGTTGCACGCGTTGTCGCGGGCCTCGGCGAGGCGCGTGTTGCATCCAATGCGCGCTCGGCGAACGCCCGTCACCTCTTCGAGCTCTCCGAGCTGCTGCTGGCCGACAAACCGGTCCCCGACCTAGGGCAGTCGATCGTGCAGGAGGTGCGGGAGTCCTTCGGGCTCAGTGGCGTCGCACTGTTGCTGTCGGTTGACGGCCGGCTCGAGGTCGTGGCGTCTTCTGGAACCTCGGTCGGCGAGGCCGAGCTGGCGCAGCTGCGTCCAGGGGCGCGGGTTCCGGTTCCGCTCAGCACACAGAGCTCAGGCGAGACAGTCCGGCTGCTGGCCCTGAGCGCGTCCGGGCGCCCGGTGGGCCTGCTGGTCCTGCGAGGTGTCCCAAACGACAGAGCCCTGCTCGAGCTGCTGCCCACGCTCGCAAACCACCTGGCCCTTGCCCTCGAGCGCGCGCAGCTTCACGAGCGCGCCCTTCACACCGAGGTGCTCGAGGAGAGCGATCGGCTGCGGCGGGCACTTGTCGGAGCGGTCTCACATGACTTGCGCACACCGCTGGCGACCATAAAGGTCGCTTCCTCCACCCTCTTGGACCCCACCAACACCCTCTCCGACACCGATACCTACGAGCTGCACAGCCTCATCGATCTTCAGGCTGACCGTCTGACCCGGCTGGTCACCAACCTGCTCGACATGACGCGCCTTGAAGCAGGGGTGCTCGAGATCCGCAAAGCCCCTTGGCCCGTGCTCGACCTCGTCGCCGAGGCTGTGGCGGGGATCCGCCCCTCACTGAAAGAGCACCAGATAGAGGTGCTCCTTCCCGAGCAACTACCTGCAGTCGAGGTGGATCACCTACTCATAGGACAGGTGCTCACGAACCTCCTCGACAACGCCAACCGCCACGGCCCCCCGGGCACCCCCATCACCGTGGCCGGCGAGCTCGACAACGGCGACCTCGCGCTCTCTGTAGCCGACAAGGGGTCCGGGGTGCCGCCAGGCGAGCGTGAAGCGGTGTTCAAGAGCTTCGTGCGCTTCGACACCGGCGGCAGGGCCGGTCTCGGGCTTTCTCTGGCCAAGACCTTCGTCGAGGCGCACGGTGGACGCATCTGGATCGAGGATCCCCCCGGCGGCGGTGCGCGCTTCGTTTTCACGCTGCCCCTCGCGATCACCAACGGAACTAAGAGCTAGGTGCGATGGCCAAGGTCCTGGTGATCGACGACGACCCTTCCCTGCTGCGGGCACTGCGTCTGGGACTATGCGCCGGCGGGCACGAAGTGGCCAGCGCCACGAACGGGGAACAGGGAATCTCGCAGGCTGCCCTGGTCTCCCCCGACGTCATAGTGCTCGACCTCGGTCTTCCCGACGTGGACGGGCTCACGGTCTGTCGGAGGATTCGCCAGTGGAGCGACGTTCCCATAGTCGTCTTGTCCGCGACCGACGCCGAGGATCGCAAGGTCGCAGCGCTGGACGGAGGTGCTGACGACTACGTGACGAAGCCCTTCGGCATGGCGGAGCTCGAGGCGCGCATCCGGACCGCGATACGTCACCGAAGGGCAGATCCCGACGAGCAACAGCCTGCGGAGATCTCGATCGGCACGCTTCGCCTGGACATGGTGCACCGCGAGGCTCTCTTGGAAGAAACCAACATCGAGCTCACGTCTAAGGAGTTCGACGTGCTCTCCTACCTCGCACTCCACGCCGGGAAGACCTGCACGCACCAGATGATCCTGGTCGCCGTGTGGGGCACCGCCTACGCGGGCGAGGCACAGTACCTCCATGCGTACGTGCACAGGCTCCGCCAGAAGCTGCACGACCCGTCGGGCACGCTGCTGAGGACGGCCCCGGGTATCGGCTACAGCCTCGGTACGGGTGACCTGCCGGGCCTATGAGGGATGGGAGACGAACACCTAGCAGCGTGTGCTTGAAAGACAGGCGCCCTGAGCGACCAGGCGTGATTACGCAGCTAGATGATCCTCGCCAGCGAGGCGACGTGATCGGCGAGGGCCTCGTCGCGTAACTCCGTGCACATCTGCGCGAACCCGGGCGTCGGACCACGCCATTCGAGCTCCTCTGTCCTGGTGAGCAAGGACCGTTCCACCCGGAGTGTCGCCAGGTCTCTGAACAACAACGCCAGCTCCCTGTCGGCAACGAGGCAGCTTGCAAGCTTGGGCGCGCTGCGCAGCGCTTGGCGCACGCTCGGGGCCCAGTCAGCAGAGTCCGCGGGTACTGCGTCTATGTGCTCGTAGCGAGCCAACACCACAGACGCCGAGCGCTTGCCCCACCCGCGCAGGCCAGGAAAGCCATCAGCCGAGTCACCCACGAGTGCCAGCCAGTCGGGGATCGATCGTGGGGCGACGCCGAACTTGGCCCACACCCCGCTTTCCTCACGAACATCGCCCGTGCGCCGGTCGAGCTGAACCACCCGGCTTCCCACCACACACTGGGCCAGATCCTTGTCGGGTGTGCATATGAGGACCTGCTCGACAGCGGGATCGGCTTCTGCCGCAGCGGCCGCTGACGCCAACGCGTCGTCCGCCTCGAGCTCGACCATCGGCCAGACCACCACGCCCAGTGCCTCGAGGGCTCTCTCTAGGAGCGGAAACTGCGTGAGAAGTTCTGCTGGGACACCTGATCCGGTCTTGTAGCCGGGCCACAGGTCGTTGCGAAACGACTCGATCACGTGGTCGGTTGCGATTCCCAGGTGGGTCGCTCCTCTGCCCAGCATCGACACCATGTCCCGGAGCACGCCGAGGACCGCTCCTACCTCCCTACCGTCGGCGCCTGTTCTGGACGGGCGGCCGTAGAAGTGGCGGAAGAGCTCGTAGGTGCCGTCGACGAGGTGCACTTTCATGAGCACAGCTTGTCAGTCGGTGCAGACCGTGCCGGCTGCGGGCACAGAACCGTAGACAAGGTAGGCCTGATCCATGTCTCGAACGCAGGGACTGTAGAAGTACGCAACGTGGTTCTCGCCCTGCCACGTGACGAGGACGCCGTGCGAGAGCTCGTGGGCCAAGTTGACCGCCCACTGATAGGGAGTGGCGGGGTCGCTGGTAGTGCCCGTCACCACTATGGGGGGTGCGCCCACCGCAGCCGTAGGCGCCGGGATGCGAGTGGGCGGCACCGGCCACACGGCACAGCCGAGAAGGCCCCACGCGAGCAGCGGCCCGAACACGGGAGCCTGTGACCCGGCGGCACTTGCCAACGCTGCGTAGCCCGAGATGTCCCGTGACACAGGATGATCCAGGCAATCGATCGCCTCGGCGGCATCGCCGCCGTTCGTGGAACCGTTTCGCCGGTAAGCGTCGGACATCGAGAGCACCGCGCTCGCGTTGCCCGCTGCCGCCTCCCCCAGTGCGCCTGCCAGAGAAGACCAGTAGGTGCGGGCGTAGAGCCCGTCGAGCAGGGCTTCGTAGATCTCGCCGGGCCCGGCACTGCGACCGTTGCCGGCAGGGATCTGCTGCTGGCGACTCTGGTCGATGAGCGCGAGCAGAGTGGAGGTGGGGTCTGCGGATGGGTGCCACGGACACGTCGAGGAGCTGCGGCACCAGGTGAAGAAGTCGTCGAGCACACCCTCGAAACTCTTGGCTTGATCGAGGGTGAACTGGTCGGTGCTCATGGCTGGGTCGATCGCCGCGTCGAGGACCATCGCGCGCACGTGCGTGGGGAACATCTGCGCGTAGGTCGCGCCGAGAAGGGTCCCGTAGGAATGGCCTATGAATGTCAGCTTGGCGTCTCCAAGAGCGGCGCGGATGCGGTCGAGGTCACGTGCGGTGTCCACAGTGCCGACGTACGGCAGCACGCTGCCGCTGTCCTGCTCGCACTGCGACGCGTACGCCCGATCGTTCGACAAGAGAGCTTGTTGGGCAGCGGCAGTGGTGGGAGCAGGGTCGGGAAGCGCGCTGGTCGTGTCGGAGGGCACGCCGTTCGAACCACAAGTGACGGGGTCGCTTCGCTGGACCCCACGAGGGTCGAACGAAACGATGTCGAAGTCGTCGAGAAGCCCGGGCGTGAGCACGCTCAGCTCGTTCGGGAGGTCGTTGATGCCCGATCCGCCGGGTCCACCGGGGTTGATCACGAGCGAGCCGATTCTCTGCGCGGGCAGCTCAGCGGGATGGCGCTCAACGGCGATCTGGATCGTGGCGCCTTGGGGGTGGGAGTAGTCCAGGGGAACGGTCACCGAACCACACTCGAGGTCCGAGCTGCAGGCGCTCCACAGGATCGGCGTCACGGGCAGGGGCGCCTCGGTCGTGGTCGTCGCGGCGATAGACGAAGGTGACAGGGACTTCGGATGCCCGGAGGCCGAGTCGCTCTTTCCGATGACACCACACCCTGCGAGAAAGATCGCCGCGATGACAACGGCGAGGGCACACTCGGCCTCGCGCGTCCCAGCGCCACCACGGCCGCCGACCTGTGACCATCGGAGCACGCCACCACCTTGACACGCACAACGCCTCAACGGCCGCCGCGCGTGTGAGACAGTTGAACATGCCTGAGCTCCCGGAGGTCCAGGCGCTCACCGAGTTCATCGACAAGCGCGCGCGAGGCCTTCATGTCGAGCGCTGTGAGCTCGCGGCAATCGCCGCGCTCAAGACCTTCGAACCCGCTCTCGACACGCTGATCGGACGCACGCTGACCAAGTGCACCCGGCGCGGAAAGTACCTGTGCGCGGACTTCGACGGGATGTGGCTTGTGGCGCACCTCGCTCGAGGGGGCTGGGTGAAATGGTCGGAATCGCTGCCGGCCACTCGGGCCACGCCGGGACGAAGCCCCCTCGCCCTGCGTGTCGGGTTCTCCGATGGCAGCGGCATGGACTTCACCGAAATGGGCACCGAAAAACGACTGGCTTTATGGGTGGTCCGCGATCCGAGCGAGGTCGAGGCGATAGCGACGCTCGGCCGAGACCCACTCGACCCCGACTTCGACCCCGACACCCTGGGGGGACTGCTTGCAGGCGAGTCAGGAACCATCAAGAACGCGCTCGTGCATCAGTCTCTGATAGCGGGCGTGGGCAACGCCTACTCCGACGAGGCACTTCATGCGGCGAAGCTCTCGCCGTTCAAGTTTGCTGCCAAGCTGGACCAGGCCGAGGTCGCTCGGCTGCACGAGGCCCTCGTGGGTGTGCTTCGCGAGGCCGTCGAGCGCAGTAGCCCCTTGAGCGCGACCGAGCTCAAGAGGGACAAGAAACGCTCCATGCGGGTGCACGGGCGAACCGGGGAGCCATGCCCCTCCTGCGGCGACGTCATCCGCGAGGTCTCCTTCGCCACGAAGTCGCTGCAGTACTGCGCCACCTGCCAGACCGGCGGCAAACCCTTGGCCGACCGCCGCCTGTCACGCTTCGTCAAGTGACGGCATGACGGTGAACGAAGCCAGACACCACGACATGCAAGCCCTTTCACCGACGCCACCTCGGACAACCGAGGCCGGAGATAGCATTCCCACGATGAAAGAGTCGACGCCTTGACCGACGCCTTGGCCAAGCGCCACATCGGTTCGCTCGAGGTATCAGTCGTCGGGTTGGGCTGCAACAACTTCGGAGGGAGGATCGACGAGCACCAGACGGCCGAGGTGGTCTCCGCCGCTCTCGACGCGGGCATCACCTTCTTCGACACCGCCGACATCTACGGGGGCACCCGCAGTGAGGAGCTTCTCGGGCGTGCCTTGGGCAAACACCGCGATGAGGTGATGGTGGCCACGAAGTTCGGAATGCCTGTGGATGCCGAGCGCACTGGGGCCAAGCCGGCCTATGTCCGGCGCGCTGTGGAGGAAAGCTTGCGGCGACTCGGAACCGATCACGTCGACCTCTATCAGCTGCACCGGCCGGACCCCGAAACCCCGATGGCCGACACCCTGGCAGCGCTTGACGAGCTGGTGCGCGCCGGCAAGGTCCGCGAGATCGGATGCTCGAACTTCTCTGCGGCGCAGATTCGTGAAGCGCAAGCAGCAGTGCGCCAGGGGGCGGCGCGCTTCATCAGCGTTCAGAACGAGTACAGCCTGCTGAAGCGCGAGCCCGAGCTCGAGGTGCTACCGGAGTGCGATCGCCTCGCGTTGGCGTTCATCCCCTACTTCCCACTCTCCTCGGGGGTGCTCACCGGTAAGTACCGCCGGGGCGAGCCACCGCCCTCAGGGACCCGTCTCGCAGGCGTGCCGACCGGACGCCCGGACAGCCCCCTCTCGGACGAGACTCTCTCGGTGGTCGAGGCCCTGGAGGCCTTCGCAGCTCGAAACGGTCACAGCGTCCTAGAGCTGGCCATCGCCTGGCTGGTGATGCAGCCCACGGTGGCTTCGGTCATCGCCGGTGCCACCGCGCCCGTACAGGTGCGTGCGAATGCCAAGGCAAGCAGCTGGGTGCTCACCGCCGCGCAGCTCGACGAGGTCGACGAGATCGCACCAGCCCATTGATGGGCACGGTTCACTCAGCTCGACGGAGAGTCCTCGGGCTGGCGGGCAAGAGCCTCCACGTTGAGCTCGATTCGGACCTTCTTGCCCACTAGGACTCCCCCGGTCTCGAGGGCCATGTTCCAGGTCAGTCCCCAGTCCTCCCGGTCGATCTCGGTCACCGCGCTGAAGGCCAAGGCGCTAGGGCCCCACGGCGTCGGGCCTGCTCCGTCGAACTCGGTGGCGAGCACCACGGGTCTGGTTGTGCCCCGGATCGTAAGGTCACCGGTCACTTTCCAGGTGTTGTCGCCCGCATGCTCGATAGCCGTGCTCTTGAACGTCCACGTCGGGTGCTGTTCTACGTCGAAGAAGTCCGCGCTCCGCAGGTGCGTGTCTCGCTGTTCTTCGCCTGTGTGCACGCTCTTCGCTCCTATTGTCACCTCCACCGAAGACTCCTCGGGCACCTCGGCGATGCAGATGGTGCCTGACGCGTCATCGAGACGCCCGCGCACCTTGGTGATCATGAGGTGGCGGGCGACGAACTCGACCGTCGTGTGCTTAGGGTCGATCTCGTAGACGCTGGGGGTGGGCACCATCGTGCCCTTGTACTCCCTGGTCAACGAAACGGTCTGCGTATCGGTCATCGGGCTCCTCCTTCATGGTCTCCTGCTGTCTGCTGCCTTCTCCCGTGCCGGAACTCTGTCCTCTCTGGTAGATACTTGTGTGTACAACAACATTACGGGCCGGTTCATTTCCTGCCACCGTGCACGTCCGCCCCGCAGGCAACACCTCGGTGCTCGGGATTTGCCCTGAGGGGACTGGTCCGTGGCCCGGCGCTGTGCCTACGGTGCCGAGCATGTCCCGAGGCGTGCAGAGACGTTGAGCTCGCCAAAGAGCGGACCGGTCGGCAACGCCTCGCTTGCCAGGCGCCTCCCGGGCTTCGACGCCCGCCACGCCACACGACGCGCCCGGAGGGTGCGTGCAATGGTCGTGTCAGGGGCGATCCTGCTCGTCACGGCGGCGGCGACGGTGTACCTGGTGAAGTACCTGGGAAGCTCGGGGCGTGCCACCAATGGCGCGACAAGCGAGCGGCCCACGTCCCCCATCTCTTCCCAACATGGCGCAACGCCTTCGTCGAGGACATCGGGGGCCACGCCCACCTTCACCGCCGCCCTCGTTTCTTCGCAGCTGACCGCGCCTGTCACTGGCGAGGTGGTGCTTCCCGGCTCGAGCACTCAACTGGTGGTGATGGGCGGTGCGACGACCGGCGGCTCATTGGCTTCGGGCGTCTTCGTGTTCGACACCTCCACCGGCAAGCTCGTGCACGTCGGGAATCTCACCAGGGCCATCGACGACGCCAGTGGAGCCGTCATCGCAGGACAGGACATCGTCTTCGGCGGGAGCTCCTCCGCCGCGCTCTCCACCGTGCAGGGGCTCCCCGAACCTGGCCCCCTCGCGACGGCAGGTGGCGGATCGAGCAGTGCTGGCGCCCTCACGACGGCGACCGTGCTGGGCACTCTCCCCCAGGCGCGCGCCGACGCCGGCGTGGCGACGATCGGCACGACGACCTATCTCGTGGGCGGGGACGACGGAACGAACACCGTCCCCCAGGTGCTTGCAACGAACGACGGGCGGACATTCGTCACGGTGGCTTCTCTTGCCCAGCCAGTACGGTTCGCAGCTGTCGCCGAGCTCGCAAAGAAACTATACGTGTTCGGCGGCCAGAGCATGTCCCAGTCGACCACGTCGCCCCCGGTGGACACTATCCAGATGGTCGATCCGGCTACCCATCGGACACGGATAGTCGGCCACCTGCCCGAGCCTCTGTCGGAAGCGTCGGCCGTGACCGTCGGGAACCAGGTCCTGGTCATGGGCGGCATCACGACTGAACATGGCCCCGGCTCCGTGCCGTCCGTCGCCACGAGTTCCGCGACTGGCTCGGCAGGTGGTTACTCGACGACGACCGTGGCGACCATCTGGTCTTTCGATGCGGTCACCGCCAAGGTGTCACGCGTAGCACAGCTCCCCGAGCCAGTAGCACGGGCGGGCGTTGCGGTCGAGGGGTCTGTGACCTGGGTGGTGGGCGGCGAGTCGAGCGGCGTGCCGGTGTCGTCGGTCCAGGCGATCCGGTCCCGAACGGCCTCCGGCCGCTGATTCTTATCGAGGTCCCTTCGAGCCGAGCTCCTTCTTATCGAGGTCCCTTCGAGCCGGACTCCGGAGCCTTTTCGTCTACGCGCCATCCGGGCACGGTCCCGCCGACTTCGTTCGTGTTCGCTTGTCGCTGCCCATGCAACTCCCCGGACGCCAACAGAGCTCGCCTTTCCCTTCGCTCCCGCCGCTTGCGGAAGGTGACGTAACCGACAATCGCCGCTGCCGCCACCGCGGCCACGATGTACGACCCTGTGCTTGCTGTCGAGAGCACGGACTGGAACTTCTCGCCGATGGCGTAGCCCAGCAGTACGAACGTCGAACCCCACACAATGCCTCCCGCCGCGTTGTAAGCCAGAAACGTGCGATAGCGCATTCCACTCATGCCGGTGAGGCCTGGGACCATCGCACGGGCGAGAGCCACCCACCGCCCCAAGAAGACGGCTGGCCCTCCGAAGCGGGCGATCACCTGGCGCGCCTTGTGCACGCCCAGGTTGTCGCGCAGGGGCCGCCGCTCGAGCAGCCATGGCCCCAGGTACTTGCCGACCTCATACCCGGTGGAGTCGCCACCGATGGCGCACGCGACTATCACGACGAGCATGACGACGAGGTTGGCGTCGTGCAAGGAGGCAAGCGCACCGCCGACGAGCGCGGCGGTCTCGCCGGGTATGACGAAGCCCAGTAGCACCGCCGCTTCGCCGAACACGAACGCTCCGCACAGGGCGTAGACGGCCGGACCGTGGAAGTGCTCCAGCCACGTGGCGATGCTGGCGAACAAGCTCAACACCTCCGAAGCCAGAGGACTGACGCTCTCAGCGCGACCACCCTGACGATGATGCCGCGGGCACACCCACCGCCGCCACCCTTTCGCGCTCTCGGCGCGCCCGCTGCCGAACCGCGCTCCACCTTTGGACGGCTGGACAACCGCGCTACCGTCTTCACGTAGTGTCCGGCGGTCAGCTCCCGGCTTTCGCGGCGGCGTCGTTCGTCCTCATCGTCATCCCCGGACCGAGCGTGCCCTTCATCGTCGGACAAGCGCTCTCGCACGGAAGACGGGTCGCGCTTGCCACGGTGGTGGGAACTGCCGTCGGCATCTATGTGGTGGCCGCACTGGTGGCTTTCGGGGTGGGCTCGGTGGTTGCACGTTCTGACACCGTGTTCACCGCGGTCAAGTTCGCCGGTGCCGCCTACCTGATCTGGCTTCGGCTGAACGCGCTTCGCCATCGCCGGGACCTTGACTCGGTTCTCGCCACCGATAGATCGCCCCACGGTCAGCGCCGTGCAATGCGCGATGGGTTCGTGGTTGGTTTGGCCAACCCCAAAGCGGTGATCCTTTTCGCTGCGATCCTGCCCCAGTTCGTTGACCGCTCCGCTGGTCATGTACCTGAACAGATGCTAGTTCTCGCCGTGGTCTCGTCTTTGATCGCCCTGATCTCCGACAGCCGATGGGCGTTCGCCGCCGCAACCATGCGGGCCTGGTTTGCTCGCTCCCCTCGACGCCTGGAGCTTGTCGGAGGGGCTGGCGGCCTGGCCATTATCGCTGTGGTACTGGCCGTCGCCGTCACCGGCCGCAAGGATTGAACCGCTTCGGCGCGAGAAGCAACACCGGGCGCAAGAAAGCATCGAGGCGCCTCGTCAACCAATCGGTCGACAGACGCACGACATTCAGATGACCGGACCGCGTCCACTGTCTTCGGCCGGACCGAGCTTGGAATGCGCCCGGATGGCGGCTTCTACGGCATCAGTGTCGTCAGGGGTAATGAATGGACGGACGAATCGGCCGAGGTCGAGTATGAGCCCGACCTTCTTCTTGGGTCGTTGCGGGTCAAGGTGTGCCCAGTAACGCGGGTTGGCCGTCCCCCATATCCGCCACCTCCCCGTGAAGTTGTCAATGTCAACGCGCCGGAACGAGCGAATCGAACTGTAGGGAATGTGCTTGGTGCCCCGAGGGAAGTAGTACCCACGGATTCTCATCGCATCTGCCGTGCACTCGATCCAGCGGTCCCGATACTCGCTACCCATCGGCCGAACTCGCGATCATGTCGTCAGGGCTCGAGATCCTACGCGGTGGAGTCGTGTTGAGGACTACGACACGACGAGACGTCGGCGATCTCGAGGCTCTCACGCCGTTCGTCACACCCGCTCGCTCTTTCCCCTTGCGCAAGGAGACGATCGGTTCGCGTCCATGGCGCGCTCGGATCAAGTCGCCGTCGATGCGCACACAGTCTCAGCTGGGAAAACGTGCCCCCGGCACAAACGCGCCCCCGGCAGGAGTCGAACCCGCAACCTGGTGGGTAGAAGCCACCCGCTCTGTCCAGTTGAGCTACGGGGGCGGGCACGGTGTCGGAACTTCCGGACGGCCGCCCGGCCCGTGACCCAACGATAGAGGCTGCACCACTAGGGATGGTCGATCCGGCGACGCTGGGACGTCACTGACATCGTCGCTGCGGACCCGCATGACAGCCGGCATGTGCGTCTGTATCGTCCCGATGGGCAGTGTGTCATGCTTGAGACCCACGGTGGCCGTAGCTCAGTTGGTTAGAGCGCCAGGTTGTGGCCCTGGAGGTCGGGGGTTCAAGTCCCCTCGGTCACCCTCTTGGATTCGCGCACCCTCTCGATCACCCGCTCTGAAACTGACGATCACCCTCGATCACCACAGATCCGATCGTCCGAATGAAAACGAGCGTCGACGATCGCGTACACTCCCTCCTGCGCCTCTAGCTCAACGGCAGAGCAACGGACTCTTAATCCGCAGGTTGGGGGTTCGAATCCCCCGGGGCGCACCACGTGCACAGGCCCACCACGTGCACAGGCCCACCACGTGCACAGGCCCACGACGTGATGCGCACCATTGTGATGTGTCGCGACATAGGCGACTCACCCGTCTAGACACGGTGGAGACCCCGCCGAGCGTCTTGACCCATCTTTCGCCCATTCCCTGGTTCGAGACCACGCGACGCGCGCCATCACGGGAGGTCCTCGCCTAACACCTCATCCACCAGCTCGCGCCAGCGCTGGTCGTCCTCGGGATCGTGGTCGCGAACCAGATGCAGGCGTACGAACAGCGACGCCACAGCGGCCTTCTGGGTCCCACGCCCTTCCGCGGCGGCCTCCGCGAGCAGGCAGGTTGCCTGGACAGCACGAGTCAGCTGGTCCAGCTGACGCCGGAAATGGGCTGACGCGTGTGCAGGGTCGGACAGCGAGTGCCTCAAGCGAGGCTCGAGCGCGTCGAGCGCGTAGGCGACAGTCGCGCCGTCACCGCTCTCACCGGCAGAGGCCAGCTCCCCACGGAGCCACTCGAGCAGGTGGTCGAGCAGACCGAGGCGAACGCAGTCGCGGTGCACCTGAGCGCACAACACGTTGTGGGCGCCCTCCCAGCTCTCGAACACCAACGCGTCGCGATAGAGCCGGGGCAACGGAGAGAAGTCCTCGATCGTGCCGTTGCCGGCCAGCACTTCTATCGCGCGGTGCACGACATCGGTGGCCGTGATCGAGGTGACGTACTTGTTCGCGTTCACGAGGACCCGATAGGAGCTGGCCTCGGTCTCGGTGGCCCGGTGACGGTCCAGGAGATCGAGCAATCCGGTGAGCGCCATCGTCGAGGCCAACGCGGCCTGCTCCTCGACCTTCATGACGGCCAGGTGCTCGCGCACGGCCGGGAACGACCCGATGGCGCGCCCGAAAGCCGGACGGCACCGGGCGAAGGTGGACGCCTCGAGATAGGCGCGCCGCATGATCCCGGTCGAACCGACCGCGTTGAGCCAGCGCGAGGTGTTGAGAAGCTCCTCGACGGCTACGTGGAACCCCTCTTCGACCGGGCCGATCGGCCAGCCCCCGGCCCCCTCGAAGTCGATCTCCGCCGACGCGAGACAACGCGTCCCGAGCTTGTCCTTCAACCTGCGGATCCGAAAACCGTTTGGGGTGGTGCCGTCGAGGCTCCTTGGCACGAGGAAACAGCCGAGGCCCCGCGTTCCGTCGTCCGCGCCCTCGGGGCGCGCGGTCACGGCGAAGAGGTCGGCGTCGGCCACCGAGCAGAACCACTTCTCGCCGGTGAGCCGCCACATTCCGGGCTCTGCGGAGTCGGGCACGGCGCGCGCCGCGTTGGCACCGACGTCGGAGCCCCCTTGGATCTCGGTGAGGAACTGTGATCCTCGCAGGCAGCGCTCGTAGTCGACCTGCTGGAGGCCCGGCAGGTAGCGCGCCCTGAGCTCAGGCGAAGCACGGTGCTCCAACGCCCGGGCCAGGCCCGCTGTGCACACCACTGGACAGGCGTGCCCGCCTTCACCGGCATGCGACAGCAAGTAGAACAACGCCGCCTGCTCGAAGGCACCCTGGCCGTCTCCGTATGCGGCAAGCACCCCCGACGCCCACACCGCCTGGCCGGCAAGACGGTACGCAGGGTGGAACTCGACCTTCTCGACGCTGCGGCCTATGGCGTCATAGGGGACGTGCGCCGGCAGTTCGCGATGGCGCTCGAGCACATCGACTGCCGGATCGACCACCTCGACGACCATCTTGCCGAAGTCGCTCAGGCGCGGCTCCATGGCGGCGGCGCGTGTCGTACCGGCACGAACCATGAGCACCGCGCGCAAGTTGGGCGTGGCGACGTAGAAGTTGGTCGGACGCGACGCCCACCACCGCACAAGGTCACTGCGTCCGGGCTGCTGTTCGCCCACGATCTGCCTCCTCGCCTCCTGGCTCTCGTGCCGTCCTCTCCTCCACCCTCGTTGGTGGTGCGACGGCGAGGTCCAGAGTCCTTGGACCGTAGCGCCCAACAAGGTCCACCTCGAGGTCGCACAGGACCCTGGGACCACGGGGTCGCCTCCCCGGTTCCCATCGTGGTCGCGTAAGACCATGGGGGCAGGCGCCCGATTCCACCTGGCGGGATGACACGGCCCGACGCAAACTGGGGCCGATGAGCGCTCAGATGAGCGCGGGACCACTCGGCTAAGAACACCAGGGAAGGCCGTGGACCGCGGGGGGGTTGTCCCGGGCCCTGGCACCGATCCGGGTGTTGATCGTCGACGACCACGCACTCGTCGCCGAGGGCACACGACAACTACTCGAGGTCGAACCCGACCTGGAGGTGGTCGGGCAGGCCGGCAACGCTGAAGAAGGCCTCGATCTCTTCGGACGGGCAAGTCCCGACGTGGCGCTCGTCGACATAAACCTCCCCGGGATGAGCGGGCTCGAGCTCGCCCGGGTGGCGGCCGCGAGCCACCCGGAGGTCAGGGTCCTAATCGTGAGCGCCTACGACGACTACGCGTACGTCACCGAGGTGCTCGATATTGGCGTCTGCGGCTACCTGTTGAAGACCGTCTCGGCCAAGGAGCTTGTAGACGCCGTGCGAGCCGTGGCCGACGGCGTCGTCGTGCTCGACAAGGCGATCTCCGGGCGTCTCGCTCGAAGGTGGCGAGGTGGGTCAACCGTTGGCGGCACGCCTCGTCCCCGAGATGGAGCTGGGCGTCTTTCGCATCGCCCAAGAGGCGGTGCGCAACGCGCTCCACCATGCCCGAGCGTGCACGCTTTGCGTCAGCCTGCGCTTCGAGCCCGGCGAGCTACAGCTCACCATCACCGATGACGGGTGCGACTTTTCCCCACAAGGACCAGACGAGCGCGAGCCGGTACACCTCGGCCTGCGCGGCATGGCAGAGCGAGCGCGCCTGCTCGGCGGCAAGCTCGAGGTGCGCTCGGCACCCGGCGAGGGAACCGTGGTCGAAGCAATCGTGCCGGTCGCGCCGCAACGGGACCGACCTGTCCTGGTCGCGCTTTGAGCATCTGGAGGTGACCCGATCCGCATCTCCGGCTTCGCCTCTACGGTGGACCACCGCTCGTCCAGGGGACCCGCCTCGTTCCACTGTTCGGCATAGCTGTGTTCGGCATAGCTGTGTTCGGCATAGCTGTGTTCGGCATAGTTGTGTTCGAAACAGCCGATCCTGTTCGACATGGCCCAAGTGACTGAATACTGTTCCCTCCTGTGAACTTGGCTTTGTCCAAGCGCGGGGACTACGTCGTGCGCTCGGCGATCTTCCTCGCACGGTCCTATGAGGCGGACCATCCGAAGAAGCTGCGAGAGGTCTCGGCCGAGATGTGCGTGCCGCGCACCTTCGTCTCCCAGATCCTGGGCGACCTGGTCCACGCCGGACTCGCGGTCTCCTCCTTCGGCAAGACCGGCGGCTACCGCCTCGCCCGCCCCCCGGCCGAGGTCAGCCTGCTCGAGGTGGTGGAGGCAGCCGAGGGGTCGCTCGTCTCGAGCCGCTGCGCGCTCGGAGACGGGCTGCCCTGCTGGAGCGCAGTCTGCCCACTGCACGAGACCTGGGGTGAAGCAGTGACATCACTACGCTCGATCCTTGCCACCACCAGCCTGGAGTGCCTGGCGCAGAGGGACCGTGCCATCGAGGCGGATGCCTACCCGGTCCCCGCCGACGCCCACCGGTCGGTGGAGAGGACGGCTCCCTCCACGGCGTCCGCCTGACCGGGTCCCTCGACCGCGGTAGGTGGCTCTCGCCGTCCTGTGCGTCAACCTCTTCGTCGTCAACCTCGACAGCACGACCTCGACAGCACGACCTCGACAGCACGACCTCGACAGCACGATCTTGCGAAACCAGACGTTGAACGTCGTGGCGCGTTGTTGACCACGATCTGGCATCACGCGCAAGACGCCGTATGCCGCCAAGGTCCGATAACTTCGGGACGTGCACGGCTAGCATCCCCGCAATGAGGGTGGTCTGACGTGCTGGAGCAAATCGCGTTCCGAGCCGTTCGCGCCAGCATCGCGTCGAGCCTGGCGGTCATCGCCTTGGTCGTCGTCTACGGGCTCGCACCCGGCCACTACCCCTTGGCACCGGCACCATACTTCGCTCTGGCGGGCGTGGGAGCCTTGGTCGTGCTCACGGGCGCGCGCCTTCCTTGGCGAGCCCTCGTCCCCAGCCAGTCCTTCATACCGTTCGTCTTCACTTGGTCAGTCGTTGACGTCGCGCTCGTGTCCGCCTGCATCGCCGTGAGCGGAGGCAGCCACTCGGACCTGTACCTCATCTTCCTCGTCATGGGCATGTTCAAGGTGGGCGTGCCTTATCCACGCATGACGCGCATCATCCTGACAATGTTGCTGCTGATCGCGTACGCGATCACTTTGGCCGTCGTGGGGTGGCACATCGGCACCGCCACAGTCATCCTGCGGCTAGGCATGATCGCCATCACGGCCGGCGCAGCAGACATCATGTCGATCGCATTCACGCGTGAGCTGCACGTTCGCAACCGGGTCACCTTGGAGTCCGAGCTACAAGGGCCGACGTGCAGGGACGTGGCCGGAGTCGGCAAAGAGATCGGCTCGCTCGACAAGGACGCCGTCGTGAGCTGGACGGCGGACGCCGTACCCGAGCACCAGCGTCGCGACAGCGCGCGTTCTCGCTCGCTCGTCACATCGGCTTCCGACGCCATGGTCGTCATAGACGCCCATGGCCAGATCCTCGAAGCAAACGACCAGATTGGCCGCTTGCTCGGCTACGGCCCCGAGGAGCTGCTCGGCATGCCTGTCGAGTCGCTCGTCGGGGAGTCTTCCCGACGACTGGCTGGGCTCTATCGCGACACCTACGCCCACGATCCCCGGACCCTCGTCGTGGGCGACGCGCAGGAGATGAGCGGCCTTCGCAAGGACCACAGCGAGTTCCCCATCGAAGTCGCCTTGGAGCCGGTCGACACACCGGAAGGCTCCTTCGTCACCGCGAAGGTGCGCGACGTGACCGAGCGGCGAGAGCTCCAGCGCCGCCTCGCTCACCAGGCAACTCACGACAACCTGACCGGCCTTCCGAACCGTGCGCAGTTCGTGGGACGCCTCGACGACGCCCTGGCCCGCACTCCCGTAGGTTCTTCTCAGGTCGCCGTGTGCTTCTTGGACGTCGACCACTTCAAGTACGTGAACGACAGCCGCGGTCACACGATCGGAGACGCGCTGGTCACCGAGGTCGCCCGCCGGATCGCGTCAACCGCAAGAGCAGGCGATCTCGTGGCGCGCTTCGGAGGTGACGAGTTCGCCGTCCTCGTAGAGAACCTCACCGACCGCCAGGGAGCGGTCACCCAAGCCTGGAGGCTGCTGGCCGCCTTCGACCGGCCCTTTGTCGTAGAGAGTGTGAAGTGCTACTTGTCGGCGAGCGTGGGTATCGCCTTCGGGGCACGAGGCGACGACCCGAACGACTTGTTGCGCGACGCCGACGCAGCGATGTACCACGCGAAGAAACGAGGCCGCGCCAGGGTCGAGCTCTTCGACGACAGCTTGACCGCTCGGGCAGTCGAAAGGCTCGAGATCGAGTCCGCCTTGCACCAAGCGCTGCTGGACGAGCAGCTCTCGTTGGTGTTCCAGCCGGTGATGGACCTCTCTGACAGAACCGTGCTTGGTGTGGAAACCCTCCTGCGATGGGAGCATCCCGATCGCGGCCCTGTCCCTCCGATCGCGTTCGTCCCGATCGCCGAGGAATCGGGCCTCATCTTGCAGATCGGCCGGTGGGTCCTCGCACGCGCCTGTGAGCACGCGGCGCGCTGGACCGAGCAGGGGCTGCTCCCGACACCGTTCGTGGTCAGCGTCAACGTGTCCAACCGCCAGCTCGAGCACGACCGGCTCGTCACCGAGGTTGCTTCTGTCCTGGACTCGAGCGATCTACCTCCGAGCTGCCTGGTCCTGGAGATCACAGAAAGCTTCTTCATGCGGGACCTGCGCGCCGCGGTGCGCAGGTTGAAGGCACTCAAGGAGCTCGGGGTGCGCATAGCCATCGACGACTTCGGCACCGGCTTCTCCTCGCTCAACTCGCTCTCACAGCTCCCCATCGACGTCGTGAAGATCGACAAGTCGTTCACCGACACTCTCGGAACCCGAAATGACGCGATCATCGGCGCCCTGGTCGACGTGGCAAGCGCTTTCGAGCTGAAGGTCGTGGCCGAAGGGGTGGAGTCCGAGGACCAGGTGCAGCGCCTCCTGGGACTCGGTTGCGACTTCGGGCAGGGCTATCTCTTCGGTAGACCCGTTCCCGCTTTCGGCATTGAGCGCATGTTCAGCTCGCAAGCCGGCGCTGGTGAATTGAGCGCCATGGTGCCCGGAACGATCACGCTGCCGGACCCGAACGCGGAGCTATACCCCATTCGCAGCGCCACTTGACACCCGGGTCCAAGCGAACCAAGTCCGCTTCGGAACGAAGCGCGTCGGGGGGACAGGTCATCGGCTCGACGGCCAACGACTTTCGCCGGCGCGAGCCGGGAACCACTGTGTCCCCCGTGTAGACCATGACATAACGGAAGTGTTCGTCCATCCAGACCGTGACCCCGAGGTGTCCTCCGGGCTCGTCCAGCTCCACACGCGCGATCCCGTCGAGATCGCGCGCCAGGTCCATGAAGGCGGTGTCGAGACAAGTGGACCCGATCATGCGTTCGTCGGTGAAGTCGAACTCAGTCCCCGTGACGATGGTCTCCCCCGTCGGCAGGCCGCGCTCGTCAGTCACCAGGCGGCGTCGGCCGGGCAGGCACAAATGAGCGAAGTCGACCACAGGCGTTCCCACGGTGACATAGGGGTGGAACCCGAGGCCGAAAGGCGCGGGATGTTGGTCGATGTTGGTCACCTCGGTCGAGACCACCAATCCACCTCGCGCGAGCCGGTACTCGAGCGAGAACTCCAGCCGCCACGGGTAGCCGGGCTGGGGATGCAATACGCACGAGAGGACGATCACGTTCTGAGCGCGTGAGACGAGCCGCCACGGAAGCCAACGCACGAGCCCGTGGATCGCACAACCACGCTCGGGCTCGTCGAGCGCGGCTTGGCCGTGGCGCCCTTCGATGCTGTAACGAGCGTCGCCGAGTCGGTTCGGCCAAGGTGCGAGCACCTGTCCGCGTCCCGCCGAGCACAAGTCCCTCTCGCCGAACCCGTCGACGACCTCGGCGCCGTCTACGGTGTAGACCCGCAGCGTCGCGCCGACCTCGGTGACGACCACACGTTGTCGCCCGTACCCGATCTCGTGCTGCTGGCCGGAGGGCGGCACCGCGGTCGAGGTGGGGGTAGTCATTGGCCCCGGTATGGTAGTTCGAAGGTAAGGCGCGCCCTGTTGAAGACGAGCGGGAGGTCCTGGTGCACATCCTGGTCACCAACGACGACGGAGTCCGCGCGCCCGGGATCGCCGCTCTAGCCGCCGAGATGGCGGAATCGGGTCACGAGGTCTTGGTGGTGGCGCCCATGGTCGACTACAGCGGAGCCGGCGCGGCGGTCGGTCCGGTCCATTCACGAGAAGGCGTCGACTACCAGTCACACGTCATCGAGGGGTTGGGCGACGTACCCACCTACGGCATCGACGGGCCTCCCGCACTGGCGGTCATCCTCGCCTGTCTCGGGAGCTTCGGTCCTCGCCCGGACATCGTGATGTCGGGCATCAACCACGGGGTGAACGTGGGACGTTCAGCCATGCACTCGGGAACGGTGGGCGCGGCACTCACGGGTGCTCACTTCGGCTTGCGCAGCCTGGCCGTCTCGATCAAGTGGGGCGACGATCCGGTTCCCTGGAGCTCACCGGCTCGTCTCGCGACATCGTTGATCCCGGTACTTGCCGCAGCCCCACCCAGGACCACCTTGAACCTGAACGTCCCCGACGTGGAGCTCGGGGCGCTCAAGGGGCTGCGCCACGGCCGGCTCGGGAGCGGTGGTGCCATCCGCTCCGCGATCCACGACACCGGCACGGTCGAGCCGCCGCACATGACGCGCCCTCCGTTTCCCTCCGGGACCCTCCGCCTGGACCTGACCCCCTTGGGGAGCAACCTCGACGTCGGCCCCGACACCGACGCCGGCCTCGTGGCCCACGGCTTCGCCTCGCTCACGCCCCTGGTCGGGGTGCACGAAGCCGGTGACGAGGCCAAGGCCACCATGGTGGCCGCCATGGACACCCTCTACGAGGTCGCCGGGGTGGGTCCGGGATGCGACGTCACCGAGGAAGCCGAAGAGGATCTGGCCACGGGCTAGTCCGCCCTCCCCGGTGGACGTGGGCTGTGAGATGGCGCCGAAAAGGCCGAACGCCGGGTTCGGCTGAGGGGCTCCCGAAGCCCTCGACTTTCTTTCGGTATGTTCCAGGCGTGAGCGTTTCGAGCACGGGGCGCTGCGATCCTGCCACTTCGAGCAATTCGAAGCCGCCGGCCCCAGCCTCCTCCGAGGAGCAGATGCTCCGAGACGGCAAGAAGCCGTGCCGGCGGGAGATCCGAGCGATCTCCACCATGTTCGACCGCAGGCCCTTCACCGAGGGTTGGCTCGAGGTCGAGGACCTCCGCCTGTACTACGAGGTCCACGGCACCGGCCCGCGCGTCGTGGTGTTCCTCCATGGGCTCCTGCTCGACGCCCAGATGAACAGGCGCCTCGCCGACGACCTGGCCGAGCGGGGCCACCGGGTGATCCTGTTGGACATGCCCGGCCACGGGCGCTCCGCCAAACCGCACCAGGCATGGGCGCACCGCATCGACTCCTACGCCCACTACGTCGTGGGGCTGCTCGACGAGCTGGGCCTGGACGAGGCCGTGGTGGGCGGGGTCTCGCTGGGAGCGAACGTCTCGTTGCAGGTAGCCGTTCAAACGCCGAAGCGCGTGCGCGGACTTCTGATCGAGATGCCCGTCCTCGAATGGGCGGTCCCTGCCACCGCTGTCATCTTCGTGCCCTTGCTGTTAGGACTGCACTTCGCGGCTCCGCTGGCCCGGTTGCTCGGCAAGGTTGCCCGCCGGATCCCGCGCACACGGATCGGGACTCTCGACAGCTTCGTAGGCGCCGCCAGCTCGGAGCCCGAGGAGGGTGTCGCGGTGCTCCACGGGATGCTCGTGGGCCCCATCGCCCCGACCTACGACGAACGCCACGCCATCGGGGCGCCGGCGCTCGTGATCGGTCACAGGGTGGACATCGTCCATCCCTTCACCGATGCCAAATACCTGGCCCGACAGCTGCCCCACGCTCGTCTGCTCCAAGCGCGCTCGGTGCTCGAGTTGCGAGCCACTCCGAAGCGTCTCACCGACCACATAGCCGACTTCCTCGATGAGGTGTGGAGCGAGCCCCCTTTGAGCCAGGACCCCTCTGCGGGAGCCCAGGCGCACGGAGTTTGAGCAGTCGACGATCGGCCTCGCCTGTGCGTGACCAGTCGGTGAAGGTGCCTGCGCCTGACAGCTCTTGTCGCACTCACACAGGTCCTTCGCCCGCCTGTCCGCAGCTCGTTCTCAGCGGCGCGGGGCCCAGGCGTCGGGGTCCTCGATCAACTTGGCCACCGACCGCGGCAGCTTCCCCCGTATCACGTCCTCGAGGGTCACGGTGTCGAGGACCCGGCGAAGCCCGGCCCGCACCGCCACCCACACGTCTTGGAGGTGCTCTGCGGCCCCGATGTACTGGGTCGCCTCCGGCCTCAGGCCCCGCACCTCGGCGAGAGGCCCGTCGAGCGATCGCATCACATCTGCCACGGTGACCTGCCTGGCCGGCCTGGCCAGGCAGTAACCGCCCTCCGCTCCCCGCCGGCTCACCACCAGCCCCGATCGGCGCAGCTCGTTCAAGATGGCACCGAGAAACTTCAGGGGTAGGCCTTGGGACTGCGCGAGCACCTGCGCCGTGGCTGGCTCGCCCCGCTCCGCCAGTGTCAGCAGGGCGCGCATTCCGTAATCGACCTTGGCGGGGATGTGCACGAATAGATTCTGCACCGGCACGCGCTCGGTCCTGCGAAAGCGCACATTGGCGGGTCCTTCGAACGGTATTTGCCGCGAGATCTCAGCCGGCCCGATAGTGCGCGATGTTGGCCGCCTCCGGCGGGTTCCACAGAAAACGGCCCGAGGGCCGTGACCCCGCCGGAGGCAGCCTGGAAGTACGTCCCAGGTGGGCGGCACTCCGGACGCACCCCGAGGGTCCGATCGGTTCTCACCGCTCAGATCCCGCGCTCAGCATGCGTCTCGCTCGCGCGCGGTGGAAGGGCCGAAGGTCCCGAAGCTCAGCGAACCTAGTGGGAGGGTTCAGCCGCACCCGCTGGTTCAGTCACAGCCATCTCGGTAAGCGGCTCGCTCGCGCTTGCGAACAGAACGGCGCCGCTTCTCCTCGAGACGCCGCGCCCTCGCTACGGCTGACGGAGCGGTGGGCACCCGGGGACGTTGAACGCGCAGCGCGCCGGCCAGGCGATCGGCTAGACGGCGTAGAGCGATCTCGCGGTTTCGCGCCTGGGAGCGTTCCTCCCCCGATACGGCCCTCACGGTCGGGCCGAGGCGTTCGAGCAGGCGTGCGCGCTGGCGCGGACCGAGCGAAGCCGAGCTTTCGACTTCGAACCGGACCTCGACGCGCGTGCTCGAGCGGTTCGCATGCTGCCCTCCGGGACCGCCACTGGTGGTGAAGCGCCATCGGAACTCGTCGAGAGGGATCGCCAGGTTGCGCGTCACCCGTAGCCCCTCGCTCCGCGCGCTCGTGGCGTCCCCGGAGCCGCTCATCCCGCCACAGATTCGGCTACGACGGGGTTCTCGAGGATGCCTATGCCCTCGATCTCGATCCGCACCACGTCCCCGACTCGCAACCACCTGGGGGGGTCGAAGCTCGCACCCACGCCGGCCGGCGTGCCGGTGGAGATGACATCGCCAGGCTCGAGCGTGAACGCGCTGGACAGGTGCTCCACCATGTCCCAGCACGAGAAGATCATGTCGCCGGTCGATCCGTCCTGGCGCAGCTCCTCCCCCACCCACGTTCGCACCCGGAGCCCGTGAGGGTCGCCGAGTTCCTCGGAGGTGACGAGCCAGGGCCCGAGGGGGCCGTGGGTGTCGAAGGACTTCCCCATCGTCCACGTGGGCGTTCGCCACTGCCAGTCACGCACGCTCACGTCGTTCATGATCGTCCATCCCGCTACCACCCCCGCAGCGTCAGCTCTGTCCACATGCCTGCAGCGTCGGCCGATGACGAACGCGAGCTCGCCCTCGTAGTCGAGGAAGCCGGACACGCGCGGAAGCGCGATGCCCTGCCCGGGTCCGATCACGCAGGTCCGTTGTTTGTTGAACCACACCTGGTGCTCTGGCACGTCAAGGCCCATCTCTGCCACGTGGGCCCGGTAATTCAATCCGATGGCCAACACCTTCGCCGGGTGAGGCACAGGGGCGAGCAGGCGGGCGGACTCCAACGTCACGCGGCGCGCGTTCGTGCTCGTGGACACCTCGGCTCGCTCGAGAGCCTCGTCGCCGGCGCCGAGCAGATCGCACATGTCCCCAGGCAGGCCCACGACTGGGTCCGTGAGGTCGACGATCTCCTCACCCACCAACACGCCGGTGCGCACCGTCTCCATGCCGACGGTGCCGTCGGTGCCCGACGTGAACGACACGAGTCGCATCCACGACACCGTACAGACTTGGTTCCCACGCCACGTTGAGCGTGGCGTGGAGCCTCCGAAAAAAGACACAATTGGGCGATGCCCCACTACGAGAGGCCTGGCTGGTTCACCGTCCACGTCGCCAACAAGATCATCGCCGGCGCCACAAGGCTGGGGCTGAGCCTCAGAGGGTCACGAGTGCTGAAGGTGCGAGGACGCAAGACCGGCAAGTGGCGCAGCACGCCCGTGAACCTCCTTACGCTCGGCGACGAGCGTTACCTCGTTGCACCCCGAGGGGAGACGCAGTGGGTGCGCAATCTGCGCGTCGCGGAAGCAGGTGAGCTATCGCTCGGTAGAAGGACCGAGCCGTTCACGGCGCTGGAGCTCTCCGAGGCCGAAAAGCCCGAGATCCTTCGCGAGTACCTGAAGCGATGGAAGACCGAGACGGGCGTCTTCTTCGGTGGGGTGGGGTGGGGTAGGATTCGCCTGAGGCGGAGTTGCGCCGCATCTCCCCGGAGCACCCGGTGTTCCGCATCACTGCCCAGCGTGGATGATCCCCAGCGATGAGGGTGACTTGCGCTACGACCCAGGTGACTTCGATGCATCTGGGTTAATCGACGGCAGACCCTCGGATCTCGCAGGCTCGTCCGACCCCGATGGCTGGCCTGGCGATCCGACGGGATCCGGCACCTGGGCCGGCGGACGGCTGGGCAGCACCACGAGCGCTATGAGCCCACCGGCGGCGGCGACCACCGCCCCGGCGGTCACCGCCAAGTTCGCACCGCTCACGAAGGCACGGCGGGCGAGCGCAGCCAAGGCCGCTCCGCGCACACCCCCTACGTGAGCGGCCACCGCCAGCGCCCCGCCGAGCGAGCCGTTGATCAGCGACAGCGCCGACCGAGGGATCACCTGGTGCACGAGGACGGGGTGCAACACGCCGTGGTAGCGGGTGGCCAGCAAGCTGCCGAGCACCCCGACGCCCAACGCCCCGCCGAGCTGGAGCGTAGAGCTGTTGGTGGCCGATCCCACCCCTGTGCGCTCGAGGGGCAACGACCCCATCACCGACTCGATCAACGGAGCCAATGCCAGGCCCGTGCCAAACCCCAGGAGGAACAACGCCGCCAGCGCGTCGGTGTAAATCCCGTGGACGGTGATGCGTGACAGCATGCCGAAGCCGACCGCGATCGCGCTCATCCCTACGACCACCACCACCTTCGTGCCGAGCCAGCGCACCAGCAAGCTCGATGCGGGGGCCACCACAAGGATCGTGAGAGCTGTGGGTGCCACGCGCAGACCCGCCTGGAAGGCACTGTAGCCGAGGGAGAACTGCAGGTACTGGGTCAGGAGGAAGAGTCCCCCGAACAACGAGAACATCACGAGCGACATCGATCCGATGGCGGCGCTGAACCGACGCGAGGAGAAGAACGAGAGATCGAGCATCGGATGGCTCGAGTGCAGCTCCCAGGCAATGAAGGACGCGAGCATGACAATGCCGCCGACTAGCGCTCCCAAGATGAGCGGTGACGACCACGTGCGGTTCGGCGCCTCGATGATCCCCCAAAGGAGCAGCCCCATGCCGAGCACCGAGAACACCACGCCCAGCGGGTCCGGGCGCCGGCTCCGTGGGTTCTTCGAGTCCGGGACGAGCCAAAGCGAGGCCACGAGGCCCAAAACTGCGATGGGAACGTTCACCAGGAACACCGATCCCCACCAGAAGTGGGCCAGCAGCCATCCTCCAACTATCGGCCCCAGCGACACCCCGATCCCGGTGGTCCCCGACCAGATGCCAATGGCGCGCGCCCTCTCCCGCTCGCTGTCGAAGACGTTGGTGAGGATCGACAGAGTGGAAGGCATGATCGCTGCCCCGCCTATGCCCATGAACGCGCGCGACGCGATCAACGTGTCCGGTGAGCCGCTGAACGCCGATGCGGCAGATCCCATGGCGAAGAGAGCCAGACCCATGACGAAGACTCGCTTGCGGCCGATGCGGTCGCCGAGGCTGCCCAGCGACAGCAAGAGCCCCGCCAAGACGATGGCATAGGCGTCGACGATCCATTGCAGCTGGGTGGAAGAAGCATCCAGGTCGCGGACGATCGCCGGCAGCGCCACATTGAGGATCGTGTTGTCCAGGCTGACGACGAGGAGGCTCACGCACAGCACGGCGAGAGTGGCCCACCGCCGGTCCCTGATCGGGGTTCCGAGTGGGTCGCTTCGCGACACCTCGGCCCGCACCGTCAGACCCATGCCACCACGGTAGGGCACAGCCCATGACTGACCTAATCTGACCGGGTGCCCGACCTAATCTGACCGGGTGCCCGAGGAAGACCCTTACACCCGAGACGACGAGCACGAACCGCCAAGGGCGCGCCCCGACGAACCCTCTGAAACCGCCGCCCCCAACGAAGCAGCAGAACAGCCGGCAGCCGGTCTCGAGCCTGGACGACCGGCTGTTCCGGCTCGGGACACAGCGCCACCGTCTGCGTACCCTCCACAGCCGCCGCCAGGTCCTGGCTACCCACCACCGCACCCGGACTACCCACCACCGCCAGGTCCTGGCTACCCACCACCGCCAGGTCCTGGCTACCCACCACCGCACCCGGGCTACCCACCACCGCACCCGGGCTACCCACCACCGCACCCGGGCTACCCACCACCCCTCTATCCCACCCCCCACCCGTGGGAACAGACCGGGCCGGGGAATTCGAGCCAGCCCGCATACCAACCAGGTGGCGGCTTCGACGTCGCCCCGGGGGACCTCTCGACAGCGGCGTCGGCGAGTCTCGATGTCGGGAGGCCCGCGACGCAGAAGAGAGGACGCCGCAGGATCGTCCTCGTCGTCCTGGCCGCCGTACTGGTCGCCGGGCTCCTGGCTGGAGGTGGGGTATGGCTGTTCGCCGGCTCGAGCTCGCCGAGCTCCTCGACCTCGGCTCCCATCTCACCGGCCGCTAGAGCCGTTCTCGAGCGCGCCCTGGCGAACGCCCGAGCCGCCGGAAGCTTCCACTACGTCTCGGTGTCGAACAGCAGCGCGACTGGCACCTTCACCACGCTCGGCGATGCCGGTGAAAGCTCGGGCAAGCAGCAGATCACCACGAACAGCCCGAACGGTACGGCAAGCTTCACCGTCATCGTCATTGGGAACACGTGTTACTTCCAGGGCGACTCTCTGGCAATGCAAGAGAACCTCGACGTGAGCGCTGCGGTGGCACAAGCCTATGCCGAGCAGTGGATCTCGCTGTCCCCGTCAGATGCGCCCTATGCGTCTGTCTACGCGGCGGTCGACACCCACGACGCGCTCTACGACAACATCGCGTTCAAGCCGCAACGTGACATGGGAACGAGCACGATCTCGAGCCGGCGCGTGAGGACGATCAGCGGGGCGACGACACCGGTGAAGATCCCCGGCGAGCCGAGTCTGCCGATCAAAGGCACCGCGACGCTGGAAGTGTCCGCCGCCACTCATCTCCCTGTGCGCTACTCCGAGAGCGGCACCCTGAGCACGAACGGGCAGAGCGAGCACACGTCGTTCACGATGACGTTCAGCGATTTCGGAGAGGAAGTCTCAGAGAGCACCCCTCCTGGCGCAGTCCCCTTCCCCTCCCTCGGCAGCACCGGCGGCGGGGGTGGCTCCTCGACCTCGCCGAAGCTCGTCACATCAGCCCGGCGCTGACCGTTCGGCCAGGTCAGGGGACCCTGCCCTGGCCCCCTGACCTAGCCGTGACCTGGGGTCAGGAGCGCTCGCGGTAGCGCCACACGGCGATCGGCACCAATACCGCGAACATCCCGACGATCCACGCGAGGGACTGACCGACAAGGCTGGCAGTCGGCCCGCCCACCATGAGAGCGCGGGTGGCGTCTATGAGAACACCCAGAGGCTGGTGGGTGACGAACCCCTGGAGCCATCCCGGCATGTCGTAGACCGGCACGAACGCGGGAGAGGCAAACAGCAGCGGGAAAAGAATCGGGAACGCTATGACCTGCGCGGTCTCGCTGTTCGACGCCGAGAGGCCGATAACGGCAAAGCCCCACAACAACGCGTACGCGAAGACGAGCCACAGCGCGACGGCGGCTATGAACGCCAATCCACCGGTGGGGAAATCGAAACCGACCAGCGCCCCCATGGCGGTCATCACGACGATGACGAATACGTTGCGAACGAGGTCAGCGATGGTCCGGCCGGCAAGGACGGCGAAGCGGGCCATGGGAAGGGCTCGGAACCTCTCGATGAGTCCCGTCTGCAGGTCCTCGGCAAGTCCGACCGCCGTGCCGATGCCCCCGAAGGAGATCGATTGAGCGAAGATCCCCGCCATGAGGAAATCGACGTAGGGAAGTTTCGCGCCAGTGGGTAGCGTTCCGCCCAACTTGACCGCACCTCCGAAGACGTAGCGGAACAACAGCACGAACATGATCGGCTGGACCGTGGAGAAAAAGAGGGCGTCCGGAGTCCGCCTGAAGCGGATCAGATTGCGCTTGGTGATCGTGAGCACGTCCGCCATCGCCCAATAGAGCCGGCTCCCGCTGCTCGGTCCGGTTGACGGCGACATAAAGTCGGCAGTCTTGGTAGTCGAGGTGGCAAGGGTCACCGTGCCCGTGCACCTCCATCTGGAGACGTGGCGGAGACTTGACGCGACTTGCCTGGCCGGCGTCGAGACCGTCGGCCTTTGCCATCGGTCCTGGGAACATCCACGGGAGATGCCCCGTCCTCGGAGCCTTCCTCGGTCGGCTTACCCGTGATCGACAAGAACACGTCGTCCAGGCTGGGCTCTCGCAGCCGGAAGACAGTCGGGCTGAGGGCGTGGCGGTCGAGAAGGCGCAGGACCTCCATTGCAGCTCTCGGGCCGTCGTCCACGGGGAGCTCGACCATGGACCCGACCACACTCGGCGCCCTCGTGGCCGTCTGTGCCAGGACCTGCGCGGCACGCTCGGCTGTGGCGGCGTCCGCCAACCCGACGTCGAGCACGGTGGTACCCAGGTCGGCTTTGAGCTGCTCAGGAGTCCCCTCGGCGATGACACGGCCGCGGTCGACGACCGCGACACGGCGCGCCAGGCGGTCGGCCTCCTCGAGGTACTGCGTGGTGAGAAGGACGGTGGTGCCGCCTCCCACCAGGCCCTCGATCATCCCCCAGACGTCGCTGCGGCTGTGAGGGTCGAGGCCCGTGGTCGGCTCGTCGAGGAACAGCACGGGCGGGCGCGCCACCAACGCTGCTGCCACGTCCAGGCGGCGGCGCATGCCGCCCGAGTAAGTCTTGAGCGGCCGGTTTGCGGCATCAACCAGCCCGAACTGCTCGAGCAACTCCCCCGCTCTCTGCGCCACGACCTCATGGGAAAGGCGGTTCAACCGCCCGACCATGGTGAGGTTCTCGCGCCCGGTGAGATACGGGTCCACTGCCGCGTTCTGCCCGGCGAGCCCTATCAACCTGCGCACCAGCACGGCCTCGGTCACCACGTCGTGGCCCAGGACTCGGCCCCGACCGCCGTCCGGTGCGAGGATCGTGGTCAGGATGCGCACAGCGGTCGTCTTGCCCGCCCCGTTAGGCCCGAGCAGCCCGAACACCGTTCCTTCCTCGACGGCGAAGCTCACACCGTCGAGGGCGCGCACATCGCCGCCGAAGGTCTTCTCGATCCCTTCCGCCTCGATCGCGTAGCTCATCGCGCACACGCTACCGGCGCCGTCACGTGACCATTCCCGACCCCGGTGTCTAGCTGTGCTACGCCTCGATGTGCTGGTTGTAACGCAGCAGCACCGCCGAGTGGGCGGTGAGGTTGACGGTGGCGGCTCGCACGAGACGCTGTCCGAGGTGGGTGGTGTTCAGCAGCTGCTCCCAGATCCCCGACCACTCGAGTTGTGGCATCACGTAAAGCCGCGACCGGGTGCCCCCGTTCAACAGCAACAACAACGTGTCGCCGTAGACCCTTCTTCCCCGCTCGTCGACGTCGTCGACGGCGCGGCCCGCCAGCAACATACCGATCGTGCGGGTGTCGGGGTCCGACCACTCCCGGTCTGTCATCTCCTGCCCATCGGGCCGGACCCACGTCACATCGCGCATCGCGCCGGGTAGGAGCGCTCTTCCTGTGAAGAAGTTACGCCGTCGTAGGACCGGGTTCGCCCGCACGATCGCCGCCAGCTCACGAGTGAACAACAGTAGGTCTGTCGCTGCGTCATCGAGGTCCCATTCGAGCCAGCTCACAGGATTGTCCTGGCAGTATGCGTTGTTGTTGCCCTGGCGGCTGTGGCCGATCTCATCACCCGAGAGCAGCATCCGCACACCCTGGGAGAAGAAGACGGTTGCCAGCATGCTGCGCTTGACACGTTCGCGGAGGCGCTGGACGCGAACTGACTCGGTGGGACCTTCCACCCCCCAGTTGTTCGAGAAATTCTCGTCGGCACCGTCGCGGTTGTTGTTGCCGTTGGCTTCGTTGTGCTTGCGCTCGAAGCCCACGACGTCGCTCAAGGTGAACCCGTCGTGGCAGGCGACGAAGTTCACGCTTGCGTAGGTTCGCCGCCCGCTGGGCGCGTATATGTCGCTCGACCCTGTGAGGCGCGACGCCAGCTCGGGGACCTGGCCCGGGTCGCCGCGCCAGAACCTGCGCACACAGTCGCGAAACGCCCCGTTCCATTCCGCCCAGCCGGGGGGGAACCCACCAAGGTGGTAGCCGCCGGGACCGACGTCCCACGGCTCGGCGATGAGCTTCACCTGCGAGAGAACAGGATCCTGCTGGATGATCTCGAAGAATGAGCTGCGCTGCTCCTCGATGCCGCGGATCAGCACCGGAGCGAGATCGAAGCGGAACCCGTCCACGTGCATGTCGGTCACCCAGTAGCGCAGGCTGTCCATCACCACAGCCATGGTCCTCGGATGGACGATGTTCAGCGTGTTGCCCGTGCCGGTGAAGTCCACGTGGGTGCGCGGGTTGTCGGGGTCGAGCCGGTAGTAGACGCTGTTGTCGATGCCGCGAAGCGACATGGTGGGGCCGTTCTCGCTCCCCTCCGCGGTGTGGTTGTAGACCACATCGAGGATCACCTCCAGCCCGGCGCGGTGAAGTGTCTTCACCATCGACTTGAACTCACTGACCTGCTGCCCCATGTGACCGGTGGCGTAACCGGCATGGGGGGCGAAGAACGCGATCGGGTTGTACCCCCAGTAGTTGGTGAGTCCCCGATCGACGAGCTGGCGCTCGGGGATGAACTGGTGCACGGGCATGAGCTCCACCGCCGTGACTCCCAACGAGAGCAAGTGGTCGATCACCGCGTCCGACGAGAGCCCCAGGTACGTGCCACGCAAGTGCTCAGGTACACCGGGATGCCCGATGGTCATCCCCCGCACGTGGCACTCGTAGACGATCGTGCGGTTCCACGGCGTGTGCGGACGACGGTCGTCACCCCAGGTGAAGGCCTGGTCGATCACCATGCAGCGTGGCATGGAAGGAGCCGAGTCACGGTCGTCGAAGGACATGTCACCCGCCCGGTCGCCGACCTTGTATCCGTAGAGCTCGTCGGACCAGCGAAAATTGCCGCTTATGGCCTTCGCGTACGGGTCCAAGAGGAGCTTGGCCGAGTTGAAGCGATGTCCCGCTTCGGGGGCATACGGCCCCTCGACGCGATAGCCATAGAGTGCGCCCGGTCGGGCGTCAGGCAGGTAACAGTGCCACACCCGTTCCGTAGCGTCCGGCATGGCGATGACGGTGGAGGGCTTCTCTTGCGAAGAGGAGTCGAAGAGGCACAGTTCGACCCCTGTCGCGTGCTCCGAGAAGAGAGCGAAGTTCACCCCTTCCCCGTCCCAGGTGGCTCCGAGAGGAAAGTGGCTCCCAGGCCACACCCTCACCGGCACCGTCGGCGTTTCCCGACTCCCACGGTCATGTGGGGGGCTCGTGCTTGAGCACGACAATGGCAAGGGGCGGGGCGGTCAGGCGTGCCAAGCTGGGCCCGCCCTCCCGGGTGACAGGCTGGGTGAAAACCTCGCCCAGGTTGCCGATCCCCCCTCCGCCGTAGTCCTGCGAGTCGCTGTTCAGAAGCTCGCGCCAGCGACCAGCGGTCGGCACCGCTACAACGATGTCGGTGCGCGGCACCGGCGTGAAGTTGCATACCACGAGAACAGGGCTCGACGCGTCGGTGCGCCCATGGCGCAAGAACGCAAGGACCGAGCTCGCCGCGTCGTCACCGATGAGCCACTCGAAGCCGCCGGATTCACAGTCGAGCTCGTGGAGTGCCGGCTCCGATCGATACAGCGCGTTCAAGTCGCGAACAAAACGGTAGAGCCCTGAGTGCGGCGCGTGTTCGAGCAGGTGCCAATCAATGGTGGAGTCGTGGTCCCACTCGCGCCGCTGACCGATCTCTGACCCCATGAACAGCAGCTTCTTTCCGGGGAGCGTGTACTGGTAGCCGAGCAGCAGGCGCAGGTTGGCAAATTTCTGCCAGTCGTCACCAGGCATCTTCTCCAGCAACGACCCCTTGCCGTGGGTCATCTCGTCGTGGGACAAGGCGAGCATGAAATTCTCGGTGAAGGCGTAGACCGCGCGAAAGGTGAGCTCGTCGTGGTGCCAGCGGCGGTGGATGGGATCGCGTCCGAGGTACTCCAGCGTGTCGTGCATCCATCCCATGTCCCACTTGTAGCCGAAGCCGAGCCCGCCTGTGTCGGTGGGACGCGACACCCCGGGCCAGGCCGTGGATTCCTCCGCCACAGTTTGGACGTCGGGATGGTCGGCGTAGATCCCCAAGTTCAACGAGCGAAGGAAGTCGATTGCCTCTATGTTCTCGCGCCCGCCGTAGCGGTTGGGCAACCACTCTCCCGGCTGGCGGGAGTAGTCGCGGTAGAGCATCGAAGCGACCGCGTCGAAGCGCAGGCCGTCTGCGTGATAGCTGCGAAGCCAGTGGTCCGCGCACGAGGCGAGGAAGCTGCGCACCTCATGGCGGCCGTAGTTGAACACCAGGCTGTTCCAATCAGGCTGCACGCCCAAGCGTGGGTCGGCGTGTTCGTACAGGTGAGTGCCGTCGAAACTGACCAGTGCGAACGCATCGTCGGGGAAGTGCGAAGGAACCCAATCGAGTAGCACCCCGATGCCCGCACGGTGCAGCTCGTCGATCATGGCCATGAGGTCCTGTGGGGCCCCGTAACGGCTCGAGGGAGCGAAGTAACCGGTGACCTGGTAACCCCAAGACCCGTAGAACGGGTGCTCCATGATGGGCATGAGCTCCACGTGCGTGAAGCCGGCATCGAGCACGTGCTCGACCAGCCGGGGCGCTATCTCGCGGTAGCCGAGCAGGCGCTCTGGGTCGGCTACGTCTCGGATCCATGAGCCCAAGTGCACCTCGTAGACAGACACGGGCGCGTCCAGGGCACTTCGCCGGGACCGCGTGGCCATCCACGCGCCGTCCCCCCATTGGTAGTCGAGCGGCCAGATGACCGAACCGGTGCGCGGCGGCTCCTCACAGCGAAACGCCACGGGGTCGGCCTTTTGCACACGAGCTCCAGTAACGGTCGTGATCTCGTACTTGTAAACCTGTCCCGGTCCCGCTGAACAGACCACGCCCTCCCAGATGCCCGGCCCGCCCAGTTCGCGAAGCGGGTGCGCGTCTGGGTCCCAACCATTGAAGTCGCCTACCACAGCCGCCGACCGAGCGTTCGGGGCCCACACCGCGAAGTACGTGGCAGGGCTCCTGTGATCGCCAAGGACGTGTGCCCCCAGCTTGCTCGCCAGGTTCCGGTGAGTACCCTCGTTGAACAGGTACAGGTCGTCAGCGGTGAACGAGGTGACTTCCTTGTTCCTGCCGGGGTCCTCACCGACGAACGACGATGTCGATGGTGCCGCCCTTCGGGTCGAGGCGCGTGTCAAGATCCCCCTTCGAGCAGGTTGAGGATCCCCCGCGCGGGAATCTCGATCCAATCAGGCCGACTATTCGCCTCGTAGCCGAGCTCGTAGACGGCCTTCTCGAGCAGCAAGAAGTCCAAGAGCGCTTCGAGCTCGTCTCGCCCGTCGGGTAGGAACGTGGCGCCGGCTGCCGACTCGAGGTACGAGCCGAGGAAGGTCCCGGCCACCGTCCGGTACCACAGCACCAGCCAAGGCTCGAGCTCGGTGGGGTCCTCGGAGGTGGAGCGGTTCAGGTTCAGCTGCAACGCGGCAACGCGCGAGGCGTAGTGCAACGACCGGATCATCCCTGCCACGTCCACCAGGGCGGGACGTTTCAGGCGCCTCTGACCGAGCGAACGGGCGGGCTCTCCCTCGAAGTCGACGATGACGAAGTCCTTTCCCGTCCACAGCACCTGCCCCAGGTGGAAGTCGCCGTGACAACGAATGCGCGAGGCGCGTATGCGCTGGGACATCAGCACCCGTAGCCGGCGGATCACCTCGTCATCGTGCTCGAGCACCTGCTGAACCAATGCGTAGCGCGACGCGAGCGGGCGAGCCAAGCGAAAGGCGCGTTTGGCGGTCGATCGCGCCCCGTGCGACATCGACTGGCGGTCGATGGCGGTGAGTGGCTCGGGCGCGAAGTCGGGGTCGTCCTTGTCGGAGGCCAGTGCCAGGTGCAGCTCGGCTGTGCGCTTGCCCAGGAGCGCCGCCCACTCCAATTGAGGGCCCACGAGCAACTGGGCTGCTTCGGGAAGCGACGCAAGTTGATGGTCTTTACGCCGCGTAGCCCAATCCGCGCACTCCAGAAGGCTCGCTGGAGGGAACGATCGCAGCTCGGTGCGTGAGGCCGCGGCAAGCACTTCCTCGAGCGAGTGGGCGAGCCCGTCGACCACTTGGCTCCACCCGTCACCTTCGTTGACGACGAACTCTTCCAGTGTGATCAGGCAAACGGCCTCGCGCCCGAGTCCGTCGGGCCGGTACTCGAGGGATCCGCCCATGAGCGAGGTATGACGCAAGCGCGCCCGCTCACCGAGGAAGCGGCCCAGCTCCACTGCCGGGTTGACTCCCGGTTCCACACGCCGCAGGACCTTGGCGATGAGCTTCCCCCCGAAGACGATCGAGGAGTTGCTCTGCTCCGCGGACATCGGCGCCGGTTCCACCTCGGCAAGTCCTGCCCCGAGCCGTCGCAACGCCGGGGTGGGCACTCCGACCAGCCGACCTGCATGACCCCTGATCTGGCGACGACGGGCGACCGAGGCCAGCAGGAACCTGGCGAACTCCGGGTCCCACACCGCGTCGTAGAGCACGCCGTCGGCGCCATCGCTACCGGGGCCACCTGCTTGTGCCCGGCGCTCCACCTGTCGGCGGACAGGTTCTACGCGAAGGTCCGCGATCACCGCCTCAGGGTGTCGGCGGGCGAGCTCCTCGGCTCGCGAACCGGTGACAAAAGCGAGTGGAAGCACGTACGTTGCCATCGTCCCGTCACCGAGCTCGACCCCGAGCAGCGCCAGGTGGGCGAGCGCGTCGTCGGCGCCGCCCTGGATCGGCACCGCCTCGAACATCTCCACGGACCTGATCCGTCCTGCTTTGCCGGAGAACCAGCGCTGTCCTGCGAGCCATGCGGGGAGCATGTCCTCGAGCGCCATGAGCGGGGGCCCCGAGAAGACCTGGTCCCAGGATCCCTGCACGACCAGCCTGCCTCGCCTCGACGGCTGAGGCGGTCCAAAAGTCTCCAGCGAGAACCAGTAGAAGCCGTGAGGACCGAGGGTGATGAAATAAGGCAGCTCCCCCACTGCAGGGAACTCGGTCGTCCCGAACAGCTCGACCGGCACGCAGCCGCGGAACTCTGACAGGTCCAACTCGACCGATTGCGCATAACGCGACAAGTTCGCCACCACCAGAATGCGCTCGCCCTCGTAGCAACGCATGAACGCCAGAACCTTGCGGTTGTCCGGAAGCAACACCTCGAGCGACCCCCGCGAGAACGCGCGGTACCTGCCGCGCACCGCGAGAAGCCGTCTCATCCACCACAACAGCGAGCCTGGATTCTCTTGTTGCGCCTCGACGTTGACCGCCTGAGCGTGGTAGACGGGGTCGATCACCACAGGCAGGTACAGGCGCTGCGGGTTGGCCCGAGAGAACCCGGCGTTTCTGTCGCCACCCCACTGCATGGGCGTGCGCACGGAGTTGCGATCGCCGAGATAGATGTTGTCGCCCATTCCGATTTCGTCGCCGTAGTAGATGATCGGCGTACCCGGCAGCGAACACAGCAGCCCGTTCATCAACTCGATCAGGGTGCGGTCATTGCCGAGTAGAGGCGCGAGCCGGCGTCGGATACCCACGTTCACCCGGGCCTGGGGATCCTGGGCGTAGACGCGGTACATGTAGTCGCGCTCCTCGTCGGTGACCATCTCCAGGGTCAGCTCGTCGTGGTTGCGCAGGAAGAGTGCCCACTGGCAGTCGGCTGGCACCGCGGGAGTCTCGGAGAGGATATCCACCACTGGGTACCGGTCCTCCTGGCGTGCCGCCATGAAGATCCTCGGCATGAGGGGGAAATGGAACGCCATGTGGCAGGCGTCACCATCACCCATGTAGGCGACGGCGTCCTCGGGCCACTGGTTGGCCTCGGCCAGTAGCATGCGCCCGGTGAAGCGCTCGTCGACATGGGAGCGCAGATGCCGCAAGAAGGCGAAAGTCTCAGGCAGGTTCTCGCAGGTGGTGCCTTCACGCGCGTACAGGTAGGGAACGGCGTCGAGGCGCAGTCCGTCCACGCCCATTTCCAGCCAGTAGTCGACGACGTCGAGGATCTCCGATCGGACGGCGGGGTTGTCGTAATTCAGGCTGGGCTGGTGCGAGTAGAAACGGTGCCAGAAGTAAGCCCCCGCCACCGGGTCGTAGGTCCAGTTGGAGCTCTCGAAGTCCTTGAAGATGACCCGGGCGTCGGCGAAGTGGTCCGGGGTGTCGCTCCAGATGTAGTAGTCACGCTGCACGCTCCCGGGCTCAGCCCTCCGAGCCCTGGCGAACCAGGGATGCTCGTCGGAGGTGTGCGCCAGGACCAGCTCGGTGATCACCCGCAGCCCACGCCGATGCGCCTCGCGCAAGAAGGTCCGAAAATCTCGGACGGTGCCGTACGAGGGATGGACTGCGCGGTAGTCAGAGATGTCGTAGCCGTCGTCGCGAAGCGGAGACGGGTAGAAGGGAAGCAACCACAGCGCTCTCACCCCGAGGTTCTGGAGGTAGTCGAGCCGCGTCATCAGGCCGCGGAAGTCGCCGATGCCATCGAAGTTGCTGTCCTGGAAGGAGCGCACGTTCAGTTCGTAGATGACCGCGTCCTTGTACCAGCGCGCGGCGTCGCAGCCTCGCACAGCCGAGGCAGAGGGTGCCTCTGCCATGTTTGTGGGTGCGCTCACAGGGCAAGCTCCGAGTCCACAGGCCCGAGACGCAGGATGTGGGCAGGCACGACCCCGGGGTCGAGGACTACGAAGTTGCGCGGACCCTGCCAGCTGTAGCAGGTCCCAGTGAGCAGGTCGCACGCTTCGTATGGGGTAACGGGGTCGATGCCGAGCGCGTCCAGGTCGATCTCGACCCACCCTGACTGTCGATGGCGCGGGTCCAGGTTCACCACGACGACGATTGGCCTCGTGTCCGCCTCGCTGTCGCTCAACCGGGGGGCCCGTGTTCGCGCGTACGCGATCAACTGGTCGTTGTCGACGGGACACAGAGCTAGGTTCCGGTCGTGCTGGAGCACCTGGCTCTGGCGGCGGATCTCGTTCACCCGGGTCACGAAACCGGCGAGCGTACCCGGGACGTCGAGGTCGAAGTTGCGAATCTCGTACTTCTCCGAATGAAGGTAATCCTCGGAGCCCTCGGTGCACGGCTCGTGCTCGCACAGCTCGAACACCGGGCCGTAGATCCCGTAGCTGGCGACGGAAGTGGCCGCCAGCACTAGGCGAGCCATGAACACGCCCGGGCCCCCGTGCTGAAGGGTCTCGGTCAGGATGTCGGGGGTGTTCGGCCAGAAGTTGGGCCGAAGGTAGTCCGCGACTTCCGTCGAGTGCAGCTCGGTCAGGTACTCCTCGAGCTCCCACTTGGTGTTGCGCCAGGCAAAGTAGGTGTACGACTGGGTGAACCCCGCCTTTGCCAGGCGCTTCATCACTTTCGGGCGGGTGAAGGCCTCGCCGAGGAACAACACGTCGGGATGCTCCGACTGCACCTCGGCTATCAGCCACTCCCAGAAGCGAAACGGCTTCGTATGCGGATTGTCCACGCGGAATATCCGAATCCCCCGGCGGACCCAGAAGAGCACCACCTCGAGCAGTTCCGCCCACAGAGCCTGCCAGTCCGGGGTGTCGAAGTTGATCGGATAAATGTCCTCGTAACGCTTGGGCGGATTCTCGGCGTAGCGAGCAGTCCCGTCGGGAAGCCACCGGAACCATTCGGGATGCTCCTTCACCCAGGGATGGTCGGGCGAGCACTGGTACGCGAGGTCCAAGGCGACCTCGATGCCGAGCCGAGCCGCCTCGTCCACCAGACTGACCAGGTCCTCGAGCGTCCCGAGCTGCGGGTGCACCGCTGTGTGCCCACCCTCGGAGCCACCGATCGCCCACGGGCTTCCCGGGTCGTCGGGGCCCGCTACTCGCGCTCCGTCACGCCCTTTGCGGTTGGTCTGGCCGATCGGGTGGATCGGAGGGAGGTACAAGACGTCAAATCCCAGCCGGGACACGTACGTGAGACGCGCCTTTGTGTCAGCCAAGGTCCCATGGCGTCCGGGCTCGGGGGAGGCCGAGCGAGGAAAGAGCTCGTACCACGTACTGAAGCGCGCCTTCAGCCGCTCGGCCACGACTGCGACCGCCCCAGACGTGACCCCGGGGCCCGGGTCGGAATGGCGACGCACCAGCGCCGCGACCTTGGGGGAACCCACGGCGTCGAGCACTGTTCGCAGATCGTGCAAACCAGCGGCCTGGAATACGTCGGCACCGGCCGCGTCCGAGACGCTCGTCTCGGGCCCGCCAGCCTCGGAGGCACCAGCTTCGGCCCCGCCAGCCTCGGAGGCGCTCCTCAACTGCGTGGCCAGCGCCTCCAACCGGCTGCCGTCTCGTCTTTCGGCGCGAACGGCCGCTTGGGCGAGAAGCTCGGCCCCGACGAGCAACTCGACGGTGAGGTCATGTCCTGCGCTTGCCTTCAAGCGGACGTCGCGGAGCCAGGTGCCGAAGGAGTCGAGAGTGGCTCGAACGCAAAACAGGTATCGCCCCCTGTGCTCAGCGGGGAAAGCAGCCCGCCAGCGGTCGTCGACGAGCGGCTCCATCGGCACCACCCGCCACCTGGAGTCGGATTCCGCCCGCCACAGGACATCACACACCAGCTCGTCGTGGCCGTCGGCGAACACATCGGCCTCCACCACGACGAGGTCACCCACCTCACGCTTGGCCGGATACCTCCCCCCGTCCACCCGAGGGGTGACGTGCTCGATGACCGGATGTGCGCGCCCTTGCAACTCGGACGGCGCTGTCTTCACGTACACGACAGTACGCGAGCGCGCCGCTCCATTGGCGCGCCGAGCACTCCAGGGCTGCTTTGCTCGCTCCCTCTTGGCTCCCTCTTGGCTCCCTCTTGGCTCCCTCTTGGCTCCCTCTTGGCTCCCTCTTGGCTCCCTCTTGGCTCCCTCTTGGCTCCCTCTTGGCTCCCTCTTGGCTCCCTCTTGGCTCCCGAGCAAGCCGGCCA
>Ga0187864_10000252_pt1 | contig 60762 bp, 51 predicted proteins | sample June2016WEW_11_4_FD_132985 | JGI IMG/M metagenome (GOLD analysis project Ga0187864, IMG submission 132985) | Peatland microbial communities from SPRUCE experiment site at the Marcell Experimental Forest, Minnesota, USA - June2016WEW_11_40 | ecosystem: Environmental > Terrestrial > Soil >...
GGACCGCACGGCATTCGCGTCAACATGGTGTCGCCGGGATTGGTCGAAACAGAGTCGATCGCGGGACTGTCGGAACGGATGCGAAAAGTGCAGGCGATGCAGACGCCGCTCCGGCGACTGGCGTCGGCTGCCGAGATTGCGGCCGTCGTTTTGGCGCTCTGCACCAGCGCAGGCGACTTCGTCAGCGGCGCTGAGATTCCCGTGTGCGGCGGCTTCCAGATGTAAAGGTTCTTCTCTCGTGTCCCAACCCAAAGAATTGCGCGCGCAAATTGAGAGGCTTCTCGACGAGGGTCGTTGGACGGAGGCGCACCTCTGCCTGGGCGACTTCTGGCGTGGCGAAGGAAAGGCAGCGGCGGCAGGATACGTCTTGTCCTGCTACGAGCGCCTGCGTGATCGTTCGCCGTCGGTGAAATGCCGGATTAGCTTCCTGCGCTCGATGACTGTCGAACCCCTCATTCCGATCCTGCGCAGCGCGGCCCTGGTTTCCGGGATCGATCCTGCCGTCCAGATCGGGCAGTTCAATTCCTACGCACAAGAGATTTTGGATTCGGATAGCGCGCTGTATTCCTTCAATCCCGATATCGTTGTGCTGGCGGTCCAGACGCGCGACATTCTGCCCGAAATCTGGGAAAACCATGCCGATCTGGGCGAGGCCGAGATTCGGCAGGCAATTGACCGCGTGCGGGAGTCTTTGTCGACGTTGGTTCGGACGTTCCGCGAACGCAGCAATGCCTCGCTGATAATTCACAATTTCGAAAAGCCGACGGCCAGCCAGGGCGTGCTTGAAGCTCAGGGAACGAACGGGCAATTGGCGGCGATCGAGCGACTGAATGCCGATCTCAGGACAATCTGCCGCGAGCATCGCGGGGTCTATGTATTGGACTACGACGCTCTGGTGGCGCAGCACGGCCGCGCGCGCTGGCATGACGAAAGCAAGTGGCTGACGATGCGCATGCCTTTCGCAACGGACAGTCTTCTTCCGATGGTGTCGGAATGGATGAAGTTCATTCATCCGTTGACCGGCGTGGTTTGCAAAGTGCTGGCGGTTGATCTGGACAATACTCTGTGGGGGGGCGTACTCGGGGAAGACGGAATCGAGAACATACAGGTCGGCCCTGAATACCCGGGTGCGTTTTATCGTTCGGTTCAACGCGCCATTCTGGACGTGTATCAGCGCGGTATTCTGCTGGCGGTTTGCAGCAAAAACAACCCTGACGAAGCGATGGCCGCTCTGCAGAACCATCCCGGCATGCTCCTGCGCCCGGGACACTTCGCGGCCTTCCGCATCAATTGGCAGGACAAGGCACAGAATCTTCGCGAAATCGCAGCCGAATTGAATCTGGGGACCGACGCGATCGGGTTCCTGGACGACAATCCGGTCGAGCGAGAGCGCGTCCGCTCCGAGATGCCCGAGGTCAAAGTGATTCCAGTGTCGGACCACGCGCATGGGTTCGCGCGGACATTGCGGGAATGCCCGTACTTCGAGCGCCTCACGCTCTCGGCAGAGGACCGGGAACAAACGCGGTTCTACCGCGAGCAGAGAGAGCGTTCCGAGCTTTCCCAGAGCGTCGGCTCCCTGGAGGATTTCTATCGATCACTCGACCAAGAAGTCCAAATCGCGCCCGTGACTCGCGAGACTCTTGCCCGCGTAGCTCAGTTGACCCAGAAGACCAACCAATTCAACGTGACCACGCGACGCTACACAGAACAGCAGATCGAGGAGTTCGCGTCGCGACCTAATTGGAGCGTTTATTCCGTTCGGGTCAGGGATCGTTTCGGCGACAACGGGATTGTAGGTGTGCTCATCACCCGCACGGATGGCGACGTTTGCGAAATCGATACCCTCTTGCTCAGTTGCCGCGTGATCGGTAGGACGGTGGAGACTGCGATGCTGGGGTTTCTCGCCGAGACGAGCAAGAACAACGGCGCCACCTTCCTTCGCGGCTGGTTTCTCCCGACGAAGAAGAATGCGCCAGCCGGCGAGATTTACTCCTCCCATCAGTTCCAGCCGGTTGCGACGGAAGATGGCCGAACGCTTTGGTCTCTCAACCTTGAGGAAGCAAACATCCCTTATCCAGAATGGATCCGACTGCATGTCACAAATGGCTCCTGCCGCGCAGAACAAGCGCGTGCTTCTTAGAGTTCTAGCAATTGCTGCCGATGTTTTCCAGGTTCCTGAATCGAGCGTGGGAGCGGGCTCTTCTCCGGACACGGTCGAGAGCTGGGATTCCCTGCACCATTTGAGCTTCGTGGTGGCACTCGAACAGGAATTTGGCGTGCAGTTTTCTCCCGAAGAGATCGAACAACTGCTGTCCATCGAACTTACGGCGGCGCTGCTTGAGGAAAAACTAAAAGAAGGTGGGCCTTCCAATGGGTGTTGATTTTCGATTCGCGAACCTTAGTGAATATCCCCGCATCAGCGATTTCTTGCACGAGCATTGGGCCAAGAATCACGTGTACACGCGGGACCGGGCCCTCTTCGACTGGAGCTTTCACCGGCCCGGCCACTGGGATCCGGATAGCTATAGCTTTTCCCTGGCTATGCATGGTGACGAACTCGTCGGTATCCTCGGCGGAATTCCGTTTACCCTGAACCAGTTTGGGCAAGTCTCGAAGGCCGTGTGGATCGTCAATTACGTGATTCGCACTGATCATCGTAAAGGCGCGATTGCGCTGCAGCTTTTGAGTTCGTTTCGTAAGCCCGAGTTCTCCGCCGTCGTTGCGTTTGGGATTAATCCGGCCACGGTTGCCATTTATCAGGTACTTCGCGGGCAGGTCTTGCCGGAGATTCCGCGCCATTTTCTCGTTATGCCTCACCAAGGCGAGAGGATGGCGTGCGCGCTGAACCTGGCGTACCCAGATTGGGCCGATGAGCGTGCGGCGAATCTGATTCCCGCGTTCGAATTGCCGGAACTTCCGGTAAGCCCTCTTCAGATGGGCCATTCGTTGCCATCTTCCTGGGACAAAGTTGATTGGCCTGAACACGCTTCTCGAACCATCGGAGCGGCGCGCGATTCCGATTTTCTGACTTGGCGCTACCGGAACCATCCCGTTTTCGACTATCGCTTCCTGACGGTGTCGGAGGGCAAGAAAACCGGCCTGGCGGTATGGCGTCTCGAAACCATACGCACAGAAACCCCACATGGACGGAAGGACGTCGATCTTATTGGGCGCCTTGTCGAGTTTCTGCCGGTGTCATCCGCCAACGCAGAGGCGTTGTTCGGCGCCTTTGTGGGGGAACTCGACCGCGTTGGAGCCATGGGCGCTGATTTCTACGGCTATCACGGCGAAACGCGAAAGTGGCTTCAGGAATTGGGTTTCCGCGGCACGCAATCTCATCCCGATGGCGCTTCCATTCCTTCCAGGTTTCAGCCGCTCGATGGCAAGGGTGGGGGCATCATGAGTGCCATTTTCTTGCGCGATGGCAAGTCTCCAGGTTCCGAAGACTTCGAATGTCCGTGGTATTGGACCAAGTCCGATTCCGATCAAGACCGACCCAACTGACCTTTCGAGAATGTGCGACAAACCAGGCAGGTGAGAGATTCAATGAGCCAGCCGCAGCTATACGTCTCGACATATCACTACGTACGCGATCTGCCCCGTACGCGTTTCCCACAGATCAAAGGCATGCTGCTGGACGATTTTCGCCAGCAGATGAGGTCCTTTCCTGACCTTTTCGAGATGGCGACTGTGAACTCCGCCCTCGAATTCCTGAACGGCACCTATCATCCGCGCCGCGATCTTTGCCTGATGACGTTCGATGATGGTCTCAAGGAGCATCACGCCGACGTCACGCCGATCCTCGAGGACAACGGAATCCAGGGCGTTTTCTTTCTGATCACGTCGTGCCTGGAAGAGCACAGGGTCGTGCCGGTCCACATGAACCACTTCCTAACGGCAGACCTCGGTTTTGAGCGATATCGAGCCATGTTCATGGAAGTCATCCGCGCCTCAGGGTTCGACGAACGGGTCGAAACGCAAGTCGATTCAGCTGTGAGCCAGCACACTTATCCGCTCGACACGCCGGAAGTCGCGCGGTTCAAGTACCTGTTCAATTTCGTCTTGCCGCCCAGCTACCGCGACGACGCGGTCCGAGCGCTCTTCGTGAAGTGCATCGGCGACGAGCGCAAGTTTGCCGGCAATCTGTACGTCAGTTGGTCCGAAGCCCGCGAGATGCAGGAAGCCGGCATGGCAATGGGTGGCCACTCACACGAGCACAGACCTCTTGCGACGCTGGGCGATGACGAGTTGAAGCGGGATCTCACCACGTGCAGGAATCTCATCCAAAGGAATCTGGCGCCGCAGCCGCAGTGGCCGTTCAGCTATCCCTATGGGAAGGCCGATTCCTTCAACGGAAACGTAATCAAGATGCTGCGCCATCTGGGATTTCACTTTTCGCTATGCACCGAATCCGGGATGAATCTTCCCGGTATGGACCTGTTCGCAATTCGGCGGCTCGACTGCAAACAGATTCTCGCCGCGAATCAGCCGGAACCGGTGATGCCACAATGACCACAACACCTGCCGTCATTTCGGCGCAACCCGGTGCCGAGCAGCTCAACGCAGCGCCGCTGCTGACGATTGAGCCGATTCGCGGATGGACAAAGCTGAGGCTCAAAGAGCTCTGGGAATATCGCGAGTTGCTTTATTTCCTCGCGTGGCGCGATATCAAGGTCCGCTACAAGGAAGCTGCTCTGGGGGCGTCCTGGGCGATCCTCCAACCTCTCTTGACGATGCTGATCTTCAGTCTTTTCTTTGGCCGACTCGCCAAAGTGCCGTCGGACGGAGTTCCGTATCCGCTTTTCAGTTTTGCAGGGCTCGTGCCATGGACTTTCTTTGCCACCGCGGTTCAACAATCGTCGAACAGCGTCGTGGGAAGCGCGAACCTCATCACCAAGGTCTACTTCCCGCGGTTGGCGATTCCCCTCGCGGCGGTCCTCGCAGCCATGGTGGATTTTGCCATTGCCGGTGGGGTTCTCGGCGTGATGATGCTGTATTACAGGCGTCCGCCCACGATACATGTGGTATACGTGCCACTGTTCGTCCTGCTCGCCTTTCTTGCGTCTTTGGGCGTAGGTTTCTGGCTATCCGCTTTGAACGTGAAGTACCGCGATATCCGATATGTGGTTCCTTTCCTGCTTCAGTTCTGGATGTTTGCATCACCGATCGTCTACCCGACCAGCATGTTGCCTGCGCGATGGAGAACACTGTATGCGCTCAATCCGATGGTCGGTGTTGTAGACGGCATTCGCTGGGCTCTACTCGGAACTCACACAGCTCCCGGGCCGGTAATTCTTGTCTCGTCATTGGCCACTTCCGTGTTTGTGATCGGTGGCGCGTTGTATTTCAGGAGAGTGGAATCTCGCTTTGCCGACGTCGTCTGAACCCATAGAGCGACGCCACCAATACGGCCTTATGAACCACGATTTCCAAACTATAGGAGCGAAGGTGGACACGGACAAGAAGCGAAAGGTGTGCGTGGTGCTTGTGGATCGCGCCAATTACGGGCGCCTCAAGCCGGTACTGCGCTCGGTTGTGGAGCGTCCACAGCTCCAGCTGCAGCTGGTGGCGGCTGGGACGATGGTGCTGGAGCGCTTCGGGCATCCAGTGCAGAACGTCAAGAACGACGGGTTCGTCGTGGATGGCGAGATCTATATCGAACTCGAAGGATCGACTCCTGCAACCATGGCCAAGTCGCTCGGTTTTGCCGTGGTCGAGTTCGCCAGCGAGTTTCAACGCCTGAAGCCCGACGTGGTAGTGCTGATTGGCGACCGTTACGAAGCCCTCGCCGCTGCTCTTGCCGCCGCCTACATGAACATCTGCATCGTGCATATCCAGGGCGGAGAGGTCTCCGGCTCAATTGACGAGAGCGCTCGGCACGCGATCACGAAGCTCGCTCACTATCATTTTCCGAGCACCAAGAGGTCCGCCGACTACCTTGTGCGCATGGGGGAGGCTCCCGAATCGATTCTGGGAATCGGCTGTCCGAGCAGCGACATCGCGCGGATGCTCGTCCCGGCCGTTACGTCGGAAATTGTCAATGGCACCGGAAGTGGAGCGGACATCGACACCAACCGGCCGTTCTTGCTCGTTGTCTTTCATCCTACGACTACAGCGTACGGGGGCGAGCGGCAACAGATGGATCAGATTCTGCTGAGCCTCGCCAAGCTCCAGATTCAAACGATCATGCTGTGGCCCAACATCGATGCGGGCGCCGACCACATCAGCAAGGCGATTCGCTTGTTCCGGGACCGGCGGGCGCCGCACTGGCTCCGAACAATTACAAACCTTTCCCCCGAGCACTATCTGGACTTGCTGGCGCGGGTTTCCTGTGCGGTTGGGAACTCGAGCAGTTTCGTCCGGGACGCGGGGTACTTCGGGACTCCGGTAGTTCTTATCGGCGACCGGCAAGAGGGACGCGAGACCGATCAGCATGTCACGCGGATTCCACCTGTTGCCTCGCAGATTATTCGGGCGATTCGGCAGCAGTTGAGACATGGAGCGTACGAAGCGAGCACGTTGTACGGCGACGGGCTCGTGGCCAATCGAATTGCGGACGGCTTGGTGAGCCTCGAGCCGTACGTCCAGAAGAGGCTGCATTACATCTACGAAGAGGGAGCAAACGGTCAGCATGAGCATCCACGTGCTTGGGATCATAACCGCCCGCGGCGGATCGAAGGGCATCTTGCGGAAAAACGTCGCGCCGCTGCTCGGTAAGCCCGTCCTCGCCTACACGGTGGAGGCCGCGCTGGCCAGCAAGAGGCTGACGCGCACCGTGCTTTCTACCGACGATGAGAAAATCGCGGAAGTGGGAAGAAAGTTGGGTGTCGAAGTCCCATTCTTGCGTCCCGCGGAGCTGGCGCAGGACGACACGCCGACTCTCCCCGTCCTCCAGGATGTCGTGCGAAGGTTGGAGGCCGTCGGAGAGAAATATGACGCGATTCTTACGCTGCAACCCAGCAATCCATTGCGCCTCGTGGAAGACATTGACGGAGCGATAGAATTGCTGGAACGCAGCGGCGCCGACTCCGTCATTTCATTTTCCGATGTAGGGGAGCGACATCCCGCGCGAATGAAATGGATCAATGACGAAGGCCGGGTTACGGACCCGCCGTTTGCGGAGGCGTTCGAAGGGCAGCCTCGTCAACAACTCAAGAAACTTTACCTTCGCGACGGCTCAATCTATCTGACGCGCCGGTCGGTTCTCATGGAGCAGAACTCGATCAAGGGAACGGATTGCCGCGCGTGGATCATCCCCCAGGAACGAGCCTGCAATCTAGACACGCCAATGGATCTACTTGTGGTCGAGCAAATCCTGCTGTCCCGAGCGAAGGCGGAAACCTGCGCCTCCGCGTAACTCAAAGAAACCTCTAATTCTCCGATGCTTCCTACCGTCTTAATAGCAGAAAGTTCCCGATTCTCGCGGATTGCGGTGGACCACGTTCGTGCGATGGCGCATGTCGAACTCGCCGATCTCGACCGTCGGGGACTCATCGAGAGGGTGCCGAATGCAGAGATTCTTTGGGTTCGACTTCGGCACCGAATTGACCGACAGGTGATGGAGGCCGCACCGCGGTTGCAAGCCATCGCGACTGCCACGACGGGCCTCAACCACATCGACCTTCTGGAGGCTCAGCGCCGGAACATCCAGATCATTTCGCTGCGAGGCCAGACGGAATTCCTCCGCAATGTGTACGCTACCGCCGAACATACGATGGCGCTCATTTTTGCTTCGATGCGCCGCTTGCCGGCGGCATGCCAGGACGTCGCTCGCGGAGGATGGAACCGTGACCTGTTCCTCGGGCGCGAACTCCACGACAAGACGGCCGGCGTGGTCGGGTACGGCCGGGTGGGCCGGATGGTCGCTCACTACCTTTGTGCATTCGGAATGCGTGTGTTGGTGACCGATCCTCGCGAGAGCAGGGAATCGGTGGAGCCTGGGGTTGAGTTTACATTCTTCCACGATCTGCTCGCGGCATCCGATGTGGTAACCCTTCATGTCGAGCTCTCGGATAGCACGCGTGGTTTTTTCGGAAGGCACGAATTCGGACAAATGAAGCAGGACTCCTGGTTCATCAATACCGCGCGCGGCGAATTGGTCGATGAAGCGGCGCTTCTTCGGGCGCTCCGCAGCGGCCACATAGCCGGCGCCGCGCTTGACGTGATGTCGAACGAGCGCTTGCAAGGCATGAACCGCCGCCCCCTGGTTGAATACGCACGCTTGCACGACAACCTTCTGATTACGCCGCACATTGGTGGATGGACGGCCGAATCGAGAGAGAAGACCGAGAATTTCCTGGCGGAACAGGTTGTTGCGTTTCTCCGGTCCCAAACAGGGCAGGTCCGCATCGACACCAGGGATTGGGAAGGGGTCAGGTAGCGTGTGCGGAATCTCCGGGATCGTGGGTCGAGGGTGGAAACCGTTTCAGTTGGAGGCCATGATCGCGAGTCAGCGCCATCGCGGTCCTGACATGGAAGGCCGCTACTGCGATCCTAACGGATTGGCTGCGCTGGCGCTGAACCGTCTCAGCATCCTCGATCTCTCGGCGGCCGGCCGCCAGCCCATGACCGATCCCGAAACCGGTCTGACAATCGTGTTGAACGGGGAAATCTATAACTTTCTGGAACTGCGGCAGGAACTAAGCGATTACCCATATCGCAGCCGGACCGACACGGAAGTCGTTCTGGCGGCGTACCGGAAATGGGGCGAAGCATGCCTCGATCGCTTCATCGGCATGTTCGCATTTCTCATTTGGGATGAGCGGAAACAGCGTCTGTTCGGCGCGCGAGATCGTTTTGGCGTGAAGCCATTACACTATTGCTTCCGCGACGGCGAACCGATGTTCATTGCAAGCGAGATTCAGACGCTGTTCGCGGCTGGCGTTCCGAAGCGCATGAACGCATCCACATGGGCAACGTACCTGGTACACGGCCTGCATGACCATTCCTCGCAGACTTTTTGGGAGGATGTCTATTCCCTTCCGCCGGGCCATTCGTTCACTTGGGACGCCGGCCGAACTTCAGTGAAGTGTTGGTACAACCTTCCGGAGCGAGTCGGTCAGGAGTTTGACGAACGTCCTCTCGACGTCGTGCAGGAAGAATATCTCGCGTTACTTAAGGACAGCGTGAAGCTTCGCTTCCGTTCCGACGTCCCGGTCGGCATCAACCTGAGCGGTGGCCTCGATTCATCGATTCTGCTTGGCTTGGTCCAGGCGGTACACGGTACCGACAGTAAGATGGAGACCTTCACCTACATCACGGGCGACGCGCGCTACGACGAACTGCCGTGGGTGAACCTAATGCTGGAGGGGACGCAGCACCCGTCGCTCGTATACCAACTCCGTCCGGAGGAGGTGCCGTCGCTCGCCGAATCCGTGCAGCGACACGAGAGCGAGCCATTCGGCGGACTGCCGACCTTGGCCTATGCGCGGTTGTTTGAGCACGCGCGGGCGAGGGGAGTCACTGTCGTGATGGACGGCCAGGGAATGGATGAGCAGTGGGCCGGCTACGACTATTACGCCGCGAATGGGAACGGTTCCACTGCGTCGCCTATCCAAGGCACGAGGCAACGGACAACACGCCCGGAATGTCTCCTGCGAGATTTTCGTGCTCAGGCCGAGCAGTTCACTCCTCCTGCGCCTTTTGCAGATGCTTTGCGCAACCGTCAGTACGCGGATGCGCGGTATACCAAGATTCCCCGAGCCCTGCGCTTCAACGATCGGATCTCGATGCGCGCGTCGATCGAACTGCGAGAGCCCTTTCTGGATCATCGTCTTTTTGAGGTTGCTTTTCGTCAGCCCAGAGAACGCAAGATCGAAAATGGAACTCGCAAGAAACTCTTGCGCGACGTGGCGCGGAACTTGATTTCGAGACCTGTCATCGAGGCACCCAAGCGGCCAGTTCAAACACCACAACGCGAGTGGCTGCGCGGCCCACTGAAGCCATGGGCCGAGGAGTGCATTGAAACTGCACTCCAACACTATGGAGACGCCTGGCTCGATCCGAACAAAGTCCGAGAACAGTGGGGCATGTACTGTTGGGGCCTGGGTGACAACAGTTTCCACGTTTGGCAGTGGATCAGCCTCGGCCTTGCGTGCCGCAACTGACCGGCGAACATGAACAACACCGTCATTCGAGTGGAAGGGCTGTCGAAGCAGTATCAGATTGGCGTTCGCGAAACGTACGGTTCATTCCGCGAAAGCCTGCGTCACGGTGTCACGGCGCCAATTCGTCGCCTACGCGCAGCTTTTGCACGAGGCGAAAGTGGCGGATCAAACGGCGCGCCCAACATTTGGGCTCTCCGGGACGTGAGCTTTGATGTCCAGGCGGGGGAAGTCTTGGGACTGATCGGACGCAACGGCGCGGGCAAGAGCACGCTGCTGAAAATCCTTTCGCGCATCACTGCTCCGACAGAAGGCCGCGCCTCGATCAGAGGCAGGGTCCGTTCACTGTTGGAGGTGGGAACAGGATTCCATCCCGAGCTGACCGGGCGCGAGAACATCTACCTTAACGGCGCGATCCTCGGCATGAAAAAGGACGAGATTCGGTCGAAGTTCGATGAAATCGTGGCCTTTGCCGAAGTTGAGAAATTCATCGACACACCTGTCAAACGTTATTCGAGTGGCATGTATCTCCGGCTGGCGTTCGCCGTTGCGGCACACCTGGTGTCCGAAATCCTGCTTGTGGACGAGGTTCTGGCCGTCGGCGACGCGGCATTCCAGACCAAATGCATGGGCAGAATGAACGAGGTAGCGCAAGAAGGGCGAACGGTCCTCTTCGTCAGCCATAACCTTGCAGCTGTCCGGTCGCTTTGCACCAGAGGGATTTGGCTGGAGCACGGCGGCGTTTCGATTGCGGGGCCCGTTGAACAGGTGCTGTTCCGCTATACGCAAAGCCAAATGCAAGAGCAGAAAAGCTCGGGCGGAACCCAAACGCGGTTTACCTCGGTTCGAGTCAATGGAAATAATCCTGGCAACATACGGTCCGGCGAGGACTTCGCAGTGAGTTGCACTCTGGAGCTTGCCGAGTGCGTCGCGAGCTTTCGACTTTTCTGCATGGTTCAGGATGCCAACGGGGAATCAATCGTAATTGCTCCCTGCAACAGCCGCGTGCTTGACATCGGCAGTCAGCCTGGCTTGCACGAGATTCAGGTTCGGTTTCCCGGTCTCTGGTTGAGACCCGGAGTGTATAGCGTCTCTTTCAAGCTGTTGGCTGCGGCCGCCGGAACCGGAAACGCGCGGTTCTTGTCGGATAGCATCATGTTGGACGTCACGGGGAGCGATGACCCGGAAATGCTGTTGGGCCGCCTCACACCGAACGCCAGTTGGGAAGTAATGGACTCCATGCCGCGCCCGCGGGCAATCGCTCATCCGCTGGTTCTTAGCGACTGACGCAAGGATTGAGAATCTAGAGTATCGTCCGCCACCCGATGTTCCTAATCCATCCGTCCGATTTAGAGCAGCGCAGAAAGAGTTGCCGCCCGGCGGCCGATAAACTGCTCGGCTTGCAGAGGGACGTCATTCTTTCCTGCAATGTCTGCGCATCGAAGCGTCACGTTTTGATTTCGAAAACGGACCGCTACGGTCTGCCGCTTCGGACGGCTCTCTGTCTGGAGTGCGGCTTGTTCTATCTCGTGGACCGTTTCTCAGCTGCGTCATATTCCGAGTTTTACGCAAGCGGTGCGTATCGAGCGGTCAGCTCGCAGTTCAATCGGGTGACGCACGACATCGCCGGAGTCCAGGAAGACCAGGCCTCGTACGCCAGGATTCTCATTCAACTGCTTCACGGTTACGTGTCCCGGCGTGATGGCGCGAAACTCCTGGACGTGGGCGGCAGCGCAGGGATCGTGGCGCACGAATTTGTGCGCGAGTTCGGATTTCGGGGAACCGTGCTGGATCCGGCCACCGACGAGGTAGCCGCTGCTCGAGCCCTGGGACTGAATTCAGTTGTGGGTTCGGTCGAAGACTGGGAGACGCAAGAGAAATTCGACCTGATTCTACTTTGCCGAAGCGTCGAGCACCTGATCGATCTTCGAGGAGCACTTAGCCGGATTCGTGGCTTGTTGACGCCAGAAGGCCTTTTCTATTGCGACATCGTCGATTTCATGGAGATGTGCCGGCTCGTTGGTCCCCCGGAAACGGTCACCAAAGTCGACCACTGCTACTGGCTTACACAATCGACAGCACTTGAGATTTTCCGCGCTGTAGGGTTCGACGTTGTCTCGATGAATGTTGTATACGGTGCGGGATACGCCGGTTTTCTGCTTCGCGCTTGTGAGCCTTCTGCGCCCACGACGGGGCAAGGCCGGGTCCAGCAGCAGATCGAAGAGTTCCAGCGGATTCGGCGGGAATGGACAAGTTTCGGGGGAACCTCGTTGGGAACAATGGATTGGCTCCGGCGCAAGGCCTATCGGCTCAAGAGAAGGATCGTGCGCCTGATCGCGCCGCAGAACGGTCGATCGATCACACCCCGTAAGGCCATACCAATCGTGACCATCCCCAACACAACGGGAGAGCGACCAATTCGATGAGTAAACCGCGGCTGTTGATTCCCATGAGCATTCAGTTCTCGGTTCGGTACATCCTGCGCACGGGCCTGCTCGACCGGATCCGCGAGGTGGCCGAGCCGGTCATTCTTCTGGGCTGGCGCGATGACGAACTCAAAAATGAACTGGAGACAGACGGAATCGAGGTGCACTCCCTGATCGAGGCGCGATTCAGCCCGGCTTACGACAGGGTTCGAAGCTGGATGAATTTGTTTCACAAGAAGAGGCTCAATACCCCGAGTGAACCCATCTGGGAACGGCGAGCGGATCTGAGTCGAACTCTCTACGGGCGCTTGCGGAGACGGGCTCGAAGTCGGACGATCCATATCCTCTCATCGATTACCGGCGGCGAGGCGGGTCTGCGTCGTCGGGAACAGAAGCTCTTCGAAACCGAAACGAACGGCCTCGAGATTCAGCGGCAGGTCGACCGCCTGCGGCCTGACGCGGCGTTCAGCCTCACGCCATCCTTGCCGAGCGAAGAAGTTGCATTGAGGGCATGCGAGCGGCGAGGGATACCCATGTGCGCGTCGATTCTTTCGTTCGATAACGTAACGACGCGAGGATGGGTCTCCGTCGGTTTTGATCAATACCTCGTTTGGAACCGATATAACGCGGCAGAAGTCCTTCGCGCCTATCCGGAAGTTTCTCCGAGCCAGATCAGCATTGTCGGTGCGCCGCAATTTGACTTTTATTGGGATCCCGCCTTTCGCTGGGACGAAGCGGAATGGCGGCAGCAGATGGGTCTTCCCGCCGAACGGCCGGTGATCTTGTTCGGTGGGGGCTACTTTGCCTGTGCCCCGCATGAGCCGCAGTTTCTTCAGCAGCTCGATGAAGCGATCGATCGCAATGAAATTCCGCGAGAGACCGTGATCCTCTTCCGCAACCATCCGGTTGACCCGATCGAGCGTTGGCGGCCCGTGCTGGACCGCGCCACGCACGTGGTGGTCGATAATCCCTGGCCGACGGGCCGAATCACGGGGCATGCGAACGTGCGTCGGCAGGACGTCCAGAAACTGGCTTCCTGTCTGCTGTACAGCTGCGTCCATGTGAACGTCGCCTCGACCATGACGCTGGATGGAGCGATTTTCGATCGCCCGCAAATTGGCCCGGCGTACGATGACACGCCCGAGCGGACATACGACCGGACGGCTCGCGAGCTGTATCTTCAGGAGCATTACCTCCCGATCACGCACTCCGGTGGTCTGGAAATTGCGTACAGTCGCGCGGAACTCATCCATGCCGTGCGCTCCGCGATGGACGATCCGGGCCGCTTGGCCGACGGCCGAAAGCGGCTTGTGCGTGAGATGTGTACCTACGACGACGGCCGGGCGACAGAGCGGGTTGCGCAAGCGATGCGGTCATTCTTAGAGCCGGCAACTTCTGCTCGGGACGTCGTCGCGAAATCAGCTTAGCCCGACCTGTGGGAACTCAACTGATATCTCCGGCGGAACGTTCCAACTTTCTGCGCCAATGCTGGCGCACTCACCGGTGGAAGGACGGCGTGGGCACTCTACTGTTGCCTCTGCGCATGTCACTATACGGACTTCGTAAAGAACTCCGCGCTCGGAAGCCGCCCATCGCGGCTCCGCGCCACACGCGAGAGTCGGCACCTGCTTTTTCAACGCGAGTGCACACTATTTTTTGCGACTCCAAGCGAATCGAAAAGCCTGGGATCCCTCTCGACGGGCTCTTCGCTGAAGTCGAGTCACAACTTCGCGGTGCATATCGCCTCGCTGGAGGGCGCGTTCACCGGCTCGACCTTGCCAACTGGGACGGATTGGAGGACGCGGAGGATCACCACGCATACCACCGCCTCTACTGGGCAGTGCGCTACGCCGAGGCAGCGTTTTTCGGGCACGAAGGCGCCCGTAACGGGCTTGTCGGCGAGTTGTCCAGTTGGCTCGATGGGCGATGGGAAGGCTCGCCGGTCGCCTCCTGGCCGTACACGGTTGCGGAACGGATTGCTTCCCTGACCACAATTCTCTTTTGGATCGGCGATGGCGGCAACGGCCTTTCGTCGTCTCTCACTGTACCGATCAAGCGCCAGATCTGGAACGATGCCAATCAGCTGTCGTCGAGCGTCGAATACGGGCTGGGCCTCCACAATCACTTACTCAATGATGCTCGCGGACTGTTCCTCGCGAGCGCTGCGCTGGCGGATTGCGATCATGCGGCAGGCTGGCGCGAGCAGGCGTGGACGATTTGGGACGAGTGTTTCCCCAAGCTGGTTCTCGAAGACGGCACTTTCGCGGAGCAGTCGAGCCACTATCATCTCCTGCTCTGCCGCACGGCCCTGGAGTATTGGGTGGCGTGCCGCCGGGCACAGCGACCGCTTCCACAAGGTTTCGAGGGTCGCCTGCTTGCAATGTTTGATTTGGCCAACGAACTGGTCCGCCCGGATGGATCTCTGCCGCGCTTCGGAGATAATTCTCCGGACCGGACCGGCACGGATCTGTGGGGTTTGCTTCCCGCGGCCTATCACTATGGTTTGCTCAGGCGCCCGCCTCGGCATCGCGCGATTACTCCATTGACGCTCTTCTATTGCGCTGTGCGTCCCGTGCTTCCGGAGGTGGAAGACGTGGCGGGCCTGCGCTTGTTTCCGAACGGGGGAATCGCCATTTTGCGGTCTGCAACCTCGGCCGCTGAACTTGTTGCACATGGCGACGGTCGGGACGGCGTTGGCCCGCACGGCGATGCGGGGCGGGGCAGCTATGAACTCTGGTGGAAAGGACACGTGCTGGTCCGTGAGCCCGGATGTTTCTCCAGCCCGTCAGATGCTAACTGGCGCTCTTACCAGTGTGCCGAGGCGCAAAACGTTACTTCGCTGGACGGACTGCCGCCTGTCATCACAAAGCAGGACGGGAGGTTCTTGGCTCGCTGGTACAGACCGCAAGGTGGAGCGTGGAGCACCTTGCCGGGTATTGGGGCCGAGTTCCGGTGCGAGGCATTCAGCCGCCTGCACCCGGACATCGTTGTGTTTCGCACATGGCAGTTCGAGAAACCAGACGCTCTCATGTTCCACGAAAGAATTGAGGGCTCAGCGCGCGTCAGCTTCGAATCGCGGATATGTCTGGGCGACGCTCCTTGGGGAACTTTTGAGCGGGCCGGTGTGCCGGGAACCGTGACGTTGCATTGGCAAGGAGACGATGGTTCGTCGGTCGAAATGACCATCAGCGCACCGTTGAACATTGCGATGGACATCCAGCCCTGCACCTTTCTTCCGGAATACGGCGTGGAGAAGAAGGGCCGGGTGATCTTGCTCGCAGGTTCTCAGCGACTGCCGTTCTCGTGGACGGTGCGATGGAAGTTCAACGAGGCAAACAACTAGAGACTGCTTATGTGCGGCATAGCCGGAATTTTCGACGCGCGGAGGCCACCGTGCTTGGAAGACGTCAAGCCGATGGTCGACATCCAGTCTCACCGTGGGCCCGACGCGGATGGTTTTCTTGTCGACGGTCCTATCGCGATGGGAATGAGACGTCTTTCGATCATCGATCTCGCTGGCGGCGATCAGCCGATCTTCAGCGAAGACGGATCACTCGGCGTTGTGATGAACGGAGAGATTTTCAATTACGTCGAACTCCGCGACTGGCTGGTTCAACAAGGACATAAGTTCTCTTCGAAGAGTGACACGGAGGTGCTCGTACACCTGTACGAGGAACACGGACCGGCACTGCTGCCCAAACTCAACGGCATGTTTGCCTTTGCTCTCTGGAATCGGAAATCGCGCTCCGTGTTGCTGGCGAGGGATCGCATGGGCGTCAAACCCCTGTATTTCGCGCGCATCGGTTCTCGTTGGCTGTTCGGCAGCGAACTGAAGGCGCTCCTCACTCAAAGAGAGTTGGACACCGACCTGGATTTGGACGCGCTCGCCGATTACCTCCGGCTCGGCTATATCCCCCGTGAGGCCACTCCGTACGTGCAAGTGCGCAAGCTGCTCCCAGGGCACTATTTGTTCATTCGTGAGAATCAGTTTGAGGACCGCGCATGGTGGGACCTGACGGCATTCGCGGGCGCTTCGGGACGGACACAGCAAGCTCCAGAACAACAGCTGGAAGAGGAGTTCGACGACGCTGTGAAGCTGCGGATGCGCAGCGATGTGCCAGTGGCATCGTTCTTGAGCGGGGGGCTCGATTCAAGCCTGGTCACGATAACCGCGCAACGCCAATCCTTGGTGCCGATTCACACGTTCACACTCGGCTTCGAGCAGAGCCAGTTCGACGAAAGGCCTTACGCTGATGCCGTGGCTCGGCTCGCGGGTACCGACCATTGCGAGACTTCCGCCTCGGTGCAGGATGCAATAGAGCACCTTCCGTTGCTTCTCTGGCATATGGACGAACCGATGGGAGACTCCTCCATCGTCCCCAACTACTTGATCAGCCGCCTCGCCGCCAAACATGTGAAGGTTTGCCTGTCCGGCCTCGGTGGTGACGAACTATTCGGCGGCTACGCGCGATATGTGGATCAGGGCGCGGGACGAATTCGTCAGGTATTCCAACACGCTCCCACGGCCGCGAAAAGACTCGCGCCTCTCGTGGGCCGCTACCATCACTACTGGGCGGAGGAACTCCGGCTCGCGAGCGGCCCGGCCATGGCGTGGCGAAGCTACCTGCATCGGATTCAGATTTTCGATTCGCCCTCGTTGGCGAGTATCGGGTTCCCGGCGGCAGGACACGCCGAAGAGACCATTGAATCGCTCTGGAAGAAGTATCCGGGCACGGACCCAGTTTCCAGGCGCCAGTTCATCGATCAACAGACCTACCTGCCGGACCAAATCCTCGCTCTGACGGATCGTATGTCGATGGCCAACTCTCTCGAGGTCCGGGTCCCGTTCATGGACTATCGCCTCGTCCGCTTCAGCCAGCGGATCGCCAGTGATCTAAAGCAGGATTCGCAAAACTACAAGATTCTTCTCAAACGCTCGTTGGGCAAGCGTTGCCCGCCCGAGATACTGAATCGACCGAAGTGGGGCTTTGACACTCCTCTGAGTCGATGGGTGCAGCGACCCGATCTCTACGATCTGATCCGGGGCCTACCCGAGGGAACGGCAGTGAAGCGCGGTTTGTGCCGATCCGAAGGAGTTCGCGCGCTCACGCAAGACGTCGAAACCACTGGGAGGCACGCCCGGCGGGTATGGAATCTATTCGTTCTGGACGTCTGGCTCCAGGTCCATCGGCGGCTGTCGCCTCCACGGGAAACACTGTCCGAACTTTTGGGTGTGTACGCATGAGCAGCCCTTACGTCACTGTTTTGACGGCCGTTCGAAATGGAGCGGCTCACATAGCGTCCACGATCGACTGCGCGCAGAAGCAAACTTTTTCAGACTGGGAATACATCATCGTCGACGACGCTTCCACAGACGAGACCGTAGCAATCATCGAGGCAGTTCAGTCCAAGGATTCGCGCGTCCGGTTGCTGAGACGGGCCAGCGCGGCGGGACCTTACGTGGCTGCGAACGATGGCCTGCGGATGGCTCGCGGGAAATACATCGTGCGAACCGATGCCGATGATCACTTCCCGCCGCGTAGAATCGAGAGACAACTCGCTTTCTTGGCGGCACACCGGGAATATCGCGCCTGTGTTTCCTACTGGCAAGGGTTCACCGACCGCGGCGTGATTCCGCGCACCGTGCCGGTCCCCCGCAATCCCGCCGTCTTTCGCTGGTCGTTGCTGCTGCGCGCCCCGTCGCTTCACAGCGCCGTCTGCTACGAACGCTCGGCAATGGAGGAACTGGGAGGGTATCGAGAGCTGCCGCTTTCCCAAGACTACCGGTTGTGGTGCGAGATGACGAGGCGAGGCTGGCTGGGAACGATCCCGGAAGTTCTTTGTTATGTGAGATATCACGAAAAGCGTCAGACCCATACCAACCCAATCGTGCAGCTCGAACTGGCACTGGACGTGCTTTCGGATCATTTGTTTGCGCTGACCGGCGAGAAATGGTCCCGAGAGGATTTGGCGGCACTCCGGTCGGTAGGCATGTGCGAGCGCATGTCCATCGAAAAGGGCATCGAGATGCTAAATCGCTGGGATCACCTTTGGCAGGCTGACCCGGAACTGACCCCTGAGGATCATAAGGAGCTTGCGCGAACTTCCGTCTTTCGGCGCTGGAAACACCTGCGCGCCAACATTCGCACGCAACCCGTGTCGGCAGCCATGGGTTTCCTGCGACTGGCCACGACCAGGTCTCAATTCCTTCTCCCGGCGCTGCGAGAAGCCGTCGGATGAAATTGTGTTTCATTTGCGGGGAGTATCCGCCGGGGCCGCACGGCGGCATCGGCACGATGACTCAGGTGCTCGGGCGTGCGCTTGCCGCAAAGGGACATGAAGTGCGTGTTGTGGGCATCTATCCCGAACGGTACGGCGCCCCTGAGATCGAGGATGACCACGGAGTACAGGTGTGGAGGTTGCGCGAACGGAAACATCATTTGGGTTGGGTTCGTTCGCGTTACGAGCTGTATCAAACGGTCTTGGAGTGGGTGCGCGGGGGTCTGGTTGACGTGGTCGAGGTGCCCGATTACCAGGGTTGGGCGGCCGGCTGGAAGCCCCTGACGGCGCCTGTCATCGCGCGCCTGCATGGCTCGTTGACCTACTTTGCGTCGGAGCTGCGGCAGCCGATCGACAACACGTCCTATTGGCTCGAACGAGCTTCGTTGCGCCGCGCTGACTACTCATGTTCGGTTTGCCGATACACCGCTGAAATGACGGAACGAGTTTTCAAGCTACCGCTGGGCTCGAGCGCGATCCTCTACAATCCGGTCGAAACGCTGCCGGACTCACAGAGGCTCTCTAGGATGCAAAACCGCGTAGTCTTCAGCGGAACGCTTACGGCAAAGAAAGGCATCGTGTCGCTGATCAAGGCTTGGCCGCAAGTGGCAGCTTCCGCACCAGGTGCGGAGCTGCATGTTTTCGGCAAGGACGGCCGTGCTGCCGATCGAGGTTCGATGGAGACGTTTCTCCGTTCGATCCTTCCGGGCAATGCGCGTGCGAGCGTCTGCTTCCATGGGCACGTGTCTCGGGCGGAGTTGTTTGAGGCTTATCGGACCGCAGGCTTGGCTGTGTTTCCCTCGTACGCTGAAGCCTTTGCTGTTGCGCCGCTCGAAGCGATGGCTTGCGGCTGTCCGACGATTTTCAGCAAGCGCGGCAGTGGCCCCGAGTTGCTGACCCACGGTCGTGAAGGGTTGCTCGTCGATCCGGACAAGCCCGAAGAGATCGCCGCGGAAATTCTGCGTGTCTTGCGCAATCCGGCCCTTGCCGGTGAGCTCGGCGAAGCAGGTCGCGCGCGGATCCAAGAAACATTCAGCATTGATCGTCTCGTTGCCCAGAACGTGGCCTTCTACGAGCGTTGCGCAGAAGAGTTTCGAGCAAAGTCTTCCTTGAATTGATGAACGCAAGTGCTCCTTATCGCGTTTCAGAGACTGTGCCGACTTCGCCCGTTAGTGTCGTCGGGTCGAATACAGCGCTACCGTGCTGGTGTGGAGCAGGCGAGTGGACGGTCTGCTTCCGGGCGCGGCGTTTCGGCTTGCTGCGTTGTTCTGTTTGCGGATCTTTTCAAACCGATCCTCCCCCTTTGCAGAGTGAGGAGGAAAGTGCCGGTTTCTACACGGACTATTACTCGAAAACGGAAGCCGGCCCCCAGCCCGCCGATTCGACGCCGACGCGGAACGCTTGGTTTTGGAAGGTTGCCGAACGCGTTCCCGGGCTGAAGGAGATTCGAGGCCGTGTGGCGGATATCGGTTCGGGAGACGGGCATTTCTGCGCCGAGCTTCGCACCGCAGGTTGGCCGAACGTCATCGGCATCGAGATCTCGCGCACCCGGGTGGCCCGGGCGCGACAACTCTACCCGCACATTTCGTTTTATAGCAGCCCACTCAGCCAGACGGGAATTCCGGAAGGATCGCTGGATCTGATCGTGATGGACAGCGTGATTGAACACCTGCCAAACCCCGTGAATATGGTCCAAGGACTCCTTAAGTATTTGGCGCCCGGAGGAACCATGGTGATCCTCACACCGAATATGGAGTCCGGACACTTCCGGTTCCTCGGTCGCCGCTGGACAGGAATGCTGGCTCCTCACGCTCATATCTTTTTGTTTACAGGAAGCGGGCTCGCACAACTGTTGGAGCAGTGTGGTCTCGCAGTTTCAACCTGCGGCAGTCTTCATATGTCGCCCTACCGACCAGGCGAATACCTGCAACGCATGTGCTCCGGCGATTTCAAAGGCACGCTGTGGCGGGCTCACCAAGAAATCGGAGGCTTGTACGGGCGCCTGGTCGGTGCAGGCCCAATGTTGTACGCGGTAGCAATGCGACCGAACTGAAGGACCTGGCAAATGTTGAGCTTCTTCCAGACAGAAACTGTGCAAGTTGGGTCGCCGATTGAGCTCGCTCGTTTTCACGAACGGTTGGTCATTGTGTCGCACGTTGTTCATTACCGGTCAGCGGAACGCCTCTTTGCCTATGCGCCATATGCACGCGAGATCGAGATCTGGGCCGACATGTTCGACGAGGTCGTGATCGCCGCGCCCTGCCGTGAACAGGACCCTCCCGGCGACTGCGCTCGGTTCAACCCCGAAAACGTGAGAGTGGTTCCACAAAGGGAGCTCGGCGGCGAAACGTGGCTCGCCAAGATCAGGTTGGTTTGCTCAGTGCCCGCAATGGTTTGGGACCTGTGCAGAGCCCTCCGTCAGGGGGACGCTGTTCACGTGCGCTGTCCCGGCAATCTCGGGTTGCTGGGCGCAGTTCTTGCGCCCCTTTTCTCGAACCATCTGGTGGCTAAGTACGCAGGTCAATGGAACGCCACGCCAAATGATCCGTGGAGCCTTCGTTTCCAGCGTATGGTGCTGCGTTCGCGGTGGTGGCGCGGCCTCGTGACAGTTTACGGGCGCTGGCCCAATCAGCCCGCGCATATAGTCCCCTTTTTCAACTCGGCACTGACCCGGGAGCAGATCAAGCGCGCCCGCGCGGCAGCCCAGAACCGCAAGCCACATGAACTCACTCACGTTCTTTTCGTCGGGCGATTGTCCCGTGCAAAGAACATCGATGTGCTGCTTAAGGCGCTCGCGCGGCTGCACGCTGAGGGAATTTCTTTCACGGCCACCATCGCCGGTGAGGGCCCGGAACTCGGTGCGCTCAAACGGCTGAGCACAGAGCTGGGCCTGAATGATTCTGTCGAATTCACCGGCGGCGTGAGCTTCGACTGCGTGAACGAGCTTCTTGAGCGCTCCGGCGTCCTGGTCCTGGCCTCCGACACGGAGGGATGGCCCAAGGCTATTGTGGAAGCCATGACCTTCGGTTTGATCGCGATCGGTTCGCAAGTAGGACTCGTCCCCGAGATCCTCGGCGAGGGACGGGGTCTAACGGTCCCGCCGGGCGACGTCAATGCGCTGACGACCACCTTGCGCAAAGTTCTCTCCGCTCCCGGCGAGTTTGGCGCAATGCGAGAGCGGGCTGCCGCTTGGGCCGGGCACTATTCCATCGAATCTCTGCGCGATTGCCTACAGCTCTTGCTCGCCGAGCGCTGGGGTTTGCAGTTGAAGGACAAAGCACAGTCAAAGCCGCTTGCGTCGGCGGTGTGCGTTCATGAGTGAAGTTCACATCGCGCGGTCTTTGTCGGGCCTTTCCGCTCCTGTTGGGCAGATGACTGCCAACGGGGAGTCTGTCCCGCCGGGCCAGAAGAAAGTCTCCATCGCGATCGCCTGCCGAAATGAGTCGAAACACATACAAACATTTATCGACTCCCTTCTCACGCAGGACCTTGACGGCTTCGATTGGGAGATCATCATTGCCGACGGAGCGAGCGACGACGGCACGCGCGAACTCCTGTCTGAAGTGGCGCGGCGGAATCCGCGAATCCTGATCATCGACAATCCCTCTCGAATCGTTTCGACGGGATTGAACGCTGCGATTCGGGCTGCGCGCGGCCAGATCATCCTTCGAATGGACGCCCATACCGAATACGCTCCGGACTACATTCGCAGGTGTGTCGAGACGCTGGAGAAGACCGGTGCCAGCAACGTCGGCGGCCCAGCCCGAACGAGGGCGGAAGGCATTCACCCACGCGCCATACAGGCCGCCTACCACAGCCGGTTCTCTACGGGAGGCGCGCGCTTCCACGACGACAGCTACACCGGCTACGTTGACACCGTGCCCTATGGCTGCTGGCAGAAGGAAACGCTTCTGCAACTGGGACTCTTCGACGAAGAGCTTGTGCGGAACCAGGACGACGAACTGAACCTGCGTTTGGTCCGCGCCGGTGGCACGATCTGGCAATCGTCCGATATCGTATCGTGGTATCGCCCCCGAACGACATTGGCCGCGCTGTTCCGCCAATACTTCCAGTACGGATTCTGGAAAGTTCGCGTGATTCGGAAGCATCGGATTCCCGGCTCCTGGCGCCACCTGATTCCGGGGAGCTTTGTAGCAGCGAACGTCGTCTTGTTCCTCACGGCTGTCTGCGCCGCGATCTCCGTATCGCGGATTCTTTTGGAAGACGCGCTCGTCGCGTGGGCGATGTTGCTGGCGGCATATGGTTTGGCGTCTGTTGCGGCGGCATCCCTTTCCGCGCGGCGTTTTGGATGGCAACTCTTGCCGTATCTTCCGCTGACTTTTGCGGTCTTTCACATTTCTTACGGCCTGGGGTTCCTTGTGGGCTCGGTCTATTGGACGTTTGGGCGATCGGCCGATTCGCGGCTCGGAGATCTCTTTGTAGGTGTCACGCGATGAGCTTGCCTCGCAGTGCTTCGCCCGTTGAGGTCAACGCCGAAGCTAGTGAAATCCTGCGAATTCGCGCCGAATATGAGCGCCGGAGCCGGGAAATCCCGCGGGACTTTTATGGTTGGGGCCGCTTGCCCAACTACTTCCTGGACACGCAACTGGTTCGCGACTGCATCGTCGCCTTGAAGCAAGAGCAAATGTTCCCGCTCGAGAACCGAAGTGTTGCAGACATCGGCTGCGGCTCTGGACGCTGGCTTCTTGAGTTCGCTCAGTGGGAGGCCAACCATCTACACGGAATTGATCTAGACGAAACGCGGATCCGAAGAGTGAAAGAAAGGCTGCCTTCGGCTGACGTCCACGCCGGCGATGCACGGCACCTGCCTTGGGCCGACGATTCCTTTGACCTAGTCTCGCATTTTACTTTGTTCAGCTCGATTCTGAACGACGCTGTGAAAAGACAAATCGCGGCAGAAATGCTGAGGGTCTTGAAGCCGGCGGGGATCATTATCTGGTTTGACTTTCGCTTCAACAATCCACGCAATCCCGGCGTTCGCGGAATCGGAGCCGGCGAGATTCGTTCGCTCTTTCCCGGCTGCACCGTGAAATTGCGGCGAGTCACGCTGGCTCCTCCGGTGGCCCGAATGGTTGTCCCGGTGTCGTGGATTGCCGCTTCGATACTCGAGAAAGTGCCATTCCTGAGGACCCATTATCTGGGAATCATTCGTAAAGCAGGCGACTCCGGGTCGGCGAAAGCATTGCGCGGAGCGCCTGATATCAAAACGTAGGAGTCTCGATGCCTTCCGTACAGCAGAACTTGGAACTGTGGAACCAAACATATTCCTGGTCTCAGGCAGGAGATGAGTGGTCGAGCGCATGGGGTGGAACGGATTGGATGTGGTGGACTTCCATCTACCCGCGCATTTACCGTTTCCTGCCCGCTCGCACAATTCTGGAAATCGCCCCCGGACATGGCCGGTTCACGAAATGCCTGAAGGAGTACTGCGACCGGATGATCATCGTGGACCTGAGCCCGCGCTGTATCGAGGCCTGCCGTGAGCGCTTCGCCGCGGATTCACACATCTCCTATCACGTCAATGACGGACGATCCCTCGACATGGTCCCGGATCGATCTGTCGATTTCGTGTTCAGTTTTGACTCGCTCGTGCACGCGGACGCGGAAGTAATGCACGCGTATGTTCGGCAGATCGCTCGGAAGCTGACGGACACAGGATGGGGATTCCTGCATCATTCGAACCTGGGGAGCTATCGCCGCAATGCTTCGTTCGCAAGGTACTTCAACAAAGTGAAACCGCTCGGCCGAGCCCTGACGAAAGCAGGGCTGCTCGTCAGTCCTTCCTGGCGGGCCGATGACATGACCGCAGATCTATTCGACGATTTCTGCCAGAAGAGCGGCCTTCAGTGCGTGAGTCAAGAGCTGATCAATTGGGGAAACTATCGGAGCTTGATCGACTCAATCTCGGTCTTCCGCACCGGGAACGGGTCGCGGCTACCCCGTAAGGTCATCCGCAATAGTGGCTTCATGAACGAAGTCGAGAAGTGCCGCCTTCGGGCAGAAGCCCTCTCGAACCAACCCGAACTGCGCGCCTCGGTCCCTCTGGCGCCTGTGTCCCTCCAATCCGAAGGCCACAGCAATCGTAAATCGGGCTCCGTAAGAGCCTAGTTTGAACCACATCCCATGACGACCCGAGCCAAAGTCGCCACATTTCTGTATCACGATATTTCGGATGACCCCTCGGAGTCCGGCTTTCAGCGCCGGTCCGCACTGGCATACAAACAGACGCGACACGTGTTTGCCAGACACATGGACCGGATTGCGAATAGCGGATCCAGGCCCAGGCGAGTGTCAGAAGTGGACTTTTGGCGGTCCGGGAAGCATGTTCTGATCACATTTGACGATGGCGGCAAGGGTGCGCTCCATGCCGCCGAAGAACTGAACCGGCGCGGCTGGCGAGGACATTTCTTCATCACCACGAGCCTGCTCGGCACGAGCACCTTCCTCGATGCGAGCGCGACGCGCTATCTCCACAGTTGTGGCCACGTGATTGGAAGCCATTCCCACACGCATCCGGATATCTTCAAAGCATTGTCATTCGAGCAGATGATTCGTGAGTGGCGCACGAGTTGTGGTCTGCTCTCCGATCTCCTCGGCGCTCCGTGCGTAACCGCGTCGGTGCCCGGCGGCGACGTGTCCCGGCGTGTATTTCAATCCGCGGACGCAGCAGGCATCCAGTTTTTGTTCACTTCAGACCCATTCTTGATTCCCAAGCAGGAAGGCTCGTGCCGAATATTGGGCCGGGTGTGTCCCAAGGCGGACATACCGCTGCCGGATATTCAGCGTCTTGCTGAATTTCGCGGTTGGACAAGAGAGGCATTTCGCGGTCGGTTGAAGACAACTTTGAAAACGGCTTTCTTTCCGCTCTATCGAATCTATGTGCACTATGCACTCCAATAGCGCCAAGAATCGCGTCGTCATTCTCTGCGGCCCTCGCCTGACGCACTTGAATACTTGCGCCACACTCATCCGCAGCGGTCTGAACGTAGTCGGCATTTGCATGGCTGACCAACGAACCGCGGGGATTCCTCTCAAGTACCTTCTTAGAAGCACCAGGCGAAAAGGGATATGGCCCACCATCTCCCGAGGGCTGGCACGCATCGTCTATCTGATTCTCAATGCGCGCCAGGACCGAGCCGCTTACGAACGTCTGTTCAATCGACGCGAACTTGATCAAGCCCTGCGGCCTCTCGCCGATCGCATACACCACACTGACGACTATTCCAATCCAGAAACACTCGCCTGGCTCAAGCAGCGAGATGCTGACGTTTTTGTGGCCCACACGCCGTACTGGATCGGGAAGGAAGTTCGAGCTCTGCCTAAGAAGGGAATCGTGCTCGGCGGGCATCCTGGAATCACGCCGGCTTACCGCGGGTCTCACTCGGCGTTTTGGGCGATCTATTCCCAGAAGCCCGAGGACGTTGGCTGCACCGTCTTCTTGATCGACTCGGGCGTTGATACCGGGGACATCGTTGCACAAGCGAGAATCCTAGTGGAGAAGGGCGATAGCTTCATGACCCTCTCGTGGAAAGGAATGATCCGAATCGCCGAATTGCAAGCCGAAGCTTTGGCGAATCTCGACGAAGGTCGGGAACTTCCTCGCAGAAAGGTCACCGTGCCGCCCGGATCCGAGTTTGATAATCCAACGCTCGGGGAGTTCCTGCGTTACCGGATGCGCCAGCAACTCGTGCGATGATCCACATTTTGATAATTCACCTGCGTCCTAGTACTATTAGTACTTATTGGTTGCTTGGCTGCGCGCGAGTCCCGTTCGCCTTTTGGGAATAATCTTGCGCATGTAGGTCGCGCCGGACTGAAACTACGTGAGTTAACTCGGGCAAGCCACGTGCACAAATCAAGGCCTGGATCGCTTCCAGCTCAGTCTAACTCCGGGGAAATGGGAGTCAGAGGGCGGAAGCTTGCGCCAATGAACAGGTAGATCAAGCCAGTTCTCCCCTCGTTTTCGTCGTGCTGTACCCGAACCCATTGTCAAAACAGAATATTCAGGCCGCTCTCGGTCCATCGTGTGGCGCGACGCTCCCGTCAAACAGGTTCATTTCGGTTGTCATTTGCACCTACGGGCGCGCCACTGCTTTCGAAGATCTCTTGAATTCACTGGACATGCAGACGTACGAGAACTTCGAGGTCTTGGTGATCGATGGCAACGGAAAGGTTTCGCCTGCCCGCGACACCGTCGAGAAATTCTTGAACCGATCTGCCGCTCGCATGCAGGTGGCCTTGATCGCGTCCGAAAAAGGACTGACGCGGCAGCGCAACGTGGGTCTGCAAGCTGCCAAAGGAGACCTGATCTGCTTCTTGGACGACGACGTGACCTTCGACGCAGATTTCCTCGCAGACGTCGCCGGTCTTTTTGAGCGCCCGGAGATGCAGACCGTGGGCGGCATAACCCCTTACGACGTGCTGCACTATCCGACCCCGGTGACTCTGCGGTGGCGTCTCCGCTGGCTGTTCGATGTCATGCCGAGCCTTAATCCAGGAGAAGCAGACCATCTCGGAAGAGCGGTGCCGCTGAGTTTCCTCAAGCCTTGGTCCGGGCGTAAGGAGATCGGCTGGCTCCCGGGATTCTGCATGATCTATAGGCGCGCGGCCGTGGAAGACTTGCGTTTTGATGAACTGCTTCCGACGTACGCTGGCGAAGATAGGGACTTCTCGATGCGAGTGGGCAGGTGCTGGCGCTTGCTGATTTGCGGCGACTTGCGCGTGAAACACCACTACTCGATCCAGGGGCGCGATTCCGATCTCGAGCGTCTTCGCCAAAGCAGCTTTGGCGTCGGGCGCCGCTTCGCGAAGTACGCGCGTGGCCTTCGCGATTACCCCACGATCTTCAGCACGTTCGTAGGTGATTTGCTGATCGACTTGATGGGACTTGTGGGCCGGCCGGGGCGCCACAGCTTTTTGACTTTGTTCGTAAGAATACGCGCCTTCTTTGTCGGTCTGCGGTCCGCAAGGGCTCCTGAACTCACAGCAAGGTCATCGCGGGGCAGTGACCCTCTGAGACAACAAGGCACTGCCTCCAGCACCGAATGAGCGCCTCGATCGAATTTCCGGCCGGCAACCTCTACGCCGTCAACGTTCGGCCCAGTAGGCTGGACTGGATCGTCATTGCCGAGCTGTCTGCCTGCGTCATACCCGCAATGGCGACTATCGATTTGGCGAGGCCTCTTTTGGGCGCTCGCTATCTAGTCGCATCCTTATTCGTGTTCCTTGCGATTCACGGCTTGAGGTACGACCGATACCGATTCATGAGTTTGCTCTTCGGTGCGGCGCCCGCTTTGGCTCTCATGCGAGGGTTGTTTTTCTATGAAAGTATTCTTGCCTTTCTGATGGTCGGCACGGCGCTTTGGGCGGTCGTGTCATGGAACGAAGTGAGATTCATCTGGCGCGATGCTACCTGGCGGTGGCTTGCATCGCTTTGCGTGTTGTATTGGCTCGTGTCCGTAATGAACATCGGCAATCTGACGGTCAACATCCGCGTCGTGGAGTTTTTCTTGGCGTCCGCCGGGATTTGCCTGCTTTCGAACCGGCGTTCCTATTTGGCGACCGCCTTCGTCGGAATGGTTATTTCGACGTCGGCGTATGCGATCGCCATGTTGCCCTATGGTGTTCGGCTTGGCGAGGGGGAGCTTGAGAATGGCCAGGAAATCGGGAATCCCATCTTGCTGGGCGTGCCTGCAGCTTTGATCGTGCTGCTGGCAATCTCCGACCGCGGCAGATACATGCTGCTGGAAGACAAGCTTCTCGGGCGGTTGGTCGTTTGTCTGGCGGCCGGGGAGTGGCTGATCTTGTCGGGCTCTCGGGGAGGTTGGGCGGTGACGATCACCGGGATCGTCCTCGTGGTGTTGTTCAGCAAACAGAGCCGAAAGCCATTGCTAATGGCAATTGCCGGCTTGTGCTTTGTGACGCTACTCGTCTTAGCGACCGGGAGAGGCGCTAAAGTTAACAAAGTTGTCGACAGGACCATGAATTCGAATCGCTCGCTCGCGAATCGGACGAGCGGGCGTTCCTCGCAGTGGGAAGCCCTTCCCAGCATTTTCGCTGTCTCGCCGATTTGGGGTTGGGGGCCCGGTTCGGGGAAGGACGTCGATTTCATCTACACGGGTCGACACCTCGAGTTCCATTCGCTCTATCTGCAGGTCATTGTTGAAACCGGAGTGCTGGGGTTTGTGCCACTCATGTGCATTCTCGGATCGCTTTTCAATCGTGCCGTCGCGCATTTGCGGCGTTTTGGAGAGGTCACACCGCTGGTCGGTATCGTCTCGTTTCTCCTCATCGGCTTGTCGGTGACTGCCTTCGACGTCCTTTCCGGCACCATTCTAGGATTGGCTCTTATGGCACGAGAGCCGAATCCAAGGTACGTCGCCCGGGAGTTTGCAGCGACTCCCGTGGACGAAAGTGAACTGACGACAATTGACGTCGGCTCATCCTAGAACAAGACGTTCCATGAACGAGACTCTACTGAACATCTTCCATTCTCTTCCTCCGTGGACGCGCTCCCTGATCGCCACCGGACGCGGCGCCTATCTCCGCCACTGGCGCTACGATCACCAAACGGAAAGACTGGTCGAAGAGGCCATGGAAAAGGAGCGCTGGGGGCCGGAGCGCTGGAAAAACTGGCAGGAGGAGCGGCTCGCGTACGTCCTGCATCGAGCCGCAACGAAGGTTCCCTACTATCGCAGCGCATGGGAAAAGCGCCGTCGGCATGGAAGCAAGGCTTCATGGCAGTACCTTGAGAACTGGGATGTTCTGCAGAAGGAATTCGTTCGGAAAAATCCGGCGGCCTTTGTTGCGGATGACTGCCGGACGTGGCGCATGTTTCCGGAACATACTAGCGGCACGACTGCGAAACCGATCACTTTGTGGCGTACCCGAGAAGTGCAGCGCTCCTGGTACGCGCTCTTGGAAGCACGGACGCGCCACTGGTACGGCATCTCGCGGCGGGATCGCTGGGCAATTCTGGGTGGCCAGTTGATTGTTCCTGTGAATCGCCGCACGCCGCCGTTTTGGATTTGGAATGGTGCGCTCAACCAGCTCTACTTGTCGTCATTCCATCTGGCGCCCGACCTCATCCCCTACTACCTCGATGCTATCAAGCGCTACGATGTGAAGTACCTGCTAGGCTACAGCTCCGCTCTCTACTTCGTTGCGCAACACCTGCTGCATCTCGGGCGCCGCGATCTGAAAATGGCCGTCGTGCTCACGAATGCGGAGCCTCTTTCGAATGGCCAGCGCCGTGTGATCTCGGAAGCCTTTCAGTGCCCGGTTCGCGAGACATACGGATCGGCAGAGATCGTGGGTGCCGCCGGCGAATGTGAACACGGCAAAATGCATTCGTGGCCTGAGGTCGGGTTCTGGGAAGTCTTAGACGGCAAGCACGGAGTGGCCAACGAGATACCCGGTGAACTCCTTTGCACGGGTTTGCTCAATGCCGATATGCCGCTCATTCGTTATCGAATCGGGGATTGCGCCGTATTGGAGACTGGTCCCCGAGCCACGCAGTGCAACTGCAGACGTTTGCTGCCAAAGATTGCGAAACTCGAAGGGCGTGTGGATGACGTCTTGCAGACGCGCGATGGGCGGCGCGTCGGCCGCCTCGATCCGGCCTTTAAAGGAAACATGCCGATTTTCGAGGCCCAGGTGATTCAAGAAACCGTGGAACGCATCCGAGTCCGTTACGTCCCAGCGGAGGGGTTCACGTCGCGCTCGGGGAATGAAATCGTCCGGACGATGCGGGAGTATCTCGGTCCCGTCGAGGTCGTCCTCGAGGAACTCGACCAGATTCCGCGCGAGCCGAACGGCAAGTTCCGCGCGGTCATTTCCAAGCTGCCTGCCACGAAACAGCAGAGCGCCGGCCAGGAACATGCGACTCCCGCTTGAACTACTCAGTAAGCCAAAACCAGTCTTGATTTCAATGAATCGCAAGGCACCAGATTTCAGGGCAGACGGCGGCCTGTGATGAAGATGGCTGAACGAATTCAGATACTGGTCACCGTCCCGCACCTGAACAGAACGGCCAGTCCTTATCGCGAAATGGCCGCAATAGCCAAGCATCTTTCGCGCGAAGAGTTTGATCTGACGATTTGCGGGCTTCGCGATGCGGGTTATGAAGAGACCGGCCCGTTCCTCGACAAGCTCGGTATACCTTGGTTCGTCGCTCCGTTCCGTCCGCGCAAACGCGCAGCGCACGAATTTCGGTGCAACTACCAAGCGCAAAAAGAGATTCAGCGCCGCGGCCCGTTTGACATCCAGCATTCGCTCGATTTCACGTCGTCTCCTGCCGAGGCGATGGCAGCGAGGTTGTGGTCCAGGCGCTATATCTACAACCAGCGCAACATGAATGAGAATGGCCACCCGTTGGCGCTGCGGACGAAGTTTCGCTTTTCGAATCGAATTGTGGCCATCGCCGACCACGTCCGCGAGTTCCTCCTGCAACAAGGTGCGCCGGCCTCCAAGATCGTCAAAATACAGAATGGAATCGATCTTGAGGAAACGGACCGTGAGCTCGCCGCGGCGAACTGCCAGCCGCGCGACCTTATCCTGGTCTTGGGACAGATCGAGCCTCGCAAACGCCATCAGGACATCATCAAGGCGCTGCCCGTTCTTCTCAAACGTCATCCGGGGTTGCAACTCGCGATCGCGGGCAACGTCTACCACCAAGCGTACCTCGATGAGCTGCGGCACTTGGTAAGTGAACTGGAGTTGGAAGGCAAAGTTGAATTCCTCGGAGGCCGCGACGATGTGCCTCAACTCTTGCGGCAAGCGCGGGCCTTGGTGCTGTGCTCGGAAAGCGAAGGCCTCCCGTGGGTCATTCTGGAAGCCATGGCTGCTCGATTGCCATTTGTTGGTTCCGACATCAATGCGCATCGCGAAGTTATTCAAAATGGCCGAACGGGCCTTTTGGCTCCCTTGGGCGACCCAGCGGGCTACGTCGCCGCGCTCGATCGCATCCTCAGCGATTCCGAATTTGCGCATCGATTGACCTGTGAAGCGCGCGCCGCGGTCGAGTGCGATTTTTCCGCGGTTGTGATGGTTCGACGACTGGAGCGGATGTACCGCGAAACGATCTTCAGGCAAACCCGCCCCGGTCTGGTGGACGATCCCCTGGTTGCGACCCACGGGCTATCCGGACGGAGCGCCGAGTGACGGAAATGCACAGCCTCAAAGTGGCCGCACTGCTAAGCGGCGAACCGAGCGCGCAGGATTTGTGGACGTTGAGAAAGATGTGCTCCGTTCCTTGCGAGATTCACGTCATTCAGGCGCAGCAGGCGAGCATGGTGCCGAAATGGAAAAGAGCACGACGCCTTATCAAGGAACATGGGTTGCTGCGAACTGGTTCCCGCTTCGTGGGAAACATCATCGGTTCCAGAATAGCTAAAAGGGATCGGCAGATACTGAATGAGCTGTTCGACGTCCGAGATCTCACCGAGTGGTGGAAGAGATGCGGCATAACACCCGTCAAGGTGCCGGCGTTGAACCACGAACAGTCTCGAGGTGCATTGTCGAGAATAGAGCCGGACGTTATTGTCCGGGTTTCGGGGGGTATCCTGAGGCCCCACATCTTCTCTCTGGCTCGGTTCGCCGCACTAAACCTTCACCATGGGCGAGCGCCGCTGATTCGCGGCATGTGGAGCATCCCTTGGGCAATTCTCGAGGGGCGAGGCGATTGGATCGGCGCTACGGTCCACGTAGTTGACGAAGGAATTGATACGGGCCCGATTCTTTGGCGTGGTGGCCCGCAACTCGCGCCCGGCGACACGACCGTGGACCTATTGTTCCGGACCCATCTCGAAGCTGTGGACGCGCTGGTCGCAATCCTGCGCGTATACGCCCGCGGTGGAACGCCACGACCCTGGCTTCCCCCGGCCGGCGAAACATCGACGTATCGCTCCGCAGCCGGTTTGTGGGAATGGGTCAAGCTTCTGCACCTAGGCCGAGGGCGGCGGGCGCGCGCGTTGATCGAACGAGGTGTGGAGTGTTAAGCGTCGTTGGGTCGGCGGCACTTGCCCTCGTTGCTCGCTTTAAGACGGGGGGCGTCATCATCAACGAACACACGCTCACGCGCGAGCAGACCCGGAATCACGTTGACACCTTGCACCGGTGGTTCGATTTCATTCACTTGAACGATCTTCCGGAGCGCCTGCGGTCCGTCAATAAGCGGCCCTTCTGCTTGCTGACGTTTGATGACGGTAAGCGCAGCAATGCGACCGTAACCGCCCCGGAACTCGAGCGCCTCGGGGTACCGGCACTCTTTTTTGTTGTCTCGGGTTTTCTCGGAGGAGAAAGCCCGCTCTGGTTTGATCGCTTTCGGCTGGTCCAAGAGAGATTGGGAACGCTTCCCTGCGGCTTGAGTCCACACGTCGTCAAACAGCTCCCCCATGATCTGTTGGCAGAGCGGATCGAACGGGCGTGCGCGCAGCACGGCCTGAAGGCGGACATGAACGACGAGAATGTCGCACCCATGACGTGGGGACAGGCTCGAGATCTCCACAAGCGCGGCTTCAGCATCGGAGCCCACGGACTCACGCACGCAATCATGACGCGGGAAACAAGGACGGACGCCTTCGACAATATCGCGCGGAGCATAGCGCAGGTGAGCGCCGAGATCGGGACTCCCTGTACCAGCTTCGCATTTCCCAACGGAAACTACACAGCGGAACTTGCGAAACACGCCGTCCATTGCGGAGCCCGATTCGTCATGACAACAGACCCCACGTGGGCGGGCACTCACTCTCAACTCTGGCGCCTGCCGCGCCTCCAGCTATTCGGGTGTCAGGACCGAGGAACACTGGAGCTCAAGATCGCCGTTGGTGGTCTCGGTTGTGTTCTCACGAATCCTGATGGCACAGGCAGGGTCTATCGAACGATCGACCGCCTGAGCAGAGCTGGACAAACGAAGTATCAAACCGTAGGACGGGGTCAGAGTGAGGTCGGTCAGCAAGCCATTGTGACGACGACGGTCGATAAGCCGATGCCACGCCCGGGAGTGATGCACATTATCGACACGTTGGTCGCGGCCGGGGCCGAGCGTGTCGCAGTCAACATCGTCAATCATCTGCCGCGCGACAAGTATGTCCCCTACTTGTGCACGACCCGCAGCGATGGACCGCTAGATGCCCTCGTTGCGCCCGGCGTGATTCGGTTGCGGCTCCAACGCAAATCGCGATTCGATCTCGGAGCGGTGGTTCGCCTGAGACGGTTCGTCCGGGACAACAAGATTCGAGTCCTGCATGCCCATAGCTCCGCATTGTTCATCGCGCGATTTGCCACTTTAGGGCTGAATACGGAAATCATCTGGCACGCACATTACGGCCGCCACGCGGCGGAAGACGAGCGTGCCTATCGCTACCGCCTGGCGGCATTCCGCATTAGGGGAGTCATGACAGTAAACAGGGAATTGGCCGACTGGTGCTCGCGACGGCTTCGCGTTCCATCGGGATCGGTCTGGTACGTACCTAATCCGGTGGCCTTGGATGGCGGACAAATCGACGCAGTTCCTTCGCTGCCGGGCTTCAAAGGAACAAGAATCGTTTGCGTCGCGAACTTTCGCTCTGAGAAGGACCATCTGACGCTAATTCGGGCGATGAAGCGCGTGGTGCCCGAAATGCCGACGGCCCATTTGCTCCTGGCCGGAAAGTGCAACGATGCCGCCTATCTGGAAGCGGTTCAAAGCGAGATCGCCGCCAGTGGTGTGGAGAACAGCATATCGATATTGGGTGAGCGGCATGACATTGCCGCTATCCTGCCCATGTGCGATATCGGCGTGCTGAGTTCGGTCTCGGAAGGCCTTCCGATGTCACTCCTCGAATACGGCGCGGCCGGACTGCCCGCAGTCGCTACCGAAGTCGGGCAGTGCCCCGACGTGCTTGACCATGGTCGTGCGGGCGTCCTTGTGCCGCCCGGTTCAGTCGACGGCCTTGCGAGAGGACTGGTTTCGTTGCTTCGGTCACCCGAACGGCGGGCCGACCTGGGCGAGCGTCTTCGCGTCCGGGTGAACGAAACATTTAGCCCGGAGAAGGTCATGAGTCAGATCTGCCAGATCTACGACACGGTTCTGGACAACAAGAAAAGGCATGAGGGCGAGTCGCGGCTTCCGGCTCGACCACTGAGCGACGACGCAGTTGTGAGTGCCCATCTGCAGGAACACTGATCCCGGCAAGAAATAACCTCCATGGGTAACGGATCCTACATTCGGCGACCTGCCAGGAAGATGATGGCTGTCATCCTGGCCGGCGGCAAGGGCACTAGGTTGAAGCCCTTCACTATGACGATTCCCAAACCGCTCCTGCCGTTGGGTGACACTCCGATCTTGGAGATCGTCATTCGGCAGCTCATCGCCGCCGGCGTATCTCGCATTGTGCTGACTCTGGGTCACATGGCCCCTCTTCTAATGGCCTGCATCGGAGACGGCGCTCGCTGGGGGATACAGATCGAGTCAATCCTCGAGCAAGAACCGATGGGTACGGCGGGCTCGTTGCGGGCCGTCGAGAATTTGGAAGACAACTTCTTGGTAATGAACGCCGATCTACTAACCACACTCGACTATGAAGAGATGTTCGACTATCACGTTCGTCGCAATTCGATCGCCACGATCGGGCTTTCCAAACGAGAAGTGCTGATCGACTACGGCGTGGTTCAGCCGAATCCCTCCGGAGTGCTGGACAACTACATCGAAAAGCCAACCATACCCTATTCGGTCAGCATGGGTATCAACATGCTCTCCAAACGATGCCTCGAATTCATTCCTCCGACAGGCAAATTCGATATGCCCGATCTGATGCTCGCGATGCATCGCGCAGGCCACGCGGTCCACTGCTACGAGACAGACTGCTACTGGAAAGACATTGGCCGCTTCGATGACTACCAACACGCCAGCGAAGACTTCGTTCGCGACCCGTCCCGGTTTCTCGTTGAAAAAGCAGAGGCCGCACACAAATGAGAGCCCTGATCACCGGAGTCGGCGGGTTCTGCGGCGCGCACCTCGTTTCCCGTCTGCGGTACGAAGACAATACGATGATCGCAGGGCTCGACCGGATGCCGGAACCACCGCCCCACGTGAGCCTGGATCGTTATTTTGAAGCGGATATCACCGAAGCTAACGGCCTGAGTTTTGCCCTGAGAGCGTTCCGCCCGGATTTCGTGTTTCACCTTGCAGGATTATCGGGCAATTCCGTGTCCGCAACGTGTATCTACGAGGTGAATGTAACCGGGACTGTCCGTTTGCTCGATGCAGTGCGTTGCCATGCACCGGATTGCAACGTGCTCTTGGTCGGATCGGCGGCCGAGTACGGCCCAGTCGATGCGGATGCACTACCCGCGAAGGAAGAGATGCCCTGCCATCCTGTCGGGCCATACGCAATAAGCAAGTATGCGGCTACCTTGATCGGTTTGGACTACGCGCGACGTCTTGGGCTGAAGGTGGTGGTCGTCCGCCCCTCGAATATTGTCGGTCCGGGCGTCCCAACGAGCCTTGTGGTGGGCGCGCTTATCGCTCGCGCAAAGGAAGCGCTGGCTTCTTCTCACCCCGTGGTCAAAGTCGGCGATAGCGACAGCGAGCGAGATTTCATCGCTGTATCCGATGCAGTGGATGCGTACGTTCGACTCGCGCAAGCCGGGTTCCGCGGGGAGATTTTCAATATCTGCTTCGGACGCGCATATTCAATACGGCGCATCGCAGAGATTTTGCTGAGCAATGCTTCACGGCCGATCACGCTTCAATTGGATCCCGATCTCGTGCCGCCTTCTCCGATTCGTTGTTTCTATGGCAGCTACGAAAAGGCTGCCGAAGCAATCGGTTTCCGTCCATCGGCATCGCTCGAAAAGATGCTAAAGGCCGCCTGGGTCAGCGAAATGGGGGTTAGTCTCGCGTGCGCATCGCGATGCTCATAAGCCTGGGCGTGTCGTGGTCGCGCGAGGCGGCCTTGAGGCTCACCGAGCTCGGTCACGAAGTGCACGCGATTGATTTCGAGTCCGAGGTGACGGGCAATTACCTCGGGGGACGCGACGATCTTCATTCGGCCGCCGTCTCCAAGCTCCGTAGCAACTTGGCGGGCGTTCATATGATCCCGGGACACGACATTTCGCAGTGGCGCTACCTTCGCTATGCACCACGATTGAGGAGAATCTGCAAAGAGATCGGCGGAGATGTACTGCTCAGCCTGTGGGGTGGCGGTTTCGCGATGATCTCCTGCGCCAGCGGAATTCGGCCCTACGCGGTTTTTCTTGGCGGCGGAGACGTTCTGCGTGTTTCCGGTATTCAGAAACTGATGAGCCGCTACGCTCTGGACCAAGCAGCTGTAACGTTCGCGAACGGAAGGTACTTCGGAGAGCGGGCAAAAGCCTTTGCACCCAAGGCGACCATTCACCCGATCTATCTCGGCGTTGACCCCGAGAGGTTCACGCTCGCGACGCCGCCGGCGGCGCCGGTGGTCATCGTTTGCACGCGGGGCTTTGCGCCGGTCTACAACAACGAGTACTTGATCGAAGCGCTGGCCCTTTTGCCCGACTCACTGCCGGATTTCAGGGTGGTATTCACTTCCACAGGGAACACGCTCAACGAGGCGCGGAGTCTGGCCGACCGCGTTCTCGCGCCCGCGATGCGCCGCCGAGTCCAATTTTTGAATGGCGTTACGGATGAAGGGATGCTCCAGAATCTGCAGAGCGCCCACATGTATACGTCCATGTCGAGGTATGACGGCACTTCGATATCGTTGTTGGAAGCGCTCTCCTGTGGCTTGTTTCCGGTTCTCTCCGACATCCCGCAAAACCGGGAATGGATCGACCCAGACGTTCGCAACGGGATGCTGGTTCCGCTGGACCAGCCCGCCCGTTACGCGCAGCAGCTGGCCGACGCGATTCGCGAGTCCGCTCATCGCAAATCAGTGGCGGAATTCAATCGCCGCTTGATTCTCGATCGAGCGGACGGCCGAAGAACGATGGCGCACGTGGCAAACTTGTTGGAGGAAGCAGTTGGTTCACGGCACGGGAACTAACGGCACGCTGCCCATGGATGAATTGGCGGCCCTCGCCACGGGGCGCTCGTCCGATCTCTTCCTGAGGGATTTGGAAGGCCACTCGGCGGAGATTCGCGAGCAATTCGCAGGACGCCGTGTTCTTGTCCTCGGCGGCGCGGGCAGCATCGGGTCCTCGACAGTCGGCGTGCTGTCGGAATTCGGCCCCTCTTGTCTCCACGTTGTGGATCAAAATGAGAATGCGCTTGCCGAACTCGTGCGAGACCTCCGAAGCCGCCCGGGAGGTCTGAGCGTCCGGGATTTCCGCTCCATCCCGGTCGACTTCGGCTCGGCCATCATGTTGCGGTTCCTGAAAGCCGAGCGCCCGTACGACTGGGTTCTGAATTTCGCCGCTCTGAAGCACGTCCGATCCGAGAAGGACGTCTGCTCCGCGCTCCAGATGCTCGACACGAACTTGCTGAAGCCCCTCAGGTGTTGGGAATGGATCGAAGATCTGGGACCGGCCCCTTCGTACTTCAGTGTTTCAACCGACAAGGCGGCCGAGCCGGTTAACCTCATGGGAGCCAGCAAGCGAATCATGGAACATCTCATGTTCTGTGAGAAGGGGATGATGTCGGCTGCGAAGCGCGCCACGTCGTCGCGATTCGCGAACGTGGCGTTCTCCAACGGCAGCCTTCTCGAGAGCTTCGTCCGGCGATTCGAAAAACGCCAGCCGCTCGCATGCCCGCGCGATACCGATCGCTTCTTCATTTCGCTCCGTGAGGCGGGACAGATTTGCCTTCTCGCGGCGGCGTGCGGTCCCGATCGCCATGTTGTGATCCCGCGCCTCGACCCTCAGGTTGACGCGTGCCGGCTCGACCATATTGCCGCGGCATTTCTGCGCCGGAAGGGTCTCGAGCCGAGGGTCTGTCGCGATGAAGAAACTGCGAGGGACAGTGTTTCTCAGGACCTGCTGCACAACCGGTATCCGCTGCTCCTGACGGACCTGGATACCGAAGGCGAGAAGTCCTGCGAAACGTTCGCCGGACCGGATGAACAACTCGTGGAATTCGGCATGTCCAGTGTTCTTGCGGTCTGCCATCACTCGGTTGCGAGCGAAACCCTGACCGATTTCGTGGGCGAAATCGCGGCCCTCATCTCGTCCCCCGATGAATCTGTGGACAAGCGCCGAATCATCGATGCCGTGGCGCGCGTCGTCCCTGAATTCCACCACATGGAGAGTCTCCAGACGCTCGACCAGCGCATGTGAGCTGCTCGGGCCGAGGTTTTCCCGCAATAGCTAAATCGTTCGACAGTATGGCAACCGACACCAAGGCGCTTGTATTTCCGTATCGGAAGATGGTGTCCGATATTCCTTTCCCCGAAAACCTGGCCGTCCGGAGCCTGTCCATTGCGGCACCGGCTTACAACGAAGGCGAGGGCATCGTCCCGGTCGTCGAACACTGGCTGGAGTACCTCCGCAAGAGAACTGACCTCGAGAGCTTCGAAATTGTGATTTGCAACGACGGAAGCCAGGACGACACTGGCAACAAGTTGCGGGCCATTGCCGCGTCGAATCCCCAACTGGTCATCGTCGAGCACGCCGCCAACCAAGGCGCCGGGGCCGCGCTCAGGACCGCGATCGCCGGCACGGGTTCTGAATGGGTCCTTCTCATAGACTCCGACGGGCAATTCCCGATCGAAAACTTCGAGCGGCTGCTGGATTGCGTGCAGCAAACGGGTGCCCCCGCCGTGGTCGGAATCAGGACGAAGAAGCTGGACGGTGCATTTGCCCGATTCGGGTCCTGGTCGAGCGGATTTCTCTGCAATGCCTTTCATGGAACGCACTACCGGGACTTCAACTCGGCGTGCAAGTTGGTCAGGGGCGACCTTTTGCGCTCGCTCCACTTGGAGTGCAAAGGGTTGAACTATTCGACGGAAGTGACATCGAAGTTGGTCGAGCGCGGCGTGGAAATCGCTGAGGCGGAAATCGTTCACCAGCATCGAGTCGCCGGCACCAGCAGCCTGCGCAAGTTCCGCGGGGCACGAGACCGCCTTTTGTTCGTGCTCTATCTTGGCTTCCGGCAGTTCCTGCTTCGCATGCGAATTATCACGGTGAGCAAATATGCAGCACAATAACGGACATCTCCGCGTTTCACTGTTTTGTGGCGGCCGCGGGAGCACGACGATCACGCGCGAGCTCTTACGCTGGCCCAACATTCAGCTGAACCTCCTCGTAAACGCGTACGACGACGGCCTTTCGACCGGCGAGCTGAGGGAATTCATTCCGGGAATGCTCGGGCCTTCCGATTTTAGGAAGAATCTGTCCCATCTTCTCGATTTGTATTCAAACCAGCAGCATGCGCTTCAACGCGCGCTCGAGTACAGGCTTCCGCTCACTTTTTCGGCGCAGGATCTGGCGGCCCTTGAGGCATACGTTGCCGATCCTCGCCGTTCCCGTGGCCTCAGTCCCGAGTTGAAGGAGTTGTTCTCGCAATTGGACGGCGACCTGCACCAGCGGCTGCTATTTTACCTGAACCGTTTTTTCGTCTACCGTCGCGAAAACAGCAAGGAATTCCGGTTTGCGGACTGCTCGCTCGGCAACCTGCTCTTCGCCGGAGCCTATCTGCACCGCTGCGGTAACTTCAACGCCGCCACGAAGGACCTGGCTGAGTTGTTTGGCTCGCAGGCGCGGCTGATCAACGTTAGCAGAGGAGAGAATCGGATTCTGGTCGCGCTCAAGAAGGGAGGGGAGCTTCTCGCTCGTGAAGCCGAAATCGTCGGGCCTCAGAGCAGCAGTCCGATGGATTCCGTCTACTTCCTGCGATCGCCGCTTACCGCCGATGAGAAGGCGGAGCTCGAGCGCCTCCCGTTTGACGAAAAGCGGCGCCGCCTAGCTTGCATGGAGGCGCGCACCGAGGTCTCAGAGGAAGCCAGGGAAGCGCTCCTGTCGAGTGACGTCATTATCTACGGACCTGGTACGCAGTTCTCGTCTCTTATGCCGAGCTACCGAGTACAGGGACTCGGAGACGCCGTTCGCGAGAGTCGCGCCCGGCTCAAGGTCATGGTGATGAACCTGAAGGCTGACCACGATATCCAAGGAATGGACGCCGGCGACATCGTCGACAAGGTGCTCGAGTTCTTTGCCGATCCCAGCAACCAAGGCGGCTACGTCACGCACATCCTGTACAACCAGAATTCCGATGCCGGTTCCGATGCAGTCCTGCTTCCTGACCGGTTGGCGACAAACGGCAACCGCTACAAGAATGCGGCGATCGTTCGCGGAGACTTCAATAATCCCGCGCGTCCCTCTGTCCATAGCGGATATGCAGTTGTTCGCAAGGTTATGGATCTCCTGGACCGCCAGGTGATCCGGCGCAGACAAGATACGCTCGATATCTACCTCGACCTGCTCGCTCGTTCGATTGCGTTCGACTCCATTCTGCAAGAATTCCTGGAGCTGCCATGGCAGCAGCAGTTCTGCAAAGTTCGCCTCCACGTCAACCAACTGGAGCTTCCGGACATTCGCCTTCCTCAGTACCTCGAAATCCATAGCCGGAATATCTCGGGGCCGTTCACGGAGCAGACGGTGTTGTTCGACTGGGTAAAGAATGGAGACAGTGAGTACCTCGCCACTCTTACAGGTGATGGGGAGTACCGGTTGCGCGATATTTTCGCCGGCATCACGGCCTTGAAAAACGGATCGTTCGGCGCTGTCCTGGGTTCCCGGACGCAGAGCCGGAAACAATTCGCGGGCTCTTTGAGATCCGCCTACGGCGAGGGAAGCATACTCTTCTGGCTCAGTTGGATCGGCGCCTTCTTCTTGACCACGCTCTTCGCGCTCCGTTTCAAAGTAATATTCTCGGATACGCTGACTGGCTTCCGTATCTACAAGCACAGTAAGGTCCACGACGTCCTCTCCAAGGAACTGTCCGAGGGTCCGCTTCGAGCCGGTCTCGGCGTTACGAGCCTCCTGATCAGGAACAATGTCGAAGTGGCCGAGATGCCTGTCAGCTACCGTACCTTCCGGGGATTTACCAGGGTTTCGTGGCGAATGAAGCACGCGCTGGACACAGCGTTGAGCGTTCTGAGCTGAGCATGAATCTCGCAATCGCCTCCAAGAAGCACTTCCTCTTCGATCTGGACGGGACGCTCGTGAATTCCAACGAATTCCACGGGCTCGCTTTTCGCGAAGTCTTGGAGAGATCTGCGCCGGAGTTCTTGCCCCGGTTCAACTACGACGCAGTGAAAGGTCGGCCCACACGGGATGTTTTCGCCGGATTTGGCTTCGTGGATGAAGCCCAGATCGCCGTGCTGACTGCGGAGAAGCAAAACGCCTACTCGTCGGCCATTACACGAAACGGCCTTCCTTTGATTCCCGGCGCGCGTGAGCTGCTGGATTTTCTCTCCTCGATGAACCGGCGCCTCTATATCGTCAGCGCCGGGAGCCGCGCTTCCGTTGAGGAAGCGCTGGCAGCCGCCCGGATCCGCGGGTACTTCGCCGGCGTGATGACTTCCGATGATGTAATGCGAAGCAAACCGGACCCCGAGATCTATCGCCGGTGTCTCGAGACCCACGATCTGGCCCCAAGCGAGTGCGTGGCGGTTGAGGATTCCGAGAGCGGTATTGCGGCCAGCACCGGAGCGGGCATTGACTCGGTAATGATCGCTTCCCATCCAGCCCGGTCAGCCAGATATCAGGACTTTCCCACGCTGGCAGAGTTCCACCGCCACGTGGTCGATGCGTTTCGTGCGACACGCCATGCGTAGCACTGTATGCGCTGTGATCCCCGCGGCCGGCCGCGGCACGCGGCTCGGCTTGAATGTTCCGAAACTGCTTGCCCCGATCGACGAAAAGGCAAGTGTGTGGAGCATACTCAGGCGGAAACTCCTGTACGCGGTGGATAGGGTTCACCTCGTCGTAGCTCCGCAATGGGTTGCTACCTTTGAATCCCTGCTGGCAGATGACCCGGAAAAAGACCGGCTGTCGGTTAGCGTTCAGGAGGAACCGCGGGGCATGGGCGACGCCGTATTTGGCGCGTATACGCACTGGGCCTGCGCTAGGACGCTCTTAGTCTTGTGGGGCGATCAAATCCACATCTCCAGTACGACCCTTGCGCGGGCATTGGGTTGCCATGGTGGGTCGTCTGGGCACCATTGCACAATTCCCACGGTCATGTTGGATCAACCCTACGTTCAGTATTGCTTCGATACTGAAGATCGGTTGACTGAAATCCGTGAAACCCGCGAAGGATCGGTGTGCGATCGCCGCGGATTCTCGGACGTGGGCACGTTCGTTCTCTCGGTCGAAGGCCTTCGGGGCGCGTGGGAATCTTACAGCCAGGAGCAGAAGGCAGGGGCATTGACCGGCGAAGTGAACTTTCTGCCGTTTCTTCCGTATCTGGCTCGGAGCGGCTGGCAGATTCACCGGATGCGAGTGGAAGATCCGCTGGAGGCCCGCGGCATCAACAGCCTCGAGGACCTGCGATTCTTTCAGGAGTTGTACGCGACCAACCGGAAGGCGCAATCCGCCTCCGTGACGTGATTCACAATCTCCCTGGTTCAAACCTAATATGACCACGAAAAAGGAACTCGTTCTAGTTACCGGTGGTGCAGGGTTCATAGGAAGCCATCTTGTAGAGGCCCTGCTAGCCTCCGGTTATCGTGTCCGAGTTCTCGACAACCTGTCCCAGGGGCGCCGCGACTGGGTGCCGGCCGAAGCGGAATTCGTCCATGGCGACATCACGAACCTTACGGATTGTGCCGAGGCGTGTGCCGGAGTGTCGGGCGTGTTTCATCTGGCTGCGATGAGCCGCGTGGCCCCGTCCCTGGACGACATCGCGGGTTGCACGCTTCCGAACGTGATCGGGACCCAAAACATCCTCACTGCCGCCCGGAACGCCGGAGCCAAAAGGCTGGTCTACACGGGTTCTTCGACGTATTACGGCAATAGCGCCCCGCCGCACATGGAGGACATGCCGCCTCAGTTTTTGAACTTTTATTCGCTCAGCAAGTATGTCGGCGAGCAGTACTGTTCTCTTTTCGATTGCACGTATGGTCTATCGACCGCAATCGTCCGCTATTTCAATGTCTACGGCCCGCGTCAGCCTCAGACGGGTGCTTATGCGCTGGTGCTGGGCATATTCCTGCGCCGCTTTTGCCTGGGCCTGCCGCTCGTCATTCACGGTCAGGGAACACAGCGACGCGATTTTGTCCATGTGCGGGATGCCGCGGCGGCCACAATCCGCGTTTTCGAAAGCGGCGCCCGCGCGGAAGTGTTTAATGTCGGTTCGGGAACAAACGTCTCGATCAAGGAAATCGCCGACATGATCTCCTCTGACCAGCAGTACGCGCCCCGCCGCGCCGGCGATGCTGAGGTCACGCTTGCCGATATTTCGCGCATCCGCACGAAACTGGGGTGGGAGCCGCGCGTGCCTTTCGAGGAAGGATTGCGTGAGCTTGTCCAACTCACGCGAGCAGAAGCCGCAGCCTCGGTAGTCAAGTGAGAAAGCTGCCGAATTCGTGAAAGTTCGATGTTGCGTATTATTCCCGCTAAATCAGGAGGAGCTATGGATTGGCTTTTGCGCCGGGTCCCGGTAGCTTTCGCCCAGATGGGCCTACTGCTGGCCCGGTACGAGAACTCAGAAGTTCGCCGGGGACGCTTGAAGCGAATCAGAGAGATACGCTCCGAGCGTGACATGCTGCAAATACCGTGTGAAGCGTGTCAGATCATTTGTGCGCTCAAGGCGATCGAAAAAATACCGGGAGACCTGGCGGAAGTCGGTGTGGGGACGGGCGGTTCCGCGAAACTCATCGCTTCTTACGCCCCGGGCAGAACACTTCATCTCTTCGATACCTTTGAAGGCCTCCCGGAACCGGGACCGCTGGACAGCGCGCGATTCAAGCCTGGCCAGTACGCCGGCGGTTTCGAGGCGATACAAAGCTATTTGAAGGGTCACGACGTCAAGATGTACAAGGGCTTCTTTCCTTCGACCGCACAGGCGCTGTCAGAGACCCACTTTGCATTTGTTCACTTGGACGCCGACCTTTACGAAAGCACGAAGGCGGGTCTCGAATGGTTTTACCCTAGGATGGCGCCCGGAGGCATTCTGATTTCCCACGATTTTGTAACTTCAGAAGGCGTGAATCGCGCCTTCGAAGAGTTCTTTCAGGACAAACCGGAATCCTATATGGAATTGACCGGGTCGCAGTGCATGTTCGTGAGGCAAGGCTGCACAGACGCCGTTCCAAACAGGCAGCTTCAGTAAGTGAATAGGTCGCAAATGAATTCTCTAGTTCAGCAGACGATTCTGCTTGGTTCGGGCCGGGCGCGTCGGGGCCTCGACGCGTTTGACTGGTTCTGCGTCTTGGCGCTCTTGCTCTCCTTTCTTGTCGTGAGTCGCTTGCCCGCCACCGCTTCGAAGTACGGCGATATGTATTTTCATGACGAAGCGAAGACGCTCGCCAATGCGTTTCACGGGGTGGCTTCGTGGGATAAGGTCGCGTTTGGCCGTGCGCCGGGGCCGGTTCTGTACTACGGGTTGCCATATATTGCAGTTCCTCCCGGTTCCTCCGATGACACATACTGGCGCGTTGCGCTCGGGTGGAATGCGGCCTGGATGCTCGTCGCCATCCTGTTAATCCGCCGGTCGGGGGAATTGCTGGGCGGTGCTGCGGCTGGAAAGATGGCGGCGGCGCTGGCGCTTCTTGTGCCCTTCGCGGTGTATTACAGCTATGGTATCGCCGCTGAGACACCGGCGTATGTTGCAACGGTCATTTTCCTCTATGGTTGGGCGCGATGGCGCGCGGAGCCGACGGGTCGGACCGTGTCTGGCGGCTCTCTCCTTGCCTTGGCCGGTTTGTTTGGGCTGATTCTGTGCAGGCCCAATGCTCTTGCAGTCACCGGCGTCGCAGCCTTGTGTAGCTTCCTCTGGTGGGCTCGTCGCTCACCTCGCCGGACCATCGACGGGCGCTTCGCCATGTTGTGCATTCTCTCGAGCCTCCTGATGGTGTTCCTCGCATCAACCGGGCTGAAGTTTCTCCCCGGCACTCGCGGGGTCGCTACCCAGGCCGCAAACCTCGACGAAGCCATGTTTCTCAGCAGCTTCCAATTTCGATCGGAGCCTTGGGACTGGCGTTTCTGGGGCAAGGCGACTCGGCGCGGAAGTGTCGACTATCAAGACTACGCGAGTGCGCAGAACGCTCTTCAGCAGCAGGCTGCGGCGACGGGAGCAACCGTTGCCCACCTCCAAATGGACTGGGCGCTCCGAGACATCGTGCAGCACCCGTGGAAACATCTGCGCATGTCGGCCGTTCGAGCTTTGGCGCTGAACGTCTGGATCGTCAACTCGAAGAAGCCGGGTGACTTCCGTCTCGGTCCGTTGAAAGGATGGACCGTTTTTCTGCTGTTCCACGTTCTCCTGAATGCGATCGCTCTTCTGACGATCCTTGCCTCGATCTGGTTCCTGATGGCGCACAGGGCGGAGTTTCTCGCCGATTGGCCGCTCTGGGGGCTTTGGGTGGCCCTTTTGCTCTTCCACGCTCTCACGTACGCGGAACCGAGGTACATGCTTCCTGCTCAACCGGGCTTGACCATCATGGCCGCCTGCGTGTTCGGCCGTAAAGTTGCGAAGCGCGAGCGAGTTGCAAGTGAGCCTTTGCCCGCGCGCCTCGAACCATCGTTGCAATCAGTTGCAATCAGCAAGGTGACTCTTGAAAAGGAGGTATCAGAAACGGGTCCGTAGGTAGTCGGTCCCGCTCTGAAATCTGTCCCAATGCAGACTTACGCGACCACTAACGAAGCCGTTTCTTCTCGATTCGAAGCTTGCAAGGTGTGCGGAGCCGCCGACCTTCTCTTGGAAGATGCCGAGTCGGATCTCGTACGCTGCCCAAAATGCAACTTTGTCTTCGCCGGGCGCGGCTATACGCCCGAGGAACTGACGGAACTGTACGGTCAGCTGTACACACCGGGCGGCGAATATGACATGCATTTGCGGCAGCTCGCTGATCTTCGCGATCGCGGGTGTACCCGGATCGGTTTCGACAGAGAGTTCGTGTTGCGAAACCTCTTGCGCCATCGTCCGCAGAACGTGGTCGAGCTGGGCGCAGGCGTGGGTATTGTCGCGGCGTGGCTCCGTGCCAAGCACGTCAGCTACCGTGGCTTCGAGTTTAATCCGGACGTCGCCGGTCAAGCGCGCGAGCTGGGGTTGCCCATCAGGCCCGGCGATCACACGAGTCTTCGGCGCTTGCCGGAACCGGTGGATGCGGTGGTCGCCTTCGAAGTGATTGAGCACGTGCCGGACATCGGCGAGTGCCTCGAGAGCATTCGCGGCGCGCTCCAGCCCGGCGGCCTGTTCGCATTCACCACCCCGAACTACGACAAGCGTCTCAACAATCCCGATCACCGCGTGCTCGGCCAGCCCGGTCCGCCGATTCATCTGAACTTCTGGAACGCCGCTTCCCTGCGGCAGACGTTGCACCGCTACGGCTTTTCGACCGTTATCTTGCGGGAACGCAAGCGGCCGTTCGTCGATTCCCGTTACTGGAAGAGCTGCCTTCGTAGCTACGCCCGCTGGCTGGTCGGCAAGAACCACGGCAACGTGCTGATCTGTATCGCGCGCTCAAAACGCGCTCAATAGTTGCCTTGTGCTCGCCTGTTGTAAGTTAGCCCCGACGATCACCGCTCGCCTCGCTAGTTAGCCTTCTGACTTGCTTAGTTCCTTCGGTTTCCCTCGTTCTGCGTCCAAATCCAAACGGACCTTCGAACCGTAAGCCTCCAGCGGCAACAGACAGCTGTACCGAATCTGGCTTCTAAGCCAGTGGCGTGTGCGAAATCCTAGCGGCAAACTAGCCAGCGTCGCCCGATACTGGGGCGTGGGATGATAGGTACGATCGTTCGCCGGCGGTGATGTGGGGCAACCGGTAATCGCTACAGAACGCAAACAGAAAATGAACCAAATCATTGAAAACACACGTCAAACAACCGATCTAATCGCTACAAAACCGGACGCGTTTGTGCTCTTGCCAGGAAGCCATTGGATGCGAACGATTCGAATCGTAGCATTGACTCTCATCGGATTGTTCTTTGCCGGGATCACTGCCGCCACCGATTTCTATGCAGCGCCCAGCGGTTCGGCCAGCGGGGACGGAAGCATCGCCAATCCTTGGGATCTTCAAACGGCCCTCAACCAGCCTGCTTCGGTCAAACCTGGAGACACCATCTGGGTTCGCGGAGGCACCTATCAGAGCGCGAAAAGTGACGGCTTCGTGAGCAAATTGAACGGAACCTCGGCGAGTCCGATCATCGTTCGCAACTATAACGGCGAGCGAGCCACCATCGACGGGAAGGGAACGGCCGCCTCTCTCGCGATCTATGGCTCTTACACTTGGTTCTGGGGCCTGGAGATACTCGACTCAACCACGCAGCGCGTCAGTGTCAACACCTCCCCGCCGGATACGATAGGCGTTGGAGTTTACGGTGGTCCGGGAAACAAGTGCATCAACCTGGTCGTCCACGACACGGCCGAGGGATTCAGCGCTTACGCCGCGTCCCCTGACTCTGAGTACTACGGAAACCTCACCTACTACAACGGCTACGTGGGGACAGACCGCAATCACGGCCATGGCATGTATTTTCAGAATGCGACCGGCACCAAAGTCGTTTCGGACAACATCATTGGAGACAACGCGGACGAGGGAATCCAGATCTACGGAAGCGGTTCGGCTTCGCTCGTCGGCTTCTCAGTCGTTGGCAACTTGTTGTACAACACCAGCTCCTGGCCTTCTCCGAATTACCAGTACAACCTGATCATTGCGGGCGGCCAGGTGCGCAAGAACATTCAGGTTCAGAACAACTACAGTTACTTTCCTCCGTCTAACGGGGGAGGCTACGTCGATCTGGGGGATTACACACCCGGCCAGAACATCACGGTACAAAACAACGTGTTTGCTGGTGGATATCAGGCCGTATTCCTGACGCAGGCCGCAGGCCCTGTTTCGTTCACGGGAAACACAGCATACGCCGCGTCCGCCGCGCTTCGCCTGCTCAGTCTCGTTCTCCTAAATGGGCAGACCTTGTCCACCTACACGTGGGACAACAATACGTATTACGATCTCTCTCCCTACCACTTGTATTACGGATTGACGGATGGAACCACTGCGAGCGGAACCAACCTGGCTTTCGCGGCCTGGCGGTCTCAGACCGGCCTCGACGCTCACAGCACGTACAATCCAAGCGCGCCGACGGGCATCTGGGTCTATGTGCGCCCGAACAAATACGAGGCGAAGCGCGCGAACATCGCAATCTATAACTGGAGTCTTGCTTCTACGGTTTCCGTGGATCTCTCCAGCGTGCTCAGCTCGGGCGACCAGTATGTCATTCAAGACGCGCAGAACTTCTACGGGCCGCCCGTAGCGAAAGGTACGTACGCCGGCGGCACGGTCAGCGTTCCGATGACCGGCCTGACCAAGGCCACCGCAATCGGATTCACCGCGCCTGCCCACACGGCGCCTCAGTTCGGTACCTTTGTTGTCCTGCCGGTTGGAGCGGCGCCCGCGCGACCCGCCCCGCCCGCGAATCTCAGCGCAGCCGTCAACTAGTGCCGTTCCAACTTGTTGGAGCTAGTCTCGGCAATCCAGCTTGAAAGCCTTTGACGGAGCGAATTAGTTGGAAAGGCACTAGTTTCCCCAGATCCTCGAAGGTTAGCCTGATCCTTGCCCGCCACTCAACCTTGCAGGAAACGGCTGCAGTCCGCTAAGCGAACTTATGACTCAGGACACTAGCGGCGAGCTTACCGGGATAGCGACTAAGAGGAATAAACGCGGCTAAAAATGAAAAAGGGCCGAGCTTCGCTCGGCCCTTTTGGGAGCCAGAGAGCAGGTGGCAACTGGGTGAAGCAGACTACACAAGACCCTTACGACGCAAGCCCAAGCCCATCAAACCAAGCAATCCGCCGCCTAGCATCAGCACGCTGGACGGCTCAGGCGTAGAGGTCGGGCCCAACTGAAACGCCAAAGCAAGCGAGTTGTCTTGCAAGTAGAAGACGTTCCCCGTGGCGCTACCGCCACTAGGTAAGAAGTAGAGATTGGCGCCTGAATCGTTGCAGGCGGTCCCGTCGCACCAAGCGCTCCCGCTAGCTTGTGTGCCCCAGGTCTCGACAGGCGTTCCCAGCAACGCGGCGGTCCCACTCGCAATCGCGGTCACATTCGCACCCACGGTAAGATTAGCTGTCGAGGTGCCAGTTGGACTCGTTTCCGCGGCGCTGAGATTCGCTGTTGTGACGGTAAGGGTACCCGAACCGAATGTAACCGTTCCGAGTTCGAATGCATTGGTTCCAGTCCCGAACGGGTCAGCATTGGCGCACGCTCCGCAACTATTGGTTAAGCCAAACGGATTTTCGGTAGCGGACGAGCCGACATAATATATCGTCACGCCGGTGAACGTCGTACCGGTAAACGCATCCGCCTTAGCGGACTGTAGCACTCCCAAACACAACAATCCTGCTACCATCAGCGAAGCTTTTAGAATTTTCCCCATGTTGGTCACCTCTCCCGGATTTTTAACTCAAAACCTGCTTGCCGGATCGGGAAGCTACAAGGCAAGCGACTCCCGATCTTACTCTCAATACACAGGCCCCCCACCGCTGACGTTGCAATTGCCATGCCAAGAAATAAGTGTTGAAAATAAGTGAGTTACAAGGCACACAAAAACCAGATTGCGCAATCAATTTCACTATTCCGCGAGATCGTGTCCACTCTAGAAGCTCTTCTCTATCCGTTGGAGCAAAAACACATCATCGGTGCCGGACCCAAAGCAGGGCTGAACCGGGTGGTTCGGCACTGCTTTTTTGCATGGTAGGTGCACTCGAGCCTGGGAGGTCTGCCTGCACCAGTGTTCATGGCTAAGCTTCTGGGATTTTTGTGCAGCGCGTTGCTCATTTGTCGCATGCTCCCGCTGAAAACACAAGGGTTACGCGGGAGGGCAACGTGCACCGCCCTTCGCGGGCAGTTCCTTATCACTAACTGCGCCCACTCGATCGAAGTTCTGCGCCGCTCCCACGGGAGTCAAGGGGCGTAAGCGCGTGAAATCCCGACTCCCCCGGTTCTAGCCGGGTCTCACTGCAGCCAGCCACTAATCCAGGAAGCGACGACTTGATAGCCACCGAAACCAAGAAGGCCATAAGAACGTTCTGGGGAAATAGGCCCTGCGGAAGCGAGGCCAGCCCTCAACCGAAGAATTCGCGCGCCTACTTTGCAGAAACCGAGGCCGAACGCTTCCGCCTTCATACGGACTGGGACCGTCCGTTTCTAAAGGAAGCGATCGGTTACTCAAAACACACTGGAAAGTTGATGCTGGAAATCGGCTGCGGCATCGGAGTCGATTCGATGCAGTGGCACCGGGCCGGAAATCGCGTTGTCAGTCTTGACTACAATTTCCCCAGCGTCTCACTCACGCGCGATCGGTTCCGCAACGAAGGCGCGTCAGGCCGGTTCCTCAATGGAGACGCTGAGTCGCTGCCATTCGCGGATGAAAGCTTCGATCTGATCTATTCGTTTGGCGTGCTTCACCACACTCCGGATACGCAGAAGACCATTGACGAAGTGTACCGATGCCTGAAGCCTGGCGGTCAGGCGATCATCATGCTTTACTATAAGTGGTCGGCGCTGATTTTCGGTCACACCATCCTCGGCTTTGGCGTCCGCCAGGGCAAACTCTGGGAGACCCGGAGCTTCAGCCGGCTTATCAGCAAGTACACCGAATTCGATAGCCAGTTCGAAGGGAACGTCAATCCGCTGACGAAGGTGTACTCCCGGGGCGAAATTCGCAAGATGTTCCATCGATTCCGGGATCTGGATATGGAACTGCACTATCTGTGGCCCGGACATTTCGGGCCGCTGAAGAGGTTACTCCCGCTCGTTCCGGAGGGAGCAAAAGCCAAACTGCACCGCATCTTGGGCTGGAACGTCATCATCAAGGCCGTCAAGTAAGGCGGAAAACTCTCGCGGTTCTCGTCTTTATGCCAGCACTTGGAAAACGATTCAGGGACATGATGTTCGACGGTTTGTATCACGCCCATGCGCTGCACGTTTGGCAGCGCCGCCGGAGCGGCGTGGGTGTCATCTTCATGTTTCACCGCGTGGCCCCGCCCGACACCCCGGTTTTGGCCAGCGACCTGGTCGCTCGAAGCGCGTTCCTTGATCGTATGCTCGGTTACGTCCGCGAGCTGGGATGGGACGTCATCAGCCTCAGTGAAGGTCATCGGAGGCTAATCGAAAACAAAGGCGGGCCGAACTTCGCATGTTTCACATTTGACGACGGGTACTCCGACGTGCTCAGCGTCGCCCTTCCGATTTTTCAGAAGCACGGCGCGCCGATATGCGTCTACCTCACCACGGGACTCATCGAGCGAAAGAGCTTTCTCTGGTGGCCTGTTCTCGAGCAAATGATTCTCAATCGAGACCGAGTCACCTATGTTTCGGAGGGCGGCGAGGACGAACTGCATACACGGACTCTCGAAGAGAAGAGAAGCGCGTACTGGAAGCTCAGCCCGCTCGCCTACGCGCGCCACGCCCGATCGCACGCCGAGCTCACGGAGCTGTTTCGATGCAATGGCGTCGACCCCGTGAAGGCGTTGGATCCGTTGATTCTGAACTGGAGCCAGGCTCGCGAACTCGCAGCCGATCCGCTTGTGGAGATCGGATGCCACACTGTTTCGCATCCCGCGTTGGCGAGCCTCGAATACTCCGAAGCCAGCCGCGAACTGGCCGAAGCCAGGAGACTTCTTGAAGAACGGCTGGGCGTCCCCGTGCATCACCTTTCCTACCCGTACGGCACAAGGACCGAATGCAGCACCCGAGAGTTCCAGCTCGCTCACGATCTCGGTTTTCACACGGCTACGACCGCGCGCCGCGGCAATGTCTTTCCGGCCCACCGGGATCATCTGACCGCGTTGCCTCGCGTGAACGTCCCCGGAGTCGATTCTGCGTCGCTGCGCTTCATCCGCAAGTGCCTCTTTGGGGACAGCCTGTGGCCGAGTCATGCTCCGGCGTTGGTGACGGACTAACGTGAAGCCCTCTTCCAGCCGTTCTTTCGAGCATCTGTTCGCCGGCTTCGAGAACAGCACGCGAAAATTCCCGCAGCGCCCGGCGCTCGAAGTCGATCAGCAGGTGTACTCGTACAGCCAGCTTCACAAGCTCGCGGTGGAGCTCGCCGCGGCGATTCGCAAGAACGACCTCGCAAACAAACCGGTAGCCGCCTTCCTCGCCTATCGCACCCTGGACGCCTACTCCGCCGTCCTGGGAATTCTCGGTTCAGGCAAGGGCTACGTGCCGCTCCATCCGCACTTTCCCGTCGAGCGCACGCGGAGAATGCTGGCGCTATCAGGTGCCGATATCTTGATCGTGGGCCGGGAAGCGCTGGGGCTCCTGCCCGACTTGTTGCGTGACGTCCATGAATCGCTGACCGTGATATGTCCGGACACGGACGATCTCGACGCATTGCGAAGCGCTCTTCCACAGCACCGATTCGTCACGCTCGGCGAGGGCATCGCAGATTCCGGCCAGGAATCTCCAAATGTCGGCGAACGCTCTCCCATCGCGTACTTGCTCTTTACTTCGGGCAGCACCGGTGTCCCGAAGGGAGTGCCGGTCAGTCAGGACAATGTCGTCAGCTATCTGCACTACGTCACCAACCGCTACGATATTTCCCCGGAGGACCGCTTTTCGCAGATGTTCGACATGACGTTCGACCTGAGCGTCCACGACATGTTCGTTTGTTGGACGAACGGCGCGTGCCTGTATTCGGTTCCTCACGCCTCTTTGATGGCGCCCTCGCGTTTCATCCGCGAAAAGCAGCTCACCATGTGGTTCTCCGTGCCGTCCGTAATCATGTTCATGCAGCGGATGCGAGTGCTGAAACCGGGCTCGCTTCCCAGCCTGCGACTGAGCTTGTTCTGCGGGGAGCCGCTGCTTGCAAACATGGCCGATGCCTGGCAACAGGCTGCTCCCCAGTCGATAGTGGAAAATGTCTACGGGCCAACCGAAGCTACGATCGCCATCTCGCACTATCGTTGGGAGCCCGAGTCAAACGGCCGGTGTATCAATGGCATTGTGCCGCTCGGCAACATCTTCGCCACTCAAAAGGGCTGCATCATTGACTCCGAGCGGAACGTTGTTGCGAAAGGGACGGCCGGGGAGTTGTGTCTGTCTGGGTCGCAGGTCACCGGCGGGTATCTCAATAATCCGGCCAAGACGCGCGAGCAATTCGTCACGCTCGGTGGCAGCGACGAGATCTGGTATCGAACCGGCGACCTGGTGTCGGAGGGCGAAGCCGGCTGCCTGCACTATCTCGGCAGGATCGACAATCAGGTGCAGGTTTGCGGGCATCGCGTGGAATTGCAGGAAGTGGATCACGCCCTGCGGACGTCCTCGAAGACCGATTCGGCGATCGCCGTGGCGTGGCCGATCGACAGCGGACACGCCGACGCCATTTACGGCTTCGTTTGCGGCGATCCCAGTTTCGATACCGCCAGCGTGATCGAGCATTGTCGGACCGCCATGCCCGAGTACATGGTCCCGCGCCGGATTTTCGTCATAGAGCGGATGCCTCTGAACGTCAACGGGAAAATCGACCGCCCCGCGCTGGCGCGCCTCGCCGGGGAGTTGTTGAATGGAAGCTAGACTCGAGCACATCCGCAGTTTTGTCCACGGACGAATTCGGGAAATCGCTGCGGCGAAACGCGAGCCGGCCCCGGAGCTGGACGACAGCCTCAATCTTGTGGAAGCCGGGTTGTTCGATTCGCTCGGCTTCGTGAATCTGGTTTCGGCCATTGAAAAAGAGTTCGACCTCGAAATCGATCCGGGCGATTCGGGACCCGAGGAATTCACGATCCTCGGAAACCTGATCCGCGCCGCCGCAGGTTCCGCACCCGCGCCGAGCGCCCAGGAAGAAAGCCGATGACGGCCCTCGTGTCGGCCTGCGAGCTCTCCCAGGCCGACCAGCTCGTCCCGCAGATACTGCCCTGGTTGCATGAAGCAGGGAATCCGTATTTCGATTTCCTCTTCGGTGGCAGCGATGCCGCGCGCACCGTGCTGGATCGCTGGATGCGGAGGGCATCGTCGGAGGTTTTCTTTTCGCGTGCCGTCCTGCTCACGGCTGGCGGGCGGCCGGTCGCTGGATTCATCGCGTTGACGGGGGCGGAACTCAACGCCTGCCGCCGTTCCGATCTGGCAGCCCTGGCGATGTCCGGCGGGCGCCGGCAGCGAGAAGAGATTCTGGGACGGCTCGCGCTCGTCCACGATTTGTTTCCCGCGGTCGGCGAGCAAGACCTCTATCTCAGCAAGATATGGGTTGAGAGCCAGTATCGAGGCGCCGGATTCGCCCGCGAATTGATGACAGCCTATCTTGCGGCCGGTCGTGCGCGCGGGTGCGCTCGGTTCCGCCTCGACGTGTGCGCCGAGAACCAGCGCGCTATCAGGATGTATCGCTCCTTCGGATTCACGGACCTTCGCCAGAGCGCCGCTCCCGGAACAGGGCTTCGCTATCTCGCCATGACCGCGAAGGTCACTTCGTAGCCTGAAATGCCGCCGAGTGGACTTCGTATCGACGCGATTCCTGCTAGGGACCTCTATAGCTTCTACCTCAAGTATGTGGAGCATTCCCAGGGCCAGCAGATCACGCCCATCTCGAGATACAGAGCACTCTCCCAGTCGAAGAACCCTTACGCGGAGGAAGGCGACGTCGGCTTGCTGGTGGCCTACTTCGGCGACCGCTGCGTCGGTTACCAGGGTGTGCTGCCGGGCAAGTTGCGAAACAGTCACGGCACGGCCAAAGTCTTTTGGTGCACGGCCGCGTACGTCCTGCCGGAGTTTCGAAAGCGAATGGTTGCAATTCAGCTCGTCAAGAAGCTCGTCTCGCTTGGGAAAGACATCGTTCTTACGGGTTTCGACAAAGTTGTGGCCGACGTTTTCAAGGGATTGCACTTCCGGGAAATTCAGCCGCTCGAATACCTGAGCCTGCGCGTCGACCGGCTTGACCTGTTCTCCTATCCGTTCCGCCGCTTCTATCGGCTCAAGAAGCGCTGGCCGGCTTTCCAAAACGTGGCAGAGGCGGGAATCCGGTTTTCGCGCCGTCGTTTTCACCCCGCTGTCCGAACCTCGTACTACCGAATGCTCGACCGGCGCGCGAGCAAGTTTCTTGAGGGCGTGCGATGGGAGGAGGCGCGGTCCGTCAGGTCGCTCTCTTTGAATGGCGCTGCCGCACCGAATCACGAGACCGGCTTCCAGAGAGACCTCGAGGCAATCGATTGGATGTTGGAGTTCCCCTGGATTCAGGATGGCCCGCCGCCCACTCGGCCTTTGTATTACTTTTCAGAGGCGTACGATCATTTCCGTTACATCGTCTTGACCATCAAGGGTACTGACGGAGAATGCCGCGCGTTCGTCGTGCTTTCTCTAACCGTCGAAAAAGGCGAGTCGAAACTGAAGGTTCTCGACTTTCGCGGGCACCCGGAAGATGACAAGGCGCTCTTTTGGTTGGTCTGCAAGCATGCGGCACAGCACCAGGTGGACGAGGTCGAGTTGCCGCTGCGCATGGAATCGCAAGCTGCCTCCTTGCCCTTCGCTTCATTCGTTACGAAGCGAGAGTCGCGGCGGTATCTTTGCTATCCGTCCTCCAAAGACAGTCCGCTCGCTCGTGCGATTCCTCGTCTCTCTCTCGATCTCTGCGATGGCGACTGCGCCTTCACGTAGTTGAGGACTGAGAGTACTGAACGCTGGACGGATGTGCGGGTCTGCGCCTGCGCGTATGCATCGAGTTGCATATCTTGAGAAGGTCCATGCTGAATCGATCCGGGACGGGCTGCCTTAAGTTCTTTTGACTGTGCAGCTTTATGTGGCCATTCAAGTGCGACACGAAGTCGGGGAGATTCTTGTCTAAGTTTGTCTGGAAGAGTCGCAACACATCACGTGATGGAGTCGAGCGCGCCTGCGAAAGGCCTTCGACTTAGGGCGGAAGGGGGTGAGAATGCACGGAGCGAGATTGTACGCGCGCCTTTGCGCGATAGCGGTATTGGTACTGGCGTGGTGCTCGCTGTCCGCAGCCCAGGGGTCGGTTGCCAATTTTATCGGCACCGACAAGACTACCCAAGGGAGCTGGCACGGAGTCTACGGCGGCGACGGCTACTCGATCGCCGGCGATTCCGAGAGCATTCCGACCTACGCGTCGTTCACCGTCCAGAACGAGCTGAACTACACCTGGAATCCAAGCACAACGGATCCCAGAGCCCTCCAGAGGGGAAGTACGTCGGGAAGCATAGCCGCATGCTGGTTCACGAACGACCACCTCGCCATACAGACTTACGACTTCGACGTTAATTTCACCGACGCCAATACTCATCAGTTTGCCTTGTACGCTTTGGACTGGGACAGTTCAAACCGGAGTGAAACCATTCAAATCGTGGACGCGGTCACCGGCAACGTCCTCGACACACGCACCATCTCCAACTTCGTGAACGGAATCTATCTTGTCTGGAACATCTCCGGACACGTCCAGATCAACGTCACCTTGGCTGGCGGCACCAATGCCGCGACCAGCGGGGCTTTCTTCGGAGGCGCAACTGCGAGCGGCGTCAGCGTAAGCCCGCAGAGCCTCAGCCTGACTGCGAATCAGACGCAGCAGTTTGCGGCCAGTCTGAATGGCGCACCCACCCAGAATGTCACGTGGGCGATTAACCCGTCGTCCGTGGGTAGTATTTCCTCAACAGGCCTGTACACGGCACCCTCAACGGTCGCGAGCGCGCAGACCGTAACGGTGACGGCGACCAACGCCTCGAACACCAACCAATTCGGAACCGCGACGATCAATTTGACCACGGCCGCTACGGCCAACTTCGTTGCCTACGATACCGTTACGCAGGGCAACTGGCAGGGCGTCTATGGAGCCGACGGATATTCCATCGCTCAGGATTCTCAGAGCATTCCGGCATATGCCACGTTCGCCACTCAGAACGGGTTGGGCTACACGTGGACGTCGAGCACGTCCGATCCCAGAGCGTTGCAGACCGCCGAAAACACCGGACGCATTGCGGCCTGTTGGTTCAGCAGCCACTTCTCGCTTCCGCAGATCACCACGTTTGACGTCGACTTCACCGACGGCAATGCCCATCAGTTTGCTCTGTACTTCTTGGACTGGGATTTGAGCGGAAGGGTGGAGATGCTTCAGGTCGTGGATCCCACGACGAAGGCAGTGCTCGACACGCGAACGCTCTCCAGCTTCAGCAACGGTGTATACGTTGTGTGGACCATCTCCGGCCACGTCACGATAAACGTCACTTTGGTCTCCGGCCCCAACGATGTGATCAGCGCGGCGTTCTTCGGAGGAGGCAGCGGCGGCGGGACCGGTTCAATCAGTGTGGGCGTGAGTCCAAAGAGCGTCACGCTGCCTGCCGGCCAAACGCAGCAATTCACGGCCGCCGTGTCCGGAACTGCGAATCAGAACGTGAACTGGTCCATTAATCCGTCGGGTTCGGGAGGCATTTCGGCGACTGGTCTCTACACGGCGCCGGCTACGATCACGAGCAGCCAGCAGGTGACGGTGACCGCGACGAGCCAGGCCAATACAAGTAAATTTGGCACCGCCACGGTCAACCTGAGCGTCGCCGCTGTTGCAAACTTCGTCGGCACCGACACCTCCACGCAGGGAAATTGGCACGGAATGTACGGAGTTGACGGATATTCCGTGGTCAACGATTCTCAGATCATCCCGGCCTACGCCTCTTTTGCCGTTCAGAACCAAACCAACTACACGTGGAATCCGGATCCCACGGATGTTAGGGCGCTGCAGACCGGAAGCGACTCGGGACGAATTGCGTCGGCCTGGTACAGCGCGAACTTCAGTTTCGACATCAATATCACCGATGGGAATCTGCACCAGGTCGCGCTCTACTTTTTGGACTGGGATAACGGCGGAAGAGCGGAGACCATCAAGATTTTGGACGCCGCATCAAATGCCGTCCTGGACACCGAAAAAGTTTCCGGTTTCGCCAACGGGACATATCTGCTCTGGAACATCACAGGGCACGTCACGATCAACGTCACCTTGACCAGCGGCGCGAATGCCGTAGTCAGCGGCGTATTCTTCGGGGGCGGCAGTTCTACGGCGTTGAGCGTGACTCCTCAAAGCGTCAGCTTGACGGCCGGCCAGAGCCAGCAGTTCGCGGCCACAATCGACGGCGCTCCAGTTCCGAGCGTCACGTGGTCAATAAATCCCGGCGTGGGAGGCATTTCCACCTCCGGTCTGTATACGGCGCCCTCGCCGATCGCGAACTCTCAAACCGTCACTGTCACGGCGACCAGCGGCTCCGCTTCCGGTGGCGCTACCGTCCTTTTGACCGCAGGTGCGGTCGCTACTTTCGTGAAGACTGACGCCACGACGCAGGGGAACTGGCAGGGCGCCTATGGAGTCGGCGGATATTCCATCCCGAACTCCACTCAGAGTACGCCCGCATATGTCACGTTCACCGATCAAAACGGCTCGCCCTACACGTGGAGCCCCAATCCCTCGGACCAGAGAGCCCTGCTAACGGGCAACGGCTCGGGACGAATCGCTTCGTGTTGGTTCAACAGCACGTTCAGCTTCGACGTGAATTTCACGGACGGAAGCTCGCATCAGCTCGAGCTTTATGCCTTGGATTGGGATAACCAGGGAAGGGCCGAAACAATTCAGATTGTGGACGCGGCGAGCAACGCCGTCCTCAGTAGTCAGAAGGCGTCTAATTTTGGCAATGGAATCTACTTTGTCTGGAACATCACGGGACACGTCAAGATCAACATCACGTTGACCGGCGGTCCGAACGCAGTGATCAGCGGAATGTTTTTCAACTAGCTCGGTATTTCGTGGACCAGAAGCCGTAATCCAGAACTACTCGCGGCCGGCGCACCTCATCGCCGGCCGCTTTCTTTTGTGCGCGCTGTGGCGCCGTAATTTACGCGTCCCAGCGCGTTTTTCTTGTCCGGATCGTCCGCCGCCTAATCCCTACTATAAAATTCAGCCGCGCTTATATATCATCCCTTCTTCCGATACCGTTCATGGAACAAACGAGGAAGCGAAATAGCGGCTCTGCGGCGCCAGCCGTCTTGCTGGCTCTGCTTCTCGCGTTTCTCGTGGTTGCCACTGTTTATGTTTTTGCCGCGCATCTTTTTCCGCCGCCGCCACCTATCACCCATGTTGCAGTCCAGGTTGACCACCAGTACAGCCTCACGCTGTACGCGACTGGAGCGGCTTTTGTACTCGCGCAGTTGGGTCTCGCGTACGCCGTACTCCGCTTCCGCGATCGCGGCCAGCGCGCCCATTTCACGCGCGGCAGCGTTCTGCTGGAAATCCTCTGGACGTGTCTTACAGCTCTCGTTTTTCTTGTTCTGGGAATCCTAGGGAGCAGGGTGTGGGCCCAAGTTCAGTTCACACCGCCCGCTCCGGATTCCATTCAGATCGAAGTCACCACCACCCAGTTCGTTTACACGTTCCACTATCCGGGTCCGGACGGCAAGTTCGGCAGGCTCGATTCCGCCTTGGTGAACGCGCCGGCCGGCAATCCTCTTGGTCTTGATCCGAGCGATCCTGCGGCCAGGGACGACATCGTCACTTCGACTCTAACCGTCCCCGTGAACCATCCGGTCGAGCTGCTGCTCCGCTCGCAGGACGTGGTCCACAATTTCTTCGTCCGGGAACTGCGCCTTCAGCAGGACGCCGTCCCTGGCATGGTGATCCCACTGCACTTCACAGCGGATCGCACCGGTCGCTGTGAAATCGTTTGCACGCAGTTGTGCGGCCTCGGGCACTACCGGATGCGCAGTTTTCTGAACGTCGTCTCCGAATCCGCTTACGAGGACTTCCTCAAGCAACAGGCGGCTTCCCAGTGAGCGCGTCCGCCCAAGTCGGAACCGCAGCGCCGAAAGGCTTTCTCCGCCGCTACA
>Ga0187864_10000256_pt1 | contig 59985 bp, 46 predicted proteins | sample June2016WEW_11_4_FD_132985 | JGI IMG/M metagenome (GOLD analysis project Ga0187864, IMG submission 132985) | Peatland microbial communities from SPRUCE experiment site at the Marcell Experimental Forest, Minnesota, USA - June2016WEW_11_40 | ecosystem: Environmental > Terrestrial > Soil >...
CGGGCATTTGGAACTCTATCACCGAGTCGATCTGGCGTTGGACACCTATCCCTATCACGGAACGACGACAACCTGCGAAGCATTGTGGATGGGCGTGCCCGTGGTGAGCTTGGCCGGCCGAACGCATGTTTCCCGTGTCGGAGTGAGCCTGCTGAGCAACCTCGGCCTGCCGCAACTGGTTGCATTCAATCCCGAACAATATGTGCAGATCGCCACGGACCTTGCAAAGGACCTGCCGCGGCTGGCTGAACTGCGCCGCACCCTGCGTCCGCGGATGCAGGCGTCCCCGCTGATGGATGCACCGCGATTCGCCGCGGAAGTTGAAGCCGCGTACCGGCAGATGTGGCGCGATTGGTGCACGAGACAAAACGCGCATAATCCCCTCACGGCGGTCGATCCCGCGCTTCAGCGACCCATCCTATGAATGACACCCAAAAGCGATTACGCCCGAAAAAATACTTCATAAAATCCCCGGATTTCTCCAAAACACGTCCAAAACCTTCACCTCCTGGACCCTCTAATAGAGAGCGACGCTTTTTTACATCGCCGCTCGCCTGGGCGACCCAGCAGCCAAGGACCATCTATGTTCACCGACTCGATTTACAAGCCGCCCGCGAACCACTCATTCCCGAGGGATGTCCCACGACCCCCAATAAAAAATTGTGGGACTTCTGGGACATTCTGGTGCCCGGACGTGCCAATGGCCGACTTTGGCCGCGCAAAGCGAACTCCTTCGCCATTGTCTTTGGAATCACATTTTCTGCCGGCCGGCGATGGCATCGGCGAGGATGCTCTTGTTGGCGTATTCGATATTACTGCCGGCCGGCAGCCCGCGCGCCAGCCGCGTTACCTGCACCTGCCCAAACCGGGATGCGATGAGGTTCTGGATATACAGAGCGGTGCCATCGCCATCGACCGTGGGATTCGTGCCCATGATGACCTCGCGGACCTTCTGCCCCTCCAGCCGCTTGGCCAGCGCGTCGATCGTCAGGTCCTGTGGATGCGATTCCTCCAGCGGCGCGATTCGACCCAGCAGCACGTGGTAAACGCCGTTGTATAACCCCGTGGATTCCAGCGCCAGCAAATCCTTCGGCTGCTCGACGACGCAGACCACGGACTGATCCCGGGTCGGACTGGCACAGATGCCGCACGGGTCCTGCTCCGTGAGGTTATAGCAAATGGAGCAATGGCGAATGCGCGTCTTGACGTCGCGAATGGCATCCGCCAGCTTCATCGCTTCTTCGGGGCTTTGCTTGAGGAGATGAAAAGCGATCCGTTCGGCCGACCGCGTCCCGATCCCCGGAAGCCGCGCCAGTTCGTTCATCAACGTTTGAATGCTTTGGGTGTAGCTGGACATTGCCCGAGATTATATGCCGCCGGCCAGGTATCTCCGAACCGGCGAAAAGCGCCAAAGCCAATCGTGGGTCAATCCAACTATCCCGCGGCCTTGGCGCTCTGGCGGGTTTTCTCCAGCGTGATGCCCATCTCCCGGAACTTCTGGTATCGCCGTTCCACCGTCTTCTCGATCTTCGACCGCTTCAGGTCGCGCAGCGTCTTGGCGATGTACTGCTCGAGATTGTGCGCAGCCGTATGAGGATCGCGATGCGCGCCCCCCAGCGGTTCCGGAATGATTGCATCAATCACGCCCAACAGCTTGAGATGGCGGCTGGTCAGACGAAGACTGTCGGCCAACTGCGCGGCCCCGTCGTTCCCCTTGAATAAAATGGCGGAACAGGCCTCCGGGCTGATCACCGAATACCACGAGAATTCCATCATGGCCACGCGATCCCCCACGCCCAGCCCCAGCGCTCCGCCGCTGCCCCCTTCTCCCAGGACCACCGATACGATCTGCGTCTTCAGCCGGCTCATCTCCATGAGATTCCGTGCGATGCTCTCGGCCTGGCCGCGCTCCTCGGCCCCAATGCCCGGATACGCTCCCGGCGTATCGATCCAGGTCACCACGGGCAGGCCGAATTTCTCCGCCAGCTTCATGCACCGAAGGGCCTTGCGATATCCCTCGGGATGGGCCAATCCGAAAAAGCACTTGATCTTTTCCTTGGTATCCCGCCCCTTGTGATGTCCGATGAGCACGACCTTATGCCCCCCCAGCCGCGCCAGCCCGCAGATGATCGCCGGATCGTCCCCAAAATGCCTGTCCCCGTGCAGCTCCCGAAATTCAGGACAAATCATCTCGATGTAATCCCGCAACTGCGGCCGTTGCGGATGCCGCGACACCTGCACCGTCTCCCACGCGCTCAGATTCTCATACGTCTTTCGCAGCAGCGACGTGTAATTAACCCGAAGCTGCCGCAATTCCTTGGCATAGTCCACCTGTTTTTGGTGCTGCAGGGCTTCGAGTTCCTGGATCTGCCGCTCGATCACTGCCAGTGGCTTTTCGAATTCCAATACATGCCGGGCAGCGCCGACCGCCAACCCCTTTACAGCGTCGCCCTGTTGGCTTGGATCCGGATTTTCGCTTGAAAAGGTCGGTGCGTCGCTCATAGCGGTCATTATCAGGAACTGAACGTGGACAGATTAGACTGGGCCGTGCCGGATTTCAATGACCGGACCCGAACACGATGCGAACATAGAGTCGGATTGCTGGAATTTGACGGGTGCATCGAATAATGTTCGCTGGCGTTGGAGAGGTGGCAGAGTGGTTGAATGCGCCGGTTTCGAAAACCGGAAACATGCCACACCAAGCGACGTTCCCGCCGACACTTACAAACCCGCCGAAATTCACTTGTCACCTGACTTGTCACTAAACGTGACGAATCACCCCGAATTGGCGAATCTGATCCGAGCTTGGCCCGACCTGCCGGAAGCGCTGCGCGCCGGCATTCTGGCGATGGTCAAATCGGCGAAATGAATGAAAGGATACCACTATGACCACGGCTTTGAAGATTGAATCGAATCGCCAGAACGCACTGGCTTCCACCGGCCCACAGACCGTCGAAGGCAAAGCCATTGTTTCCTGCAATGCGATCCGCCACGGCCTGTTGAGTTGGAAGCCCACAATCCCCGGCTTGGAAAGTGTCGAAGATTGGGAGGCCCACCTCGAAAGAACTTTGGAATCAATTGCGCCGGTCGGTTACACGGAAACTTTGTTGGCAGAACGGGTGGCGCTGCTGCTATGGCGATTAGGGCGAGTTGCGCGCTACGAGCGGGAGACGGTTGCAATCGCTGCTGAAACGGCGGAGGCAGGATGGACCAGATACCGCGCTGGCGATGAATTCGTTGTCAATGCCCGGCGGCGGGAATCACCGCTGGTCGAAGTGAACTCCAAACTACAAGCCGCAAAGGAGGACATGGAATTGGGGCAGCGGTTGAAGGAACTTCCCGAAACAGAGCCAGTTGACCCTGACACGGCCGCGCGGCTGGTGAATGCGGCCGCAAATTTGGCACAGGTGGACCTCGATGAAGATGATTTGGAGTTTCCCGACTATCCTGACGGCGCGGCGCTCGATGAAGTGGACTGGACGGCGGGTCAGTTGATTAAGGCGATCAACGCTATTGCCGCTTACCGCGCCGGAAGTAAAGGCGATCTACTTGGGGCAGTCACCCACAAAGCGCACCGACGCCTGCAACAAGCGGAGCAAGAGAAGGCGGAATTGGAAGAGGAATTCTCGCGTTATCGCCGCAAGCAACTTATGCCCGACACCGTTACATTGGACCGGGTGAATCGGTACGAAACGACGCTGGAGCGGAGCCTTTACAAAGCCTTGCACGAGCTTGAGCGCCGACAGGCTGCCCGCGACGGCCAGGCCGTCCCGTTGCCGGTGGCGGTGGATGTGAACCTTACCGGCCCGGCCCAGGAATAGGGCTGGTGGGTTTGTTTGGCGAAATCCGAGAATGCCCGGTCCGGTTTTACATCTCTTTACGTCAACCCCGATGATTTAGGAAAATCCAACTGTTGCACAAAACTTATAGCCGCAAGCCATAGGTTGGCCGGCAAGTGGACAATTAGGTTTTGCTTCTAATCCGCAACGCGCAAGATGTCAGCCCTGCCTGAATAACGGCTCATGAACACATCCATGAGTTACGAGGTATGCTCCACTGTCACCGCGTCAGTGTGCGAATTGGCTTGCGTGGGCACACATTGGACCCGATTTGCTACAAGAATCTATTGGTTGAGACGTTAGCCATGTTTGGCGGTGAATGCCGCGATGTTTGTCTCGCCTGAGAGTAGGAACTGCCAGAAGTTAAGCTGTCGGAAGCGTAATGTCTGGTAAATGCTCAGCAGGACCAGATAGTCTCGGATACCTTTCTCGGAGAAGGCGGCAGTTCCCCCCATTCCCCTCCGACGGGTCACGAATCGCTTCACCGCGTTCTCGGCGTTGTTGTTGTTCCATGGCACACCATCATAATCCAGAAAAGTGAACAACTTATTCCGGTTCTTCAGAAAACGGTGCCGGTAGTACCTTGCCAACTCCGATTTGTAGGATGCCTCAGACACCCGATGGAAGAAGCCGTCCACGTCTTGCTTGTGTTTGCGTAGATGGGAGTTTTTCAGACCATATCGGTCGATTGTTTCAACGACGCTCTGCATCAGGGACGCGAACCTTGCAGCCACGTTCTTAAGCTCCTCATCGAACGGATTCTTGGCCAAATCGTCGTTGAGATCGCGGATCAGATGGACATGGCATTTCTGTTGCGGACAATCCAGGGTGTCATAAGCCGCATAGAAGTCCGAAACTAGCACGCCTCGGAATTCGGATAGCGCATCGCGGACAATATTCCCCTCCCGCGAGGGAGAGTAGAGGTACACCGCGACTTCCGGATTAGCGAAGACCCAAACGTAACCTTTGCCTTCGCGCCCCTTTACCCGAACCCAGGTTTCATCCGCATGGACCAGTTGGCCTCGCCTTAAATCTGCCAATAATGACTCATACGTCTCCCGGTATCGTTCAGAAGCCTGATCTCGAAGCCTCCCTACACCTCCGGATCGGATAGACACGCCAAACATATCACCCATAGAAGCAGCCGTGTCTCGGCTCACCTGCCGCATGGCGACAGACGCGTAGGCTGCCCATCCACAAAGAGCCCAACCATACTTGTGCCCACGAACCGCGACAAAATCGTCGGGAAGAAATGTATGGGTACATCGTCGGCACTGGGATAGCTTCGCCTTGTAGCGCGTCACCCATCGCTTCAACCCACCTCGTGTCGGTTTCAAATCGACCACAGACCTCTCGTTGAGCCCGCGGCTGTAGAGTTCTTCCGAACCGCACTGAGGGCAACGTATGGGGCTGGTAAACTCAACGACCCGATTGATCCGGCAAGTCGGATACAAGGCGCGCTTCCTACGGCGATTAGCTTGTTTTACTGCCGGGCTGGTCCGAAAGAGCACTCGATCCCGTTGGTAATCGAAATATGCACATTTTGTGATACGAGCGAACTCGGGCAGCACATATTCCGGATCACAGAACTTGTGGTGGCGTGGGGTCTTGATGTCCTTCACGTCGGCTGAGCTTGGGCAAGAGCCGCTGGGCGGGGTTTCACCAGTGAGGACACGAATTGCGCCCACAACTGTTTCAAGGGCCAAACAATCCTCATGGTTGTAAGTCAGGAGCAGTTGTTTGACATCCTTACTCCCGGTCGTCTCCCACTCGGTTCGCCACACCATCGACTGGAGACCGGATGCGTCCGGGGATGACCATCTGAAGCCCAGGAAACCTGCGATGCTTTTCAGGTCGTTCGCGTAGGTGGGGAAAAAGACACGGCCGTAAATCAGGGAGAGTACATTCACGCTCCGGGATTCGATTCTCTCGATCAAGGCCGGATCCCCACCATGAAGTTTTGCCATCCGCCGAAGAAAACGTGATTCGTAACTGCCGTAATGAAAGATCACAAAGTCTTCGCCGGCCTCCACGATTGCCCGCACGAATGCGGCCCATATTGCCGGTTCGCCGGTCGCCCGGTCCGCCCAGAAGCTATTCATCTGCCGGCTCGAGTCCGATTGGACGATAAGAAGTCCGATCAAATAGTATCGGTCTGGGTCGGGTAATGCTTCGACATCCAGATAGATTCTGACTTTTCCATCGAGGATTGGCTTCCTCTGTGCGATGTAGACTTTTTTCTCCCGGATAGCCAGTGCTTGAAGGGAGGCGTCATGCTTTCGAAACGATTTCTCTGCGACGTGCCTCATCCGCGCGGGGCGGAACGTGTGAGAGTATTGCGTGACGGTGAATATCCCGCGTTGGTTCAGGCCCGCGATCTCTTTAGCGTTCAGCCCGCGCAATAGACTCAGGTCGTCCTTATCGACGGCCACAGCCCGGCACGACCGGCGAAATTCGCACTCTGAACAGTGCCGATTGAGAACCAGCGGCGGTGGCGTCACTGATTGCTGGATGGTCTGAATCTGGCCGACCGCACTACGAACCGTTGCAACGAGCGTTGGAAGCGCAACCCTTGATGCTTTGAAATTGGGACCGTGGATTATTCTCCCGCTCTCCGGCTGCGCACCCTGAACCTGGCTGATGACTGCGGCTGCAAACGCTAGCCGTAGCCGGTCGTCTGTTGTCACGCGTTCATGCGGGATGAACAGGATAGGGCTGTACACCCGAGGCATAGCGACGTCGATCTTGCTGGTGCGATAAAGGGCATCAAGACGACAGGAGGTTTCACCGCTTTTCACTGAGACGTTCAGGATTAACTCTTTTCCACTTTGGATGGTGTCAGACAAGGAGAGTAGATTCTCGGCAACTGCGGACTTACCCCGAGTTCGAAGCAACTCCCGTCCGGCCGTCTTTCGGTACTCGGCATCAATCCTTATCAGCAATCGCTCATATTCTGACACTTCCCCAACGGCGTCATGGAGCTTCAGATAAGCTTTGTACTTGCACTTCAAATAAGCACGGAACGTCTCTTCAGTGATAATTGCCGGGGGAGGCATGGAATTCTTCTGCCAACTCTCTGCTTCGGTGGAGCGCCTGGTGAATTCAGCAATAGTTGTAATGCAAAAAGTGAAGGGTGACCATGTCGAAGTGATTCGGAGATTTCTCGCGGAAGGCATCTGCAAATCGATTGAAGCGCCGAACCAACGGACGGCACATGTCGCGGACCAAAGAAAACAATGCGGGCACTTCCGTCTTTAGAATTATGCAAATTTATCCATGTCCGTTTCGGCAGATTGAAGAAATTTCAAGAAACTGACCCCCTTGCGACGCAATGTGGCATAGATGCTCAAAAACAGCAGGTAGTCGCCGATGCCATTTTCGGTAAATGTCGATCCCATAACGCGCCGTCGGGATGCAAACACTTTGATCGCGTTCTCGGCTGCGTTGTTGTTCCATGACACTCCATCGTGCGACAAAAACGTGAACAACCTGGTCCCCGATTTTGCCAAACGACGTTGATAACCGGCGGCAATCTTCGACTGATATGTTCTACCCGCGAGTTGTTTGAGAAATCTGTCCGCCGGCGGCCCGTGCTTGGCAAGGTATCGCCGTTTTAAGCCGAATCTATCGATGGTGCCGATGATCGGCGTGAATAGAGCCGTGAACCCCTTGGCTAAGTCGGCCAATTCCGCATCTTGAGGTGCGCGCATCAGGTCATCATTCAAATCACGAATGAAATGGACCACGCATTTTTGCTGCGCGCATGAAGGCGAATCGTAAACACCGTAAAAGTCAGAAACGAGAACGCCGTCGAATCCACGAAGGACCCCGTCCAAGACGGTTCCGTCCCTGCTGAGGCTCCAGAGATACAGCACCTCGTGAAGATTTGTAAACGCCCAAACATACGCTGGTTTTCTCCGCAGGCTCACTCTGGTCTCATCCACGTACAAAACGTGGCTGGCGCGCAGTTTCGCGAGCAATTGTTCCTGGGTCTTGGCGTATTTTCTGGCGAACCGATGCTTAATCGTATTCAGAATCTGAGTTACAAATGAATAACCGAAAATGTCATTGATACCGGCAGTTACGTCCCTGAATGATTGTTTGAGTACGATGTGGGCGTGAATCGCCCAACTGGCCAGGCCGTGCCCAACCTTCACTCGGCTCGACGGATATTGGCTGGCGGTCGTACTGCTCCCGCAGAATTGGCAGACGTAGCGGTTGGACTCATGGCAGACCACCCAGCGACGAATCCCCGACCCCGTAAATCGCAGATCATAGTAAATTCGTCTGTAGACGGTCTTCGTGTCTCGACGATAGTTTGGACCCATTCGGCAACGGGGGCATTTGCGTCGTGGTGAGCGACGACATTCGATAAGCTTGTTAATCTTGAGCGTGCGCCGCCGCACTTTGTTTCGGCGCAGACTCTTGCGCACCGCCTTATCCGTGCGGAAGAAAACCTTGGTCATCTGATATTTGAAGTACGCGCACTTAATGATTTGGTCGATTTCCGGGATTGCGGCATTGACCGGGCCGAATCTTCGATCACGGTCGGCCGGCAAGTCTTGAGCGTGGACGATCTCTAGGGCATCACCTGCCGCGCCACGAGCGATTGTTTCCAACTTGTCTGTCACGAGTTTCAGGGCAAGACAATCCTCGCGGTTGTACTGGACAAGGGATTCTTTGAACGCTGGGTTGCCAGTCCGTTCCCACTCGCGCCGCCACACCATGCTTCGAATACCGGATGCCGACGGATCAGACCATTTCGCTCCGAGAACTGCCCCAATCGCCTTCAGGCTGCGCGAATATGCCGGGAAATAGACGTTGCCTGTAATTGCGGTCAGTACGTCAACCGTGTCAGATTTAAGTCGCTGCGCCAGCGATTCGAGCTTGGATAAGTCGCCATATCGCTGCGCCATGTCATCCAAAAACCTGCGGTCGTAAGAGCCGTAGTGATAGATTTTGAACTTCCCCATGCCGCTCAAGAGCATCAGCAAGTCGCGCCAGATCGTGCGTTCCCCCTCTGAATCATTGGCCCAGAATGAATGGGTGGTGGTCTGGCCATTCTCCACTACAGCGACGCCGACGAGATAATAGAAATCCCTGTCGGGTATGCCCTCGACATCAAGAAACACCTTTGGCTGACCGGCTGGCAGCGCGGGATCGCGGACCACGTATATTTTGCCTTCCCGTATCGACAGGGCTTGCAGGGCGGACAAGTGCCGCACCGCCTTCACATTCCGCTTGCCGATTACGCTCTTAGTTCTAAACGTGTAAGAGAGTTGCTGTACGGTGAAAACGCCGCGCTCTCGATAATTTTCGATTTCGCCAACAGGCAAACTGCGAAGCAGGCTAATGTCGTCTTTTTCGCGCGCGTCGGCGTTGCACCGATCCCTGAATTCGCAGACCGTGCAATGGTCGTTGAGCGTCAGCGCTGGCGGCTTCCCCTCGATTTGTCTTGCAAGCTCGCTCACTACCCGGCGAGCGTCTGTGATTATCGCCGTCACTCCCGCCGGGGTCTTGAAATTGACCTTCGACGCCTTTCCGCTGCGGCCGTGAATGATTATTCCAAAGGCTGGCATGTCACCAAGTACGTCAAACAGGCCCAGGGCGTGAAACGCGATGCGCAATTTGTCCCACCGACTTATCTTTTCTCGCTGAAAGAACAGCATGGGCGCGTATGCCGGTCTTCCAAGGCGGCCATCATCCGCAATCTTTTTCAGCACGACGGAATCAACCGAGAACTGGTCGTTGGCGAGGGCAACGTCCAACATCAGCTCCGACCCTTCAGTTTGCGCATCCACAATCGAAGCTGGATTATTGACAACCTGACTGGCGCTAGACTGCTGCTGCAACCTTAAAATCGCTTCTTGGCGGTACTTTCGGTCCAGGTCTTCAAGCAATTGTCCGTATTCTGCCGTGACGCCCTTGTGGCCCGTCGCCAAGAGATGGAACTTGAATTTACATCGAATGAAGGCGTCGAATAGTTGATTTGTGATCTTCATGGCGAAGCAGACTAACGCGGCGAACACTCGTCTGCGCCGATTTCATTCAGCCTTGCATAACTCCAAAATCAACCTTGAGAGATAATGGCAAAAGCCTTGACGAGCGCCCGGCTTCGGCGACGATCCGACTATAATTGTCGGCCGTCAGCATGAACCAACCATACCCGATCATCAACCTTCCGCCTGCTGCCCGCAGTCGCGTCGAGCAGATGGGCACGAAGGAAAAGTTTTGGTTCAAAGATGCAACCGAAATCTGGTGGCTGTTCAAATACAACCGGCGAGGCCACGGCGACGATTGGTCGGAAAAGATCGCCTGCGAAATCGCCGGGAAACTTGACCTGCCCCATGCCCATGTTGAACTGGCGATGTTTGAGGAAAGTCGCGGTGTCCTGTCGCGCGATTTCACGGAGCGCGGAAGATTCCCGCTGATTCACGGCAATGAGTTACTGGCCAACATCGTCAATCCGCTTTATCCAAAGCACCAAAACTACAAAGTCACCGAGCACACCGTCCAGAGCGTGCGGCGTATTCTCGACGAAGCATGGATTACGCGCCGTGTGCTTGCGGAAACGTCAGTTGCGCTGGCCAACTATTACGCCGACATTGAGGGCGTTGCCAGCGCCAGCGATTTGTTTGCCGGGTATTTGATGCTTGATGCCTTGATCGGAAACACCGACCGCCACCACGAAAATTGGGCGATCATCCGAGCCGGGCGTCAACTTTGCCTCGCGCCGACGTTCGACCACGCCTCATGCCTTGGCTTCAATCTTTCCGACGCCGAACGGACTGACCGAATGACGCCGGGCAGGAACCGCTCGGTTGAAACCTTCGCCGACAAGGCGCTGTCAAAGCTGTATCTTGCGGGGGCGGACAGGCCCCTGACCCCATTGGCGGCGTTCGCAGAGACGACGAAAGACCGGCCAGCGGCCCGGCGGGCGTGGATTGATCGCTTGCGACGTATAGCCGATAATGACTTGTGGGCTATAATCGACCGTGTTCCGACCGAGCTTATGTCGAAACCGGCCCGCGATTTTGCGGTTGCCCTTTTGAGGGTAAATCGAGATAGAATTCTAGGTCTGGAGCAATGATGCAGACGGCTCAACAACAACTTCAAGCCCTGTATGTCACTTGGCAGGAACCGAACAGCCGGGAGTATTTCCCCGTCGGGCGTCTGGTCAGCGGTCTAAGGCCAGACCAGCCCAACTACGAATTCTGCTATCTGCGCGGCGTTGCCAAGGCGCAAGTAGCGGGCTTTCAGCCGTTCCCGTCGTTCGATGATTTGAATCGCGTGTACCGCGCGGACGATCTGTTTCCAATGTTCGAGAATCGCGTGATGTCGTCTGGCCGGGCCGATTATCAGCAGTACGTCTCGAACCTGGCGCTGGACCCTGACAACGACAACGCAATGACGATCCTCACCCGCAGTGGTGGCGGCCGTACCACGGATTCGGTGGAAATGTTTGAAGTGCCCCGGCTCAACACCGAAGGGAATCCGTATCGTGCCCATTTCCTGGCGCATGGCCTTGGGTATCTCCATCCGTCATCCCTACAGCGAATTTCGCAACTGCAACCGGGGGATCGCCTCAAGCTAATGTGCGATTGCCAAAATGACGCCGATCACTCAGCGCTGGCGCTTCGCTCGGTGGATCGAGTCATCGTCGGATACATGCCGCGATATCTCATAGGGGATGCTTTCGACTTGTTAAACGGCTGTGAAACCGTCCATTGTTATGTCGCGCAGGTGAACCCCCCGAGCGCGCCATTGCAACAGCGCTTGCTCTGTCGGCTTGAAGCGTGCTGGCCAAGCAATTTCCAGCCCTTCGCCAGCGATACCTATCAGCCGATCCCTGCCGATGCAACGGACCTGAGCCATTGGTCCCAATGGCCCCAAGCCTGAATTAAGTTACGCGCCGCCTTTGCTGGCGGGTGAGCGCAACCGTCCATCACTACCAGTGAGAAAGGCCCCATTTTTTTCGAGAATCTTTATTTCGTCCGCAAGGCGGTCGCGAATGCGCGATCCGGTGCGATGAAATCCCAACTTTCTTGCGGCCGCCTGGATCAAATCTTCAATTGGCATTGCCCCATATAACTGAATCGCATCGGTCAACACATTTTGCATCAAGCGTCTCGGTACATCGTCGATCGCATCAAACTGTGGGCCGATCGGACCATTACCTGTCGGCCGGTTTGCGGCTTGGACGGGAGTGACCGTCTCAACTTCCTTGGCAGGAAGCGAACCCACTTCGGTGACCGCCAACGCTCGTTGATATGCATCGAGCACCTTCTGTATTTGCCGGCGTGAATCTCGAATCCAATCGGTTGACCAAATTCGACAGATTTTCCACCCAAGGTTCTCCAGCACCTCTTGCCTTAAGCGATCTCGATCACGCGCTGTTGCAGAACGGTGGTATGCGGCCCCGTCGCATTCTATGCCCAGCACGTATTTCCCCGAATGATCGGGATGAATCAGCGCAAGATCAATTCTAAACCCCGAACAACCAATCTGGCGTCGAACATCAAGGCCCTGTTCGGTGAGCGCCCGCGCGACTTCGGCCTCAAAATCTGAATCGAAGTCGTGCGCACTGTCTTCAGTTTCGGTTGCTGCCAAAGCCACTCTTCCGCGTTCGGCAAAATCCAGATAAGCGCGAAGAAGCGCTGCGCCACGGGCCTGAGTGCGGCTCAGGTCAATGTCCGCTGCCTGTATTGATGTGAAGACGGTAAGTGACTGCCTTGCGCGGGTGATGGCGACATTCAAACGCCGCTCGCCTCCTTGGCGATTCAAAGGCCCAAAATTGTGACTTAAGATACCGGTATCATTTTTGGCGTATCCGACGCCCAAGAAAATCACGTCTCGCTCGTCTCCCTGGACGTTTTCCAAATTCTTCACAAAAAAAGGTTCTGGTTTTTCGGTGGAGAAAAATTGTTCAAGGTGTAGGGATGCACGACGATGCTTGTCAATCAATTCGATAACTAGCATCTGCTGAGGCTGGTTCATTGTGATAACGCCGAGCGACTTATCCGGCTGCTCGGAAGCGTGGCGAATCACAGCGTCGGCAATTCGCTCGGCCTCGACTTGATTAACTCCGCCGGCACCGGCTCCAGCCCAGCGTCCGTTTTCGATCAGACAAAAAGCAACTCCGCTCGATCCATCCACATCCTGAACACTAGGAAAGGTTACAAGCTCGCTTCCATAAAAATGCCGATTCGAGAATGCGATGAGCGATTCTCGCCGGCTTCGGTAATGCCATTTGAGCCGTTGTCGCGGCATTCCCAATGTTCTACACATGTCAAGGATGCTCTCGTAATCGCTGCTGGCATTTTCCAATTCGTCATCGTCCTCATCCTCGCTGCCAAGGCGCTCAAAGAAATTGGTCGGTGGCAACTGCTTTTGGTCGCCCGCTACCACAAGTTGCGAACCGCGATAAATCGCACAGATTGCGTCGTGCGGCCGAACCTGCGAGGCTTCGTCGAAAATCACCACGTCGAAGCGGATATCGCTATTGTCAAGATATGTGCTAACAGCCAACGGCGACATCATTATACAAGGCTTGAGCTTTTGAAGTAGTGACGGCATCGAAGAAAACAAGCGGCGGATGGGTAAATGACGCCTTCGCTTGTTGACCTCACGAAGCAAAATGCCAACTTCAGAATTTCCCGGCGCATTGTCATCGTTGCCGGATAGACGCGGAGCGTTACTCAGAACCTTTGATCGCACCTGAGCAAATCCGTTTTTTACCCAAAAGCGATCTACATCCTGAAAACGACTCAAAGTCTGGTCATGCTGGGCCGGATCGAAATCGTTCAGTGCCGGCTCGGAGCGATATGATTCCGCAAGCCAGAGTCGATAAAATCGCTGGCGCAGCACTGCGATAGCTTCATCGACGTTAACGCTTCCATCGAGAATTTCGTCGTGGAGGAGTTCCATCCCCAGGTGGCGTAACTTTTCGCGGGTATTTATATAGTTGACCCATTCACTCACACGATCCGCATCGCGCGCTCGGTCGTTGAGCCATTCAATTAGCTCCGAAATTGGAACATGGCTCAAGGTAACGCCAACTGAAACCTCAATGTCCTGAGGAAATAACGAATCAACAAATGCGGAACTGTTTCGCAGAACGGAATCATGCGCCAAATTGGTTTTCTCGACAGCGGCCGACAATGCGGTCCTCACGGCGTGCTCAGAAATGGCTCGAACAAAATGGGCGGGTGGCGTGCCGTTGTGCTGCTTGAGAAAAGCGATTGCCGAAGTCGCAAGATCGGCGCGATCCTTCCAATCACCCAGGGAGCGCATTTTCAATTCGGGCAGCTTCTCTCCGAGCGCCGCAGTGATAGCCTTTGCCCGATCCGAGAGGTGCTGTAACTCTGTAAGAACCTCAAAATCCTTCGGCAGAGCGTCAATCGCGACATCCCGCTCGACTTCGATCAAGGGGAATATAGCCTTCAACAAAGCGATATGCTCCAGGCACGCCATTGCCAGATCGGTGGCTCGGAACTTTAATGTTGCGGGAGGCAGCTCAATGCAACTTTCGGTTTCGAATGCTTCGCGGAATGTGATGTCGTGAGCGGCCTTGTTCACGGCGCTCGACAAATCTCGGAAATGCTCTCGAATGCGTTGGGCTTGCAAAGCAAGCTGCGCTCGCGGCGCAGAATCGACTGCGGTTGCGATTGTCTTTGCAGATTCGTTGTTTTGCAGATCGGTTGGTAGTAGGTCTATTACATCTAAGCGAGCGAGGACCGAATCCCAATCGAAATTAAGTTGCCCATCCCAAGCGAGTGTGTCTCTGTCAGGAACCGTCTTGGCTTCAAGTTGCTTTGCATACTGGTGATACCTGTTCAGTTGGAACGCATCATCGAGTAATTGCCGTGATTTCTGCGGCGACTGCCCTGTGTAAAGTAAGCCGAAGTTTTGCTTTGCACGACGCCACGAATTTCCGAATCGAGCAAACCAACCACGATGATGGAGGATCGTTTCGATTTGCTCGACGGCAATCGGCTCAAACGCAGTCGCAAGAAACGTTGACTCCAAAGACCGGCGTGTGGCTCCGGCCATTGCCGCAATCTGCTTTGCATCGGCGACAATCGGTCGCAATCGCTTCCGATCCGTTGCATCGAACCATTGAGGTTTAGCCAGGCTAAGGCCCGTTAAATGAAGTGCGTTGGCGGCTAATTCGTCGGCTTCGCGGCTTGTCGGTGCATATGTGGCAGAAAGCGCAAGCGACTGGCGCAATTTGTGGGCGGCTCCGTCAAGTTTGTCCGCCAGCTCTGCGATCATCTTGAGTTGGGCGCAGATGCCCTCTACGTAAACCGCCTGCTGGCGTAATGTCGCGGGCAGCGCGGACATCCAGGTCTTCAACTTAGTAAAGCTGGCCGAAACCGCTTTCGCGTTTTCCATGTCAATCTTGATCGTTGCATCGCCCACATATGCCATCGAGGACGACCATAAAATTCGGTAGTCCTGCGCAAGCTCATGCAGGGCGATGTATTTTTCGGCGGTTTGCATTAGGCCGGCTTCAACCCAAGATTGTGGGATTGGTGGCTGAGTTAGCACAGCGGCGGCAGTGTCCAGCGCGACGGCCAAATCTTTCAAAGTCGCCCTTGCGGAAAGAAATCCCAAACCTTCCAGTGGGCGAGACGCTTCGAGACGTTTACCAAGCCCCGCAGCGGCGCGGCTGAAATGAAACCGAATATCATCCGGCAGCGTCAGGCTGTAAAACTCGGCGCGGCAGCCGCGCCATGGGTGGATTCCGCGAGCTACGATAATTGCTTTGCAGTTTGCTAATTGAGCTACACCCTCTTCCATTTCCTGTAAGCGGGCAGCGTCGATTGCGTGAATATCCGCAATCGACAGTCGAGTTTGCAGCGAAGTGCGAATCTTCGCCAATCGACCATGAATCGAGTAGGCCGTCTGATTCAGGGCTGAGCGCTTCGCGTGTAGCGCACGGACGTATTCATTGAGCTTCTGGCGGGTTCTGCGCAACTCTGCCATCTTGTGATCCTGCGGAGGATAGACCTCTGCTTCACGGTTCAGGCAGCGGCCCAATTCCTCGACAACGGCGCGCTTGTTGGCCTTGTGACTATGGCATTCCAGGCAGAAATCACCGAGCTTGCTTTGATCCAGTCGCCGCTTAACAACTTCAAGTGCCGCCGCTTTTTCGCTCACAAACAACACGGTTTTGTTGTTCGCGATGGATCTGGCAATGATGTTCGTAATGGTTTGACTTTTTCCGGTCCCTGGCGGCCCATCCAAAATCAAATGATGGCCACGCTGAATCATTTCGATGGCAGCCAACTGACTGCTGTCACAATCAAGGATCAGATAACTGGTTTCTGGGGGAACCGTTTGATCGAGATCGGAATTCAGCACGTCGGACATATCCGTGGTGGGCATTTGCGATGAGTCGCCGGCAATGCCGCGACACAACGGATGACCGGTAATGCGGTCTGCGTTTTTTCCCAAGTCTTGCCACATCGAGATTTTCTGGAAGGCAAAGGTGCCAAGACCCACCTTACGCTGTACCTGCCACCGGTCATGGCCGGCAATTACGCTTTCAATCTGCGACAACAGGGATTCCAGGGCAGCACTAGATTCCGAAAGCTCATCTTCGCTGATTTGCGGAAGCGTAAGCCGGAAATCGGCTCGCAATATCTCGGCCAACGGGTGATTGGAGGCCACATCATCGTCCAAGGGCGCTAGTTCCCAAGTCGAGTCGGCGCTTTTCCTCCGAAGGGAAACCGGCAAGAGTACGAGCGGCGACAGGATGGGAACGTCACTGTCCGCTGACTCGAACCATTGAAGAAATCCGAAGGCCAAAAACAGGCTATTGACACCTTGTTCGGACAGTGACGTAGAGGCCACGAGCGCCAATCGCTTAAGACGGCCATCTAATGGTTTATCCGGTAAATTGGTGAGGAGCGTTTCGTTGTTCAGTTCTGGTGATTGCTTGATAGCCGCAAGTTGAGTTGCACTCAGAACGCGCGGGTCACTTGGGCGCTCTTCCAAGCCCTCTTCGCCCATGGTTTTCACCTGTTCGTCAATGTCTATCCACTGTGACGGCCATGGGAACTCAGCAGGTTTGCTTTCTACGGCGAATTGTTCCCAAAGTTTATAGAAATCAGGATGCTCGATGCCGAGAACGCCTCCGCGCCCAAATTTGCTATTGACTAGCCGACTTCGTTTCGACGTATCAAGCAGCAGCCGACGCCATTCCTCTAGCCGCGCGCTCAGATCAATTCGATTTGCCTCTTTGCCAGAAATGTCCCCTGGTGCCGCCATAGGGGATTTGATCTTACGGGATTTGGGCGGCGATCTCGATACCCCCCGATGATTTAGGAAAATCCGCGCCCTACACTTATTGCATGGGCGGCTACGGTAGCGGACGCCATTGGTATTCGGCGAAAACGACGGTCGAGGACTGCCGCAGCATCGACGCTACGCGCTGGCAGCGGGAAGGGTTTCTCCGGCCTTCATTTTCCTCATACGGCGGGCGCTGGATTTGGTCGGACCCCGTTACGAAGGAAGAGCGCGCCAGCATCGGGTATCAATCCGATTGCGACGAAACTTTCGGCTCGATTCGCCTGAATTACACCATCACCCGCCAAGAAGAGAAAATCCCGCTTGATTATCCGATCCGCCTGACGACCACGAAAACGCCGTGGGGAAAACTGCGGTGGTGGTTTATCTGCCCGCTGGTGATGAATGGCCGCGCGTGCGGCCGGCGTGTGCGGAAACTCTATCTGCCCGGCGGCGGGCGGTATTTCGGCTGCCGGCATTGTTACGACCTCACGTACACCAGTTGCCAAGAATCGCATAAATATGACGCTTGCCTTGCCGTCGTCGGCGCGCCATTGGGACTGTCGGCGAGAGAAGTTGGAAAGCTATTGAAGCAGGCGAAATGGTAATAAAATGATCGAATCGGGAGCGGCGTGCTGATCCCACGCCGACGGTCCTGGCGGTGTTGGTGCTGGCGTCACCTGTCGGCCGCACCGCCCGGACCCCGCCCGGCCAAGGACAGGTGACAAATGTCTGAACACATTTCTGATCGTGAAGTACGCGAAATACTTAAACGATGGGAGTCTTTGCGGCCCACCGTAACGCACGAATATTCATCCGGCATCGTCGGCACCAATAGAAGCGCGGATGAACTCGACCTATTCAAGCGTCTGTCCACTGTTCTTTCGGTTGCTGCGCAAGAGCGCGGCATTGATGCCGTTGGAATTGATGCACTGGCGGTCGAGCCTACGACAACAAATCCGCGTACCTTGGCCGGAGCCGAGCTGGCAATCGGCAAACTGAAAATTATGACGATCCAGACGTCAGCAATTCCGGCGGGGACGTATCAGACCTATCGGAGTATGTTGGAGCATCCGGCAATTCGCCAAGCACGGGCAAAATTGGTTGCGCGAATCAAATCGGCTGATCTTCAATCTGAAATGGCGGAAGGTGCCACGGCCGAATTGCAACGGCACGCCGAAAAGCTGATCGAACGGCTACGAATATCATTTCTCAACGATGCCGCAACGATGCTCGACTACGGGTGGGTAGGTTTTGAGGTGATCTTTGAAACCAAGAATCCCTCTCTTGGAAATGTCTATCTTCAGGTGGAGCGGCTGAAGTGGCTTTTGCCGGATATTACCACGATCCTGTTGGACAAGAATGGTATTTTCGCCGGCTTGAGAAATGGCGCTGCCGAAAACGAGCAGGTTGATGTGGGGTGCTCAAACGCACTTTGCATGGCGCTTCGCGCGCCTGGCGATGGGAGGGAAGTGAGCTATGGTCGCTCGCAGCTTGAGAACGTGCGGCATCTTTGGGGACGCTGGAAATCCGGGGCGGATACCGACAACATCGACCAGCGACTACACGACGGATATTTCGGCAGCACTGATCCAAACGCCGGGCTTGAGCAAACCGCGAGGGATGTGCTTGATGCTTGTGAAATTGCAATCAATGAGTTGTTGGACCGCATATTGATTTGGCATGTCGGGGATATCGGTCGTGGCAAGGTTCGATTAAAAGCTATTTTGGACCCTGCGGCACGGCAGCCGGCTTCCAACCGCATCAAAACAAGTGCGGTTGAGCCACAGGCTGTCGAACCAGTGCGCACGACGTTCTATCTAGAAGACATCACTGCCGAACAATTGACAGAGGTAGCCGACGCGGCGGTGACGCTGGTGCAAGGCATCCGGCGGCACTTGGCCAGACCCGGAGAATGCTCAGGACCGGGCAAAGTCGAGTTAACTGACGGCGCGCAACGATTGGAACGGGCACTGAACCCCGACAAGCTGAAATTCGATGATCCCCAACGAATCTCCATCATGCCCCGCAATTGGCCTGCGGCCGTGTGGTCCGATTTGCGCGACATTCGTCATCACTTCGACAAGGTGATTACCGTGTGTGACTGGCAAGATTTGTGCGACGGTCCGAATCCTTTGAGGCGATGGGAACCGATACCGCTTAATGGCTTTGTCTCGTGGCCGGAAAACGAAGTTGATAACGCGGACTTGCAGAAGATCGAAGAGGCATCGCAACGACTCAAGAACTTTGCAGTGGCCTCTGTTTGCGACGATCGCGCCGAAGCTATTGGCGTGGCCGTTTCAGGATCAGACGCGGAAATGCCTAATTCAGTCGTCGGCAATCTCCGCGAACCTCCGCCACAAGCCTTTGCTGCCTATCGCGCTTACCGGATATTGGGACAAAAACAGGCTGACGTGGCAGCAGAACTGAATGTCAACCAAGGACAAGTATCTCGCTGGGTGACACAGGTTGCGGCTTGGATTAAGGCGGGCAATGTGTTGCCGAATCTTGACGTGCAGGGTCTTAAAACGAAACCTATAAGCGTTGATCCTGCCGTGATTGACATGGGCGAGCGGCAGGATGGACACGCAAAGCACCAACGCGGCAGAACGGACGATTGATCGCAGTTTCATTCGTCGATCATTTTGGCCGCCGCGCGCGCCGCTGCAATTGGCAAGAACAAATGAAGCGGCTGGTCGAGCATCTCGACAAAACCATATTTCAAATAGAAGCTCCGGGCGCGATCATGCAAGGCAATGACATCGACGGCGTAGACACCGACACTGCTTGAAGCCGTGGCCGCTTTGCGCAGCGCTTCCACCAACAGAGTTTCACCCAATCCCTTGCCTTGAAATTTCACGTCTACCGCCAGACGACCAATATGTACCGTCGGAATTGGATACTTCGGCAACCGCTTCTTGGCGTGATCGGGGATTACGTCGAATCGCACCGATCCGGTGGACATCGTGAAATATCCGGCGATTGGGGCTTGGTCAGTTTCGGTGGCGATGAATGTACGACCAAGCCCCGCCTTGTCGTTGCCGAGCGCGTATCGCTGTAGAAAAGAGTTGAGGCTTACCTCGCCACAATCGAATCCGCTGACATCAAACGCCGAAGTGAGCCTTTGGATGGACCAGGGCACCTATACTCCCGTCGCGCGAAAGGATGTTCAGGCGACGCGGTGGCGTTGCCGCTTGGCAGCCGCCCGCAAGGCCGCATTGGGCGCGGCGTCGGCGTCCAACATCGCCAAAAAACGGTCCCTGTCCCGATTGGAAAGCTGGACGTGCTCATACCGTGATTGATCCGCTAGAACTTTCCTGGCCGCTTCGGTCAAGACTTCGGTAGCGAAATCCGTGAGCGACCGATTCTGCGCAACTGCCGCGCGCTCGATCTCCGATTTCCTTGCCGACGGCAAGCGAAACTCGATACGGGCATCACTGTGTGGAATAGTAGCCATAACGTTCTCCAGTCACATCATCATACCTATTGTACGGCAGATTGCCACACAAAGTTTAGCGATATGCGCCGGATTTCTCACAAATACTGTGGATATTCATGGTTATGCGCTTTATGCGCGCATCCGGCCCAGGATGGAAGGGAGGGTTAAATCGTCGGTTTCGGCGATTTTCCTCCCCGATCCAGACTGGAGGCCAAATGGCAACAGAATATCTGACCGCGATAGAGCTGGCCAAGCTGCTTCGACTGTCGGCGGAGACGGTACGGCAGATGGCCAGAGCCGGCAAAATCCCGTCCATCCGAATATCGCCAAAAGTCATTCGATCCGCAAGCGGTGGCAGACGCGATTCAAAAACGCTCCGGTCAAAGGCAGGTTGCCCGTGACTGACGTGGAATCTCTTACCGTCGATGCTACCGGCGCGGCAAAGCTGTTGGGAATCTCCGAATCGCATTTCTACGCATTGAAGCGCACGGCCCGATTGGGACCGGCTCCAGTTCACCTTGGGCGTTGCTGCCGGTATCGCGTGGCCGAGCTGGAGGAATGGGTGAATGCCGGCTGCCCGGCCCGCGCGCGATGGCAAGCGATGCAAGGGGACCGGCAATGAATAAGACGAAATGGCCTACTGCGACGCGCGAAAATCCCTGCCCGAAATGTGGCAAGGTCAATCGGTGCCGGATCGCGCCCGATGGCCGGGCCGGCATCTGCTGGCGGAGCGGATCATCCGAGATTTGGCGAGATGGCCACGCGGGCGCAAACGGCAACGGTCAACGCCTTCGCGTCGATCCGCCGCGAACGCGGCCCAGGCCAACATACATCAGTGCGGATACAGCAATTGAGGCCGCTGGGAAATCCGTCAGAGGTGGCAAGCTGGTTGCAGTATGGAAGTATCCCGGTGACGTGGCGCGCATCGCACGATTCGATTTCAATGACGGCAGCAAGGAATTTCGGCCCGTCCACCGGCTCAACAATGGCGCGTGGGCCATCGGCGATCCGCCGGGCTTGTGGCCGTTGTATCGTGGTAACGAATTGCCGACCGCTGGGCAGGTGTACGTGTGCGAGGGCGAAAAGACAGCGGATTGCGCTCGGTCTGTTGGCTTGGCCGCCGTCACCAGCGCGCACGGGTCTAATGCTGCGGACAAGAGCGACTGGACTCCGCTGGCCGGACGTGACGTGGTGATTGTGCCGGACAATGACTCCGCTGGCGAACATTATGCGCGGGATGTGACAGCCATCCTCTTGCGGCTGAATCCGCCTGCGCGCATCAAAGTGGCCCGCCTGCCGGACCTCCCGCCGGGCGGCGACATCGTGGAATTCGACGCCGAAATCGGCGGCGAAGCTGGCGCGACCAAGGCCGCAGTCGAGGAGTTGGTCGCCAAGACGCCATTCATGGATGCCACCGATGTCGTTGGGGGGCCGATGTTGGTGCGAATGGCTGACGTGGAGTCGCGCGAAGTGCGATGGCTCTGGCGCGGCCGGATTCCCTTGGGGCGCATTACGCTGCTGGTGGGGCGGCCCGGCGAAGGCAAGTCATTCTTCACGATGGATGCCGCTTCCCGTGTTTCAACCGGCTCACCCTGGCCTGATGATGCGCCATGCGAGCGCGGTTCGGTGCTCATCATCAGTGGCGAAGATGATCCGGCAGACACGATCCGCCCAAGGCTCGATGCGCATCATGCCGACGTGTTGCGCGTGCATCTACTGTCGATGGTTCGGCGGATCGGTGAAGACGGTAAGCCGTTCGAGGTCATTTTTTCGTTGCATGACTTGCTCGCGCTTGAGGCCGCTTTGCAGCGCATTCCCGATTGCAAATTAATCGTCATCGACCCTATCGGATCGTTCCTTGGAGGTGATGTTGATGCGCATCGAGACAACGAGGTGCGGTCGATCCTGGCCCCGGTTGCCAAGCTGGCCGAGAAATATGGTCCTGCCGTTCTTGTCGTCGCGCACCGTCGCAAGAGCGCGGGTAGCATCGCGGATGATCTGGCATTGGGAAGCCGTGCCTTCACCGGCATCGCGCGTGCTGTCTGGCATTTAACGCGGGATTCGGAGAACAAGGCGCGACGACTATTGCTGCCGGGAAAGAACAATCTGGCGCGCGAAGGCAACGGGTTGGCGTTCACCATTGCGGGCGATCCACCGGCCATTGCGTGGGAACGTGATCCAGTTCAGATGTCCGCCGACGATGCTTTGGCGATTGAAAATGATGATAGAAAGGAAGACGCCAAACCCGGTCCCGAACCCCAGGCCCGGAAGGCCGCCGAAGATTGGTTGCGCAAGTTGTTGGCAACTGGGGAAGTGCCGGCAGCCAAGGTGAAGGCTGAAGCGAAGGCAGCCGGAATGATTTACCGCACCGTCCAGCGCGCGGCCGTTGCCTTGGGAGTTATCCATGAAAAGAACAGCTTTGACGGTGGCTGGCAATGGCGTTTTCCAAAGCCGGGAACCGTTGCCAGTGACGGAGACAAGAGCACATGACAGGTTGCCAGAGAATCGAAGAACTTGTCCACTTGTCGCCTTCGCAATAGCTGCATGGAAACAGCCCATTTCACGTGACAAATTGCCGAAGGCGACAAGACGACAAGATCATAACGAGAAGGTCGAACGGATGATTTGGAACCGCAAGATAAAAGCGTCAGCCGCTCTCATTGGGTATCGCTCGATGCGCCCAGAAGTTGTAGAGCCGTTGTGGGCTTTCCATCGCCGCTCCAGAGCGGCTATACGAAAGAATGCAATAATGAAAATGGACGGCAAGGTAAAAGAAACCCAGTGGGAAGATTGGCAAGTCAAGGTCTGGTCACGACATGGCGCAACCTGTGACCGTTTCGACCCATGTGTTTTCACATTTACCCATTTTGAACCAAATTGGACTCCCTACAGTTTGATCGGACCCGTATGCACAACGATCTGAACACGCCTGGCCGACGTTCGACCGCTTCGGCCCGGCCCGCTCCGGGCAAGCGTGCCGGTCGCCATGCTCGACGGAGTACCGCCTGCGCGTGGCATCCGTCCCGCAACCCTGCGCGACGGCCGGGCCTTCGCTCGATCCCTTTGCTATCTGCCGTTTCACTTCACCCCTTTCTGGCCGCAGGGGTGAAGCGAAACTCTGTGCCTTGGGCACCAAACCAAAGCGCCGAAATTCCTTTGACTTTTTTGAAGGCGATCATAACATCCGGGAGTGTTTGGTATCTGTTCGGTTTTGATGGGTGCGCCGTATGGTGTCGATGCCGGGAGAAAATCAGCCATCGTCAAATGCGCGCAGCGTGGCGACGAATGGCCATCACCAGCGCATCGGCCCGACAGCGCTTGGGCTATCGGCTGCCGAGGCGGCGGCGCTTCTGGGTGTTTCCGAATCACACTTCTACAGCTTGCACCGGACCGGCCGGCTTGGGCCGTTGCCGGTTCGCATGGGCCGGGCTGTCCGCTGGTCGCACAAGGAATTGGTCGATTGGTTTGAAGCGGGTAGTCCATCCCGGAGCCGTTGGCTTGCGATGCGGGCGACGAACAATTGAAGCAACGCAACGACCGTACAGCGACAGGAAATTGTTTTGCCCGGCGCAAACAGGAGTTTAAGACTTGCTAAACAGCAAGTATCGTGGTAACATGCGTGCATGGCAACACGGGCCAAGACGTTGAGCGAACAGTTGCGGGCCGCGATTCTGTCGGCTCCGGTGAGTCGGTATCGAATGGCCAAGGAAGCGGGGGTGTCCGAGGCCGTGCTATCGCGTTTTGTGAATGGCGAGACCGGCTTGCGCATGGCCATTGCGGATCGCCTGGCCGTGTATCTCAAATTGGAATTGCGAAAGGTTGGTGAGAAATGAAACTGCGGCAAATGCCCTTCTACGAGACGGACGCGCAAGGCCAGAAGGTCAAGCGGATGTCTTCCAAATGGTACGCTGTTTTTGTCGATTGGTCCGAAGCGTTGCGCCGCCTGCCGTTGCTGGACGACAAGAAGGCCAGTACCGAGCTTGCCCGGAAGATCGACTGGCTGAACAGTATCCGCGCCGGCGGCGACATGATGACGGCGGACCTGACACGTTACGTCGAAACCATGCCGCCGGGCATCCGAACCAAGCTGGCCCAATGGGGAATCCTGTCGGCGGCGCGTGTGGCGGCGGGCAAACCGCTGGTCGAACATTTGGCCGATTGGAAGCGGGCGCTATCGGCCAAGGGGAACACCGAACGCCATGCCGAGCTTGTCACAAGCCGCGCCCGCAAGGCATTCAATGCCTGTGGCTTCAAGCTGTGGAGTGACATTTCCGCCAGCAAGCTGCAATCTCACCTTGCGGGTCTGCGGGAGGATCGGCGCAAAACCGACGATACCGTTGAGCGGGGCATCAGCGCCCAGACGTTCAATTTCTACTTGCAAGCGGTCAAGCAATTCTGCCGGTGGATGGTTCGGGACGGGCGGGCATCGGAAAGCGCCTTGGTTCACTTGCAAGGGCTGAACGTCAAGACGGATCGGCGACATGATCGGCGGGCGCTGTCGCCCGATGAAATGCGATGGCTGCTTAATGTAACTGCCAAGGCCCCTGAGCGCTACGGGATGACCAGCGGGGCGCGGGCAATGCTCTATCGCCTGGCCGTGGAATCCGGCTTGCGAGCGGCAGAGCTGCGCAGCCTTACACGTGCGAGCTTTAACCTTGAGGGCGATGAGCCGAGCGTTACCATTGCAGCGGCCTACGCGAAGAATCGTCGGCAGGATACATTGCCGTTGAAGGTGGACACGGCGGCGCTATTGGCAACTCACTTGACCGGCAAGATGCCCCATGCTCAGGCGTTTGCGGTGCCACGTCGCACAGAAGTCATCCGCATGTTCCGGGCGGACATGGCTGATGCCCGACGGGAATGGATTGCGGCGGCGCAGACGCCTCGGGAGCGCGGTGAGCGGGAGAATTCGACTCTCCTGGCCGACAAGGATGAATCAGGCCGATGGGTTGATTTCCATGCCCTGCGGCATACGTTTATTACCGGGCTGGTGACAGGCGGAGTAAATCCGAAAGTGGCGCAGACGTTGGCCCGGCATTCGGTGATTACATTGACGATGGATCGCTACACGCACCTATACGCGGGAAACCTGACATCGGCGCTAAACGTGTTGCCGGACCTGTCCGCTCCTACGCGACAAGCGGCAGCGGCCACCGGAACGGACGGGAAATCCGCGCAGAATCGCTTGTCACCTGACTTGTCACTAAGCGGCGAATTTCCGCGTAGCTCGGTGCAGTCTGGCGAAGTGAAATCAGATACTGTACCATCGCGCGGAACACCCGGAAAAACCGAGGGAAACCCCGGTTTTGCAGGGGGTAATGATGTATCTTGGAGAGGTGGCAGAGTGGTTGAATGCGCCGGTTTCGAAAACCGGTCTGCCCGAAAGGGTAGCGGGAGTTCGAATCTCCCCCTCTCCGTTTGCCAAGGCGCCCGCGAATCATAAACACTGTTGTAGTGCGCAGGCGTACATTGCACTTTGCGCAGGTGTCGGTCCGAACCATTCGGCGGTCAAAAGGCCCTATTGCCCGCGGATACCAATGCAGCTTTAGCGCCGCGCCAAGATGCCGGGGCAACCCCGAAGCGGTCATGCTATAAAGCAATGCGGTAAACACTGCAGTATGCCCGATCATCCATCACAATGGGAATATCTCGGCAGATGAAGCGCGTAGTCCTCACGGGCGGTCCCGGCTCGGGAAAAACGGCCGTCTCCAATGCAATCGCCCAGGGCGACCCAAAGCGATTTGTCGTCGTCCCCGAGGCCGCCACGCAGGTTTATACCAACGCGCGCACGCGATGGGACCTGGTTGATGCGGGGGGTCGCCGCGAGCTTCAGCGGCAAATCTATCTCCTTCAACGCAGCCAGGAAGAGCGCTTGGCAACTCAGCACCCCTATAAGATTCTGATTCTGGATCGTGGAACCATCGACGGCGCCGCCTATTGGCCGGACGGCCCGGACGCCTATTGGGCCGATCTTAAAACTTCCCTTGCCGTCGAGTTGGCGCGCTACACTAACGTCATCTGGATGCAAACCGCCGCCGCCATCGGCATCTACGATGGCAGCGATTCCAACCCTTGCCGGTTCGAGGACGCCGCCGCCGCCGTGCTCAGCGGCGAATCGCTGGCTAAGTTGTGGTCCGGCCACCCGCATTTCCAGAAGGTCGCCGCGTATCCTTCACTCACCGACCGGATCGCCGAGGTTCGCAACAGGATCGAAAAAATCGCGATCACGGCGTGAGGCTCTATTCGCGTCAAATCTTTTACAGCAACAATTTCAAGCCGGCACACTTTCCCTGACCTGGCCATCTTCGATTTTCAATTCATTTCCCCGCAGCACTTCCAGCAGCTTTCTCGAATGTGAGATCACGATGACGCCATGCTGCTTTCTGGACAGCCCTTGGATGATGTGCGCGAGGGCGACAATTGTTGCGGCATCGGCGCCGAGCGTGGGCTCATCGAGAATGATCCACGGCGGCAGGCGCGCGATGGTTGCGGCAAGAGAAACTCGCTTGCGCACGGGAAAGGGGAGAGCCAGGGGATTGGACGCCGCGAAACCCTGCAACCCGAAGGCGTCGCGAATGGCCGTGGCCGCGAACGCGGTGATCGAGCCGGTCTTGCATCCCAATTCGGCCCGGACGCTTGCCTCGAACAGCCCGACGTCGGGATTTTGAAGGTGATATCCAGCGATTCGACCGGGGGTTTTCGATAAATTGGAAGCAACGTTGTTCACCAAAATCTGGCCGGCGACCGGACGAAGGACGCCGGACAAGACTTTCGCCAGGGTGCTTTTGCCGCTGCCGTTGGGGCCTTGCAGAGTGTAAACGCGGGCGGGTTGCAGAGTCAGTGAGACACCCCGGAGAACATCCGAACCCCGGCCGTAGCCGGCGGTGACATTTTGCAATTCGATCACCGGGGCGGAAACCGGGTCGAGGTGATCGATTTGAGATGGATCGAGCGGCGGGATGGGCGGATGACGCCGCGGATCGGGCGACAGGTCGGCGAGGGCGACGATTGGGATCGCACGGGTCCATTCATCCAGACGATTGTCGGTAATGACGGCGCCGCTCATCGGCCCGGTTGTGCCGTGCAGCAGATCCAGCGAGGTCTCCAGCTTGTGGCTGTCCAGTTGCTCCAGTGCGCAGTCGACGGCGAGGATTTTGGGCTTGAGAATGATCGCGCACAAGACGGCGAGACAGGTTTGCTCTCCGCCGGAAAGCGTGGCGGGATGATGCTCGAAGAGTCTTGTGAGGTTCAGTTGTTCGGCGGATTCAAGGCAATCACAGGATTCCAGTGCCCCGCCGGCGTGGAGCTCAAGTTCCTGGCGGACGGACGTGGTGAGGCCCGAGAGTGCAAAATAGACCTCCGGACCGAGGTAAATGCGGCCATCGGAAACGAGGCGGCAAAGGCCACGCAAAAGATCGGAGCGGCCGGAGAAATTCGGCCCGCTGATGGCGAGGATGCGCTTGCCCTTCAGTGCGGCCAGAAGCAGTTCGGTGGATTTTCGGCTCATCGGGTGCCCAGCAATCCCGGCCAGCGGAAGGCGATTGCGACCGCGAGCCATAGAAGCGAGAACGTCACCGAAACGGCGCCCGCGAAGGGGGAAAACGGGAGGGATTCGGTGGGAAGCCGCTGAACCCGTAGAAGCATGGCGCGCTGTTCCCATACCTCGGCGCGGTGGACGGCGGAACGAATGGACCAGACGAACAGCGGGCGGAGGAGCCGGGGCAATTGTTTGAGTCCGGCCCAGCGGCTGCCGCCGAGGAGTCCGCGAGCGCGGCGGGCGACGAGGATTTGTTCGGCGCGCAGTTTGAGTTCCGGCTCGACGGCAAAAACGCCGAGGGCGACAACGAGTCCTTCGCCGCGGAGGCCCCATCCGCGCAGAGTCGCGGGCAAAAGGCGTGAAGGGATGGAGAGCATGATTAACTGAAACGCGCCCCCCAGCACGGTAAGGCGAAGGGAAATGAGAAGGGCAAACATCGCGCCGCCGCGCGGGTCGGAGCCCATCGGCATTCCGGGCGGCGCTTTGGCAACCCATCCCCAAACGGCGATGAGCATGACGGTCATCGGCAATTGAACGAATGCCAGGAATTTAAGGAATTTTGGCAAGAGATGGTCTGTAGCCAACAGGATCGCAAGGGCGGCGATCACCGCCAGAAGGAGCTGGAGCCGCAGGTTGATGAAGGTCGCGACGATGAGGATGAGAAGTGTGGCCAGGCGGGCCACCGGGGGGACTCGGGTCATCGACTACTCGCTGAGCTTGAAGTTTTTCGCCAAAGTGGGCCCGCGAAATCGGCGGAGCAGATCGATGGGCACGGCCCGCACGAGCCAGGCGGCCAGCAACGCCTCGGCAACCTTGTCGGTGGAGGCATCGCAGATCATTCCGGAGAAGAATCCGGCCGCCGGCAGAGACAAGCCACGATGGATGAACCATGCGGTGACGAAGGTGGACCCGGCCGTGGTGACGCCGCCAAAAAGGTAAACCGAGATCGGCAGCGAAACCAGCGCGGAAATGACGCCGAGGACCAGACCACTGAGCACCGTCCGAGGGATCGTCCTGAAACCGCCGACGCTAGCCAGAAGATGCGTGCCGACCGCCATCATGGCGGCAGTGCCGGTGAAGAAAATGATGATGTGATTGAAGAGCAGCGCCATCATGCCGAACGCCAGCACGGTGACGATCAGTCCCGGCCCAAGTCCGGCAATGAGGGTGGTGGTGATGATGCCGACGCAATCGAGATAAACCGGCAATTTCAGCGCCAGGACGATTTGCGAGAGCGCGATGTTAAACGCGACGGCCGACGGAATGAGCGCGATCGTCGCCATTCTGGAAGAAGCCGGCGAATGTTCGTCGTCAAGGTTTTCGACCGATTCATTTTCGAGCATTCGGCAATCGCGATCGGCGTTCTGAATGGGCGCGGTAGAATACTATATTTTGAATGCATCACAAAGCGCGGCGGACCGCGGCCACGCCCGGATGAATGGCCGATCGCGGCATTAGCAGTGCGTAAACTGCCGCGGAAATCGCCAGACTACCGAACCAGGCGTAGTCGTACAGCCGCATCCAACCGGCGCCGACGTGCGCCAATCCGACGGTGCCGAGGAAGCCGGGGATGCAGGGCGCGATGCCCATACACAATGCGAGCAGGGCGCGGGCGTTAAATCCGCCCTGATACCAATAGGGTCCGGATCGCTTGAACAATCCGCCAAGGTTCAGTTGACGCTGGCGGACCAAGAAGTAATCGACGATGAGAATTCCGCCGACGGCGCCGAGCAGGGCGGAATACGCTACCAACCATTTGAAGATGTATCCGTTGGGATCGGCCAGGAGTTTCCAAGGCTGGGTGAGGATGCCGATGATGCCGGTGATCAGGCCGCCCGTGCGGAAGCTGATGAAGCGCGGGGCGAGGTGCGAGAAATCGTTGGCGGGAGAGACCACATTGGCTGCTAGGTTGGTCGCCAGGGTCGCCACGCACAGAGAAATCATGGCGATCAGGAGAACGGCCGGACTGCGGAATCGCGTCAGCAGATCGACCGGGTCCCAGATGGCGCGGCCGTAGATCACGATGGTCGCGCTGGTGACGGCGACTCCGATGAATGAGTAGAGCGCCATGGTGGTTGGAAGGCCAATGGCTTGACCGATCATCTGGCTTTTCTGCGAGTACGCGTACCGGGAAAAGTCGGGGATGTTCAGCGAGAGCGTTGCCCAGAAGCCGATCATTCCCGTCAGCGCGGCGGGGAAAAAGTGCCAGAATTGGCCGGCCTTGGGCTGGCCGGGATCGAAAGCGCTGGGTTGCGAGAGCATGGGCCCGAAGCCGTGGGCGGCCCGGTAGGCCCAGAGGAGCAGAATCAGGCCCAGAATGATGAGCAACGGGGCTTTGATGTTCAGCAGAATGCGGATCGACTCGATGCCTTTGTAAATCACGAACATGTTGATCGCCCAAAAAATCAGGAAGCATCCAAACTGGGCGAAGTTGATCGAAAGGAACGTGCTGGGCCATTGAGCGATGGCGGGAATGAAGATCGCGGTGATTTTGTAGATGGCTTCGCCGCCGATCCACGTTTGTATGCCGAACCATCCGCATGCCACCAGCGCGCGAAGAACGGCGGGGACATTGGCGCCGCGAATACCGAAGCTGGCCCGGCAATAGACGGGGAATGAGATGCCATAGCGCGTCCCGGCGTGAGCGTTGAGGATCATCGGGATCAGCACGATCGTGTTGCCGAGCGTGATCGTGAGGACGGCCTGCCACCAATTCATTCCTTCGCCGATGAGCGACGAGGCGAGCATGTACGTCGGGATGCAGGCCGACATGCTGATCCAAAGGGCCGCCATATCGAAGGTGCCCCATCTGCGTCCGGAGCGAGGCGTGGGAGCGATATCGCGGTTGTAGAACTGTAAGGTGGAAAGGTCCTCCGCTACTTCGACGATGTCTGCGGTGGCTTCGTTCGGCCCTGCGATCACGGCGGCGGGATTATGGATGCAGGGTTCCGGATTCGTCAAGGATTTATTTGAATATTTCGGTCTTGGAGGTTATATGGCACCGGCTCTTGGCTCAGTAATCCAGTCGTAGCCAAGCGCGGGCGATTCTCATGCCGCTTTTTATCCAGAATGGTCAGATCGTCACGGCGTCGGATGTTTATCAGGCGGACATCTATTGCCAGGACGAGACCATCACCAGCATTGGCCGTAACTTGAGCGTGCCGCCGGGGGCCGCCGTCATCGACGCCGGGGGCAAATACGTCTTCCCCGGATTTATCGATCCGCACGTGCACATCCATCTGCCGTTCATGGGGACGTACGCGAAGGATACCTATGAGACCGCTTCGCGCGCCGCGCTTGTCGGCGGAACGACCACGTTGATCGAAATGGTCTGTCCCGCGCGCAGCGAGGAACCGCTGGCCGCGTTTGAGTTGTGGAAATCCAAGGCGGAGACGCACAGCTTTTGCGATTTCACGTTCCACATGGGTGCGACGCGTTATGACTCGCTGGCCGAGAGCCAGTTGACGGAAATCGTCGCCGCGGGAGTGAGCAGCTTCAAGGTGTTTCTGGCGTACAAGGGGGCCTTCGGCGTCGATGACGCGGAACTGTTTCAGGTGATGCGCCTGGCGAAATCGCTGGGCGTGATCGTGACGGCACATTGTGAGAACGCCGACGCGATCGCGATGCGGCAGAGAGAGTTAATCGCGGCCGGGAAGACCGGACCGCAGTGGCACGAGCCGTCGCGGCCCGAATCCGTTGAGGCCATGGGCGTGCAGCATCTCACCGGGTTCGCCGCGATGCATGACGCGCACTGTTACATCGTGCATACGAGTTGCGAGCCGGCGGCGCGGCAAGCGCTGGAGGCGCGGGCGCGCGGCGGGCACGTCTGGGTGGAGACGCTCATTCAGTACCTGACGCTGGATAAAACGCGCGCCGAGCTGCCGGATTTTCAGGGCAGCAAATTCATCATGTCCCCGCCCCTGCGCGACAAACGCAATCAGCCGTTTCTGTGGAACAATTTGGCCAACGGCAACATCAGCACGGTGGCGACGGATCACGCGCCGTTTGATTTCAAAGGTCAGAAGGAGATGGGGCGCGGGGATTTCACGAAGATTCCCAACGGGATTCCGTCCCTGGAAGATCGGATCAACATGTTGTTCACGGCGGGCGTGAACTCCGGCAAACTGGACCTGTGCCGATTCGTCGATTGTGCTTCAACTCAGGCGGCCAGATTGTTCGGCCTGCATCCGCGGAAAGGCACGCTCCGGACGGGAAGCGACGCGGATCTGGTGATCTTCGATCCGAAATACCGCGGCGTGATCAGCGCAAAAGCGCAGCAGATGGCGGTCGATTATAACCCCTTTGAGGGGATGGGCTTCGAGGGGCGGGCGGAAACCGTCGCGGTTCGCGGGCAGGTGGTTGTCAGCAACGGAGGGTTCGTCGGCAGGGAAAAACGCGGCCGGTTTCTCAAGCGCGATCCGAATCATTTTTGAAATTCATGGCTGACTTAAGTTGCAATTTCGCGGGAATCCGGTCACCCAATCCCTTCTGGCTGGCCAGCGGACCGCCGACAAACACCGCGCATCAAGTGTGTCGCGCGTTCGAGGTGGGCTGGGGCGGGGCGGTCTGGAAGACGCTGACGGATGAGCCGATCGTCAACGTCGCCTCGCGCTACGGCGGGGTCGCGCTGAACAATCAGAAGCTGATGGGCCTGAACAACATCGAGCTGGTGTCCGACCGCCCGTTGGAGGACAACCTGCGCGAAATCGCGGAAGTGAAGAAGCGGTTTCCCAAACATGCGTTGATCGCTTCAGTCATGGTCGAATCCACGTGCCAGGCGTGGCATCGCATCGTCAAGCGGATTCAGGACACCGGAATCGATGGCTTTGAGCTGAACTTCGGTTGCCCGCACGGAATGAGCGAGCGCGGCATGGGGTCGGCCGTGGGGCAGGTGCCGGAATATGCGGAGCGGATCTGTGCCTGGGTAAAGGAAGTGGCGACGGTTCCGGTGCTGGCCAAGCTGACGCCCAACGTTACAAGCATTCGCGAAATTGGCCGGGCCGTGAAGCGCGGCGGAGCCGATGGCATCAGCCTGATCAATACGATCAACTCGATCATGGGCGTGGACGTGAAGACGTTCGCTCCCAAACCCAGTGTCGGCGGATTCGGCTCGCATGGCGGCTATTGCGGTCCGGCCGTCAAGCCGATCGCGCTCAACATGGTCAGCGAAATCGCGCGCGACGAAAAGATCGGTCTGCCTGTCAGCGGCATTGGCGGGATACGCAAATGGGACGATTGCGTGGAGTTCATCCTGCTGGGGGCGACGACGCTGCAAGTCTGCACGGCGGTGATGCACCGCGGGTTTGGCGTCGTCAAGGCGATGACGCGCGGCCTGGAGAAATGGATGGACGAGACGGGGCTCGCCACGATCGACTCCGCGGTCGGCAAGGCATTGCCGCGCATTAAGCAGTGGGGTGATCTCGATCTGAATTACAAGGTGGTGGCGAAGATCAATGAGGCGACGTGCATTCACTGCGGAATCTGCTACGCCAGTTGCGAAGATGGGTGTTACCAGGCGATTGCATGGGACAGGCTCTCAGCCGCGGACTACACCAGGAAGTTCGGTGAACCCAAGCGCTTCAAGGGCGAGGCGGCGCCGAATCTGCAACTGAACGAAGACGGCCGGGCGATCGACGTGTTCACCATACGCCAAGACGCATGCGTCGGTTGCAACATGTGCGCGCTGGCCTGTCCGGTGGAGGGATGCATCACGATGGAAGAAGTTCCCACCGGCAACGCGCCGATGAGCTGGAACCAGTATCAAGCGATGTTGAAAACGGGGCAAGTGGAGAAGATTGCGCCGAAGAAAGTGGCAAAGGTGTAGGTATGGCGCGGATGGTCAAAGCGGGACTGATTCAGGCAACGCTCTGTGAGCCGGCGACATCGCCGACGGCGAAGATCAAGGAAGCGATGATCGCCAAGCACGTGAAGCTGACCGAGCAGGCGGCGGACGAGGGCGTGCAGGTTCTGTGCTACCAGGAGCTATTCTACGGGCCATACTTCTGTGCCGAGCAGAAGGCGAAGTGGTACGAACTGGTGGAAAAAATCCCCGACGGGCCGACGACAAATCTTTTCCGCCAACTCGCCAAAAAGCACCAGATGGTAATCGTGCTGCCGATCTACGAAGAGGACCTGACCGGCGTGTATTACAACGCGGCCGCCGTGATCGACGCGGACGGCACGTTCCTCGGCAAATTCCGCAAGATGCACATTCCGCATTGCGAACCGGGGTTTTGGGAGAAGTTTTATTTCCGACCCGGCAATCTCGGGTACCCGGTCTTCAACACGCGAGTGGGCAAGGTTGGCGTGTACACGTGCTACGACCGGCATTTCCCCGAAGGTTGGCGCGAATTGGGCCTGGGCGGCGCCGAGATCGTTTTCAATCCGTCGGCCACGGTCGCCGGGCTTTCGGAATACCTGTGGAAACTCGAGCAACCGGCGGCGGCGGCGAATAACATTTACTACGTCGGAGCGATCAACCGGCCCGGTTTCGAAGAGCCCTGGCGGATCGGGGAGTTTTATGGAAGCTCGTACTTCGCCGATCCGCGCGGGCAGATCATCGCCCAGGGGCCGCGCAGCGTGGATGCTTTGGTTGTCGCCGATCTCGATCTGGACATGATCCGCCAGGTGCGCAACGTCTGGCAATTTTATCGCGACCGTCGTCCGGAGACATATCGGATGATCGTCGCGCCGTGAGGAAACCATGCAGTCTGTCTCCAGTCCAAAGCAATCGTCTCCCAAGCGACTTTCATTGCCCCTGTGCACGCACGTGCCGCAGCCTTACAACGGCCCAAGCAAGGCCGCGGCCGTGGCGCTGCGCGCGCAGTATCTTTCGCCGGGGCTCATCCGCTATTACCAGGAGCCGCTGATGGTCGTCGAAGGCCACATGCAGTACCTGTGGGACGAAACCGGCAAGCGCTATCTTGATGGCTTCGCCGGAATCGTTACGGTGTCGGTCGGCCATTGCCATCCAAAGGTCGTGCAGGCCGTACAGAAACAGCTCGGCACGCTCCAGCACGTCACGACGATCTATTTTCATCCGACGATCGGCCTGTTCGCCAAGAAACTGACCGAGCACATGCCCGCAGGGTCGAATCTGTCGAACTGGTCGTTCACGAACAGCGGTTCGGAGGCCAACGAACTGGCCCTGTTGGCGGGGCGCGAATACACCAAGAACGTCGATGTCATCTCCCTGCGCAACGCCTATCACGGCGGCACCGGCGCGACCATGAATCTGACCGCGCACGGCAACTGGAAGTTCAAATCCAACTCCGGTTTCACGGTCAAGAACGCGACGCCCGGCTACTGTTATCGCTGCCCGTACGGCCTGAGCTATCCATCCTGCGATCTGAAGTGTGCCCACGACGTGAAGGATTTGATCGAGTACGAAACCTGCGGCGAAGTGGCCCTGTTCATCGGCGAGTGCATCCAGGGCGTCGGCGGCACGGTGGTGCCCCCGAAGGAGTATTTTCAGATTGTTTACGACATTGTCCGCAAGCACGGCGGAATCTGCGTGGCCGACGAGGTCCAGGGCGGTTTCGGCCGTACCGGCACGAAATTCTGGTCTTTCGAGAACTGGAACGTGACCCCCGACGCGGTCACCATGGCCAAGGGAATCGGCAACGGCGCTCCCCTGGGCGCGATGGTGACGCGGCCGGAAATTTCCGCGACCCTGGCCAACCGCGTTCAGTTCAACACCTTCGGCGGCAATCCGATCTGCATGACGCAGGGCCTGGCCACGTTGGAGGTGATCGACGCCGAAGGCATCCAGGCCAATGCCCTGAAGGTCGGCACCCATCTGAAGAGCTGCCTGGTCGATCTGCAACAGAGACACGCGAATATCGGCGAAGTGCGCGGAATGGGATTGCTGTTGGGAGTGGAACTGGTAACCGATCGCAAGACCAAAGTCCCCGCGAAGAAACAGGCCGCGGCGGTGATGGAACTGGCCCGCGAGCGCGGCCTACTCATCGGCAAAGGCGGCCTGCACGGCAACGTGCTGCGAATCAAGCCCCCGATGTGCTTAAGCATCGACGACGCGAATTTCATCGCGGATTGCCTGGACGAGGTTCTACCGCTGGCGAGCCAGGTGGCTTAACGAGACGCGGCGATGCCGACAACGAGTTTGACTGAACCCGCAAAAAAACTCCCCATCCTCTGCGGCGGTCAGTGGATCGAAAGCACGACCCAGCGCTGGGGCGACGTTTTTAATCCGTCGCGCGGGCAGAAGATCGCGCTGGTTCCGATGTGCGGTGCGGAGGAGGTGGACCGCGTCGTGCGCGCCGCGGCCGCCGCGGTGGACGGTTGGGCGGACGTGCCGGTCGTCGAGCGGGCCCGCGTCATGTTCAAGTTCCGGCAGATTTGCCTGGAGCGAGCCGAGGATTTGGCCAAATGCGTGACGCGTGAGAACGGCAAAACGCTGGGCGAGGCGCGGGCGTCCGTGAATCGGGGCATCGAAGTCGTCGAATTCGCCTGTGGGTTGCCCAGCCTCATCATGGGCTGCACGCTGTCCAACATCGTGCGCAATGTGGACAGCGAAACGACGCGACATCCGCTCGGCGTCTGCGTCGGCATCACGCCGTTCAATTTCCCGGTGATGGTCCCGCTGTGGATGTTTCCGATTGCGATCGTGTGCGGCAACACGTTCGTGCTCAAGCCGTCGGAGCGGGTACCGCTGAGCGCCCATCTGCTGGGAGAACTGTTGATCGAAGCTGGATTGCCGGCCGGCGTGTTCAGCATCGTCCACGGCGACAAGCCGTGTGTCGATGCGCTGTTGGCGCATCCGCAGGTGGCCGCGATCAGCTTTGTCGGTTCCACGGCGGTTGCCCAATACGTGTACGAAACCGGGGCCAAGCACGGCAAACGGGTGCAGGCCGCCGGAGGAGCCAAGAATCACCTGATCGTCGCGCCCGACGCCGACGTGGACCAGGCGGCGGCGGCGATTGGGGCGTCGGCCTTTGGCTGCGCCGGCGAACGCTGCATGGCGGGGTCCGTGGCCGTTCCCGTCGGCGCCATAGCCGACCCGCTGGTCGAGCGCCTGGTCGAGGCGGCCCAGAAACTCAGGACCGGTCCGACCGACACGGGCGACGCGGTGGACATGGGCCCGCTGATCACACGGCAGCATCAGCAGCGCGTGGCCGGCTACCTGGACATCGCGCATCGCGAAGGAGCGACGATCGCGCTGGATGGACGCGAGGTGGAGGCGGTGCGAAGCGATGGATTTTTCCTCGGTCCCAGCGTCGTCGATCGCGTGGCCAAACCGATGCGTCTGGCAAAGGAGGAAATATTCGGGCCCGTTCTGTCGGTCTTGCGAGTGAACGACGTGAACGAAGCCATTGCCGTGGCGAGCGACTGCCCCCACGGCAACGGCGCCAGCATCTTCACCAACAGCGGCTGGACGGCGCGGCAATTCAAGAGGCACTTCAACGCCGGCATGATCGGGATCAACATCGGCGTCCCCGCGCCCATGGCATGGTTCTCGTTTACGGGCTGGAATACATCTTTCTTCGGAGACCTGCATATTCAGGGAATGGAATCCGTTTGTTTTTACACGCGACAGAAAACGATCATGACGCGATGGTTTGAATCGCCGCTGGAATCCCATCACGATCCCGTATGGCGATCGAGCAACGCGCCTGCGGGTTGAATGGGTTTGGCTGTTTGCAGCCAGCGGTCGAGCTTGTCGGAGGGGACTTTCATCGGATGGGCGGGAAGATCTCCGCGGCCCCGGCGGACGGCGATCAATTCAGCCGCGATGCTGACGGCGATTTCCGCGGGCGATACGGCCGCGATCTCCAGGCCGATGGGGGCGTGGACGCTTGCCAGGCGGTCACGCGGAACACCCTGCTGCCGTAATTCATTGAAAATTTTGTGTATTTTCCGCTTCGAACCGATGAGTCCCACGTAAGCCGCGGGTGAACGGATCACGGCGGCCAGCGCCTGCGCATCATGCTGATGTCCCCGAGTGACGATCACGACATAAGTCCAGGGCTTGAGGTCGTATTTCGACAATTCAGTCTCGATGTCGCCGAGGATGCACCGCGCGCCGGGGAAATCGGACGGTGTGAGGCAATCGGCGCGATCGTCCACGATGACGACCTCGAAATCGATCTGGCTGGCAGCCAATGCCAGGGCGCGGCCAACATGTCCGGCGCCGGCAATGAGCAAGGTCGGCGTCGGTGGAATCTCGATCTCAAAACGGGCGAGCCTGAGGGACTCGTCCCCCACGTTAATCTGCAGCGATGCGGGGCGATTGGCGGCAAGATCGGCCAGGATGCGATGAATCGAAATCACGGACTGGGCAGAGGAGAATACCTGAATGGCGATGTCCATGGTGCCGCCGCAGACCAGGCCGTCATCCCATCCATAATCCTGATCGAGGCGAAAGCGGAGCAGCCGGCTCTGGTTTTCGCTCATGAGCCGCTGAGCGCGGATGCGGACTTCGGCTTCGACGCAGCCGCCTCCGAGGGTTCCGATGGAATTGCCGTTGCGCAGGACCACCATGGCAGCGCCCTTGTCCTGGGGCGTGCTCCCCTTGGTGCCAACCACCGTGCAGAGGGCGACAACCTCACCGAGTTCGGCCCGGCGAACGATTTCAGACAGGAGATTGATCACGACAAAAACCCGGCGAACTGAATAGCGCGATTGTGCCAAGTATAGCCCTCAGAATCGGAAAATTCTCGCGAATATCGGCCTTCAGCCGGAATCCGTGAAAAAGCCGCTTCACACTGGCCGATGATGGCATATAATCCTGCACCACCTACCGCGCAGAATTCCCGGCTGGCTATGGACGACATTTCGAGATTACTGGCAGCCGCGCGCGGCGATGCCCCGTCTGACGTTTTGATCACGGGCGGTCGAGTTATCAATGTTTTCAATGGCGAGATTGAATCGGTGGACATCGCCCTCCTCGGCAACCAGATCGCCGGTATCGGCAGCGGATATCACGCGAAACAAATCGTGGATTTGAAGGGATCGTTCATCGCTCCCGGGCTGATTGATGCCCATGTCCACATCGAGAGCAGCCTATGCACACCCGCGCAGTTTGCGGCGGGGGTGGTTCCGCGCGGCGTGACGACGGTGGTGACCGATCCGCATGAGATCGCCAACGTCGCCGGCGCGGAGGGCGTTCGGTTTATGGCGACAAGCGCCAAACGCCTTCCACTGAATCTGGTGCTGATGGCGCCGAGCTGTGTGCCGGCGACACCGATGGCGAGCGGCGGCGGCGCAATCGACGTGGACGATCTGCGTGCGCTGCGCGAACAGGGCATCGCTCGCGGACTCGCCGAGGTGATGAACTATCGGGCGGTCACCAGCGGCGAGGCGGCGATGCTCGCCAAGATCGCAACGATGAAGGGCAGACCCGTCGATGGGCATTGTCCGGCGGTTACGGGCCGGTCGCTCAACGCGTATGTGGCGGCGGGCGTGGGAAGCGATCATGAAGCGACAACGGTGGAAGAGGCCCGGGAGAAGCTGGCGCGCGGCATGTATCTGCTGGTGCGGGAGGCGACCAACGCCCGCAATCTGGCCACGCTGCTGCCGGCGATCACCCCAGCCAATAGCCGGCGGATCTGCTTTTGCACGGATGATCGGACGAGTCGCGATTTGCTGGACACGGGCTCGATCGATGAGATGGTGCGCCGCGCGATTGCCGCCGGAATCGATCCGGTGGATGCGATTCGGATGGCAACTTTGAACCCGGCGGAGTGGTTTGGGCTGGACGATGTCGGCGCGATTGGGCCGGGGCGCATGGCGGATCTGATCGTGTTTGACGATTTGCAACGGCCGCAGGCGAGAATGGTGTTCAGCCGCGGCGTTTTTTCCGCGCGCGACGGGGTCTTGCTGCACCAGGCGAATGGCACCGCAACCGCGGCTTACGCTTCGCTGGGCAAATGCGACGTTGCGTGGGATAGCGTGCGATTTGCCGTGCCGGCCAAATCGGATCGAATTCGCGTGATCGGTTCTCGGCAGGACCAGTTGATCACGGAGCACCGCGTGCTTAGCAATAAAGTCGTCGAGAGCCGGGCGGTCGCGGATGTGTCGCGCGATGTCCTGAAGATGGCGGTCATCGAGCGTCACCGGCGCTCCGGCGGCATGGGCGTTGGGTTCATTCAGGGATTCGGCATGAAACGGGGCGCGATCGCAGGCACGGTGGCGCATGACCATCACAATCTGGTGACGATCGGCTCCGACGATGTTTCGATGCTGGCGGCGGCGCACGCGGCGGCCGCCGACGGAGGCGGTCTTGCCGTCGCCGTCGGTGAGAATATCGTTGCCCGCCTGCCTCTGCCCATCGGCGGACTGATGAGCGATCAACCCATCGGTGAAGTTGCCGCGAGTTATCGGCGGCTGATTGGCGCGACCCGGGAATTGGGATCGGCCCTGAATGATCCGTTCATGGCGATGAGCTTCATGGCGCTGGAAGTGATTCCGTCGCTGAAGCTGACGGACCATGGTTTGATCGACGTGGAAAAGTTTAAGGTCGTCGATCTGTTTGTGTGAGAGAATTTATGCGAACACCCGAGCAACTCGTTCACAGCCGAGCCCGTGTCAGGCCGCGTTATGCCTTGATGCCGTTGGAGGGGTTTCCGGTCTCCAGGCTGCCCGGCTGCCCGGAAGCGGACGTCCGGGTGCTGGCGTCGCCGGCGATCGGAGCGAGGTTTGTGCAGATGCTCATCGATCTTCCCGGCGGGAGAATTCTGCCGATCGCTCCGCAGGCGGATGTCGAGACGTTTTATTTTGTGCTGTCGGGGCGAGGCAAATCGCGCGAGGGCGACTCGACACATTCGCTGGAGACAGGCGGGTTTGGACTGCTCCCGCCCGGGGCAGCTTTTCAATTCACCGCGGGCGAGTCGCTTCGGCTACTCACGCTGCAGAAGCGATATGAGCCGGCTCGCGGAATCGATGTTTTCAAGAGCATTCACGGCCAGGAATCGAAGATCGAAAGGAAGCCCTGGGCGGACAACCCCCATTCGCTGCTCCAGACGTTGATCCCCGACGAGATGAAATTCGATCTGGCGGTGAACATTTTCGCGTTCGATCCCGGGTTTGGCCTACCCATTGTCGAAACGCATGTGATGGAACATGGCCTGCTGTTCCTTCAGGGCAAGGGGCTTTATTACCTGGACGATGAGTGGATGGAAGTGGAAGCGAACGACTTTATTTGGATGGGGCCATTTTGCCCGCAGTCGTTTTATGCCACGGGGCCAAAGGCTTCGCGCTATATCTATTACAAAAATGTTAATCGGGAAATATTGGTATGAGCACAGCCGAAAAAATCTATCGGGACGCGGATGTCGATTTGTCGGCGCTCAAGGAAAAACTGATCGCCGTGATCGGTTACGGCATCCAGGGAAAAGTGCAGGCCGCGAATTGCCGGGACAGCGGTTGCAAGGTGATCGTCGGCGCTCGGCCATCGACCGAATCGAAAAGCCGGGAGCAGGCGAAGGCGGATGGATTTGAGGCGATGTCCGTCGCGGATGCGACTCGGCGGGCCGACGTGCTGCTTATTGAGCTGGCCGATCCGGTTCAGCCGTCGGTGTATAGGAAGGAAATCGCGCCGAATCTTCGCTCAGGCCAGACGCTTTGCTTCTGTCACGGATTCAGTGTGTTATACGGGCAGATCGTCCCGCCCAGGGATGTGAACACGGTGCTGTTCGTGCCGAACGCTCCGGGAACGTTCGTCCGCGAAAAATATTTGAAGGGTCAGGGGGTTTACGGCTGCGTCGGCGTTGACCACGACGCGACGGGGGATTCCAAGCAGATCGTGCTGGCGATCGCCAAGGCCGTCGGCAGCACCCGAGCGGGCGTGGTGGAGCTTTCATTTCAGCACGAAACCGAAGGAGACAATTACGAGGAGCAGGTTCTGTACGGCGGCGCGATTCAGTTGATGAAGCTTTGCTTTGCGGTGATGGTGGAGCACGGGTATCCGCCGAGCTTCGCGTACGCCAAGGCGATTCGCAGTTTGCGCAGCGTGATCGATGTGATGGATGAGAGCGGAATTGAGGATTACCTCGCCGGCCGATGCAGCCGAACGTGCGAGTTTGCGGTGCGCACGCGCGGCCCGCGGGTGATTAACGAAGCCGAGCTGCGGAGAATATTCGACGAGACCGAAAGAGGCGTCTTCGCCCGGGATTGGATGCAGGAGTGGAGCCTTGGCATGCCAATGCTGCATCGTCTTCGCCGCACCGCGGCCGAGAGCGAAATGGAAAAAACCGGCAAAACCTGGCGCAAGGAATTTGGCAAGTGATTCGAGTCGAACGAATACTCAAGGACATCGAGGCGATCTCCCGATGCACGGAAACGCGCGGCTCGGGCGCGACCCGACCGACGTTCTCACCCGCGTGGGCAACCGCGATGCAATACATTGGCGATCAGGCGCGATCGGCGGGTTGTGATTTGAAATCCGATGCCGCGGGGAACGCGCACGCGCGGCCCGCGGGGCTGGGTTGGGAGCGGCAGGTGTGGCTGTGCGGTTCTCACCTCGATACGGTTCCGCACGGCGGTGATTTTGACGGCGTCGTCGGCGTGGTTGTCGCGCTGGAACTTCTGCGTTCGGCGAAGGACGACGGCATCGCCTCCCTCCCGCTCGAGATGATTGCTTTCGCCGAAGAGGAAGGCGCGACGTTTGGTCTGGGCATGATCGGCAGTCGCGCATGGGTGGGCGCACTTGGGGCGGATCGTCTGCAGGAACTGCGAAACGCCCAGGGTCGGAACTATATCGACGCGGGCCGGCCGTTCGGCGCCGACGCCGGCCGTCTGCCGGACGATCGAATTCGTTGCCGGCAGTATCTGGGATTCGTTGAAGTCCATATTGAACAGGGCCCGGCGATGTGGCGGAACGATCAGCCCCTGGCCGTGGTCCGTTCCATCGCGGGTCGGAAACAATATGCCATTCGCGTGGAAGGCCAATCCAATCATGCCGGCGCGACGCCGATGACTCAGCGGCGTGATGCCCTCTGCGGGGCGGCGGAAATCGTGCTGGCGCTGGAAAAAATGACGCCGGATATTTCTTCGGAAGCGGTGGCCACGGCTGGAAGACTGTTCAATCATCCCAACGCGATCAACGTCGTGCCCGAACGCGTTGAGCTGACGGTCGATCTGCGAGCGCCTGAGGACGGCATGCTGTGTCGCGGCGATCTTGAAGTGCGCCGAATTGCTGCGGACATCTGCCGACGCCGCAATCTGAATTGCGAGATCGAGCTGACCGAATCCATTGATGCGTGTCCGCTGAGTGAGAGGCTATGCCAACGGCTTTCAACGGCTGCACGATTGGCGGGCGTCGGAACGATTCCCGCAACCGTCAGCGGCGCTTTGCACGACAGCGCCGTGATCGCGCCGCTTCTGCCGACGGTCATGCTTTTCGTTCCGAGCCGCGACGGGATGAGCCACAATCCGGCGGAGTTCAGCCGGGTTCAGGACATCGCGACGGCCGCGAAGGTTCTCGAATGCCTTGTCAGGCGGCCGATGCTTGCCCAACTGAACAGGATGGATCGGAACGAATTCGTGTCCGCGTGCGGCGCATCGTTCGAGCATTCTCCGTGGATTGCCCAGCGAGCATGGAAAAGCCGGCCGTTCGCGTCAGTGCAAGGTCTTTACGAGAAACTGACGAGCGTCGTGGCGCAATCGAGCATGGAAGAGAAGCTGGCACTGGTGCGATCGCATCCCGATCTGGCCGGGAAGCTGGCTCGCGATGGGAAGCTGACGCGGGAATCCGGCGGCGAGCAGGCGGCCGCGGGATTGGCGAAACCCAGCGCCGAGGAAGTCGCGGCATTTGAACGATTCAACGCCGAATATCGCGGAAAATTTGGTTTTCCCTTCGTGATCTGCGCCCGTCAGAATCGCAAGGAGGCAATTCTTGAGTCGCTCGGACGCCGGCTTGCCAATTCAAGAGAAACCGAACTGGCAATCGCACTGGCCGAAATATTCAAGATCGCCCGGCTTCGGCTGGCGGATTCGGTTTGGGAGGATTGAATTGGCGTCTACCCTTCGGCACAACGCGTATGGAAAGTCCTCGATCCGCCTGACGAAAGTCGTGCGTGGTCCCCATCGACACGAATTAGTTGAACTGTCCATCGATATCATGCTCGAGGGCGATTTCGCGGACTCGTATCTCAGCGGCGACAACCGAAAGGTGATCGCGACCGATTCGATGAAAAACACGGTGTACGTTTTGGCCAAGGAGAACAATTTCAAGTCGATCGAGGATTTTGCGGCGCTGGTTTGCCGGCACTTCAAATCCACCTATTCCCAGGTGCAAACGGCGACGGTCTCGATTTCGCAGACCAAGTGGGACCGCATCGAGCTCGGGGATCGACCGCATCCGCATGCGTTCATCGGGGGCTCTACGGAGCGGCGCACGTGTTGTGCGCGCGTCGAAACGGGAACGGCGGGGGCGGCGCTTGGCGGCGGCATCACGGGATTGCAGTTGCTCAAGACAACCGATTCGGAATTTACGGGTTTTGTTTCGGATCGGTACCGAACATTGAAAGACACCCGGGATCGCATCTTCGCAACCAGCGTCGATGCAAACTGGGCGTATGGAACCGGAAAACCCGAGTTCAACAGTTGTTTTACCGCAATTCGAGCGGCGTTGCTGGCAACGTTTGCAACGCATCACAGTCTGGCGGTCCAGCAAACGCTGCTGGCGATGGGCGAGGCGGCGCTGACGGCTTGTCCCTCGATTCGATCTATTGATTTGAAGATGCCCAACCAGCATCGAATTCCATTTGATCTGGAGCCGTTGGGGATCAAGAACGACAATGAGTTGTTTGTTCCATGCGATGAGCCGTTTGGGATGATCACCGGAGTGGTCACTCGGGAGTGATTGAGATTATGCCGGGAAAGCTCACGACGCACGTGCTGGACATTTCGCTGGGCGTACCCGCGGCCGGGATGAAGGTTTCGGTTTATCGAGACGGCAAGTGGCTCCATTCGGCCGTGACCAACCGCGAGGGCCGCCTCGACGCGCCGCTGCTTTCGGCGGAGCAATTTGCGCCGGGAGGTTATCTGCTCGAATTTGGCGTCGGGGATTATTTTGCCTCCCGAGGCGACCAAAGCGAGCGGCGATTTCTGGATGTCGTTCCTATCGCTTTTAACGTTGACGGTTCGGGGCGCGACTACCACGTTCCGTTACTCGTTTCGCCATGGTCTTACACCGCCTACCGCGGCAGCTAGCGTCATGCTTCAATTCGATCTGATCATTCGCGGCGGTCGCGTGCTGACCCCCCAGGGGGAGCGCGTGCTCGACATTGCCGTGCGCGACGGAAGGATTGCGGAGTTGTCCCCGGCCATTTCCGCGGCGGCTAAGGAGGAGATCTCCGTGAGCGGAATGCATGTATTTCCGGGGTTGATGGATGCGCACGTTCATTTCAACGAGCCAGGGCGAACCGAGTGGGAGGGATTCGCGTCCGGCTCGGCGGCGCTGGCGGCGGGTGGCGGCACATTTTTCATTGACATGCCGCTGAACGCGTCGCCTCCGACGCTGGATGCCGCGAGCTTTGACGCAAAGAAAGCGGCCGCGGAAGCATCCAGTCTGACCGATTTCGGGCTGTGGGGCGGGCTGACACCCGATAACTTGGACCATCTGGAGGAGTTGGCCGAGCGCGGCGTCGTGGGCTTCAAAGCCTTCATGTGCGACAGCGGGACGGCGGATTTCGCCCGGGCGGACGATGTCACGCTGCGCCGGGGAATGCAAATCGCCAGGCGGGTTGAACTTCCGGTGGCAGTGCATGCTGAGAGCCAGGAGATCACGTCGCGCCTGGTGGCGGAGATTGGCTCCCGCAATGCGCGGGGATGGGCCGACTTTCTGGCATCGCGGCCAATTCAGGCGGAGATCGATGCCATTGGCCGTGCGGTAGCGATCGCGCGGGAGTCGGGTTGTTCGCTGCACGTTGTTCACGTGAGTTCGTCGGCGGGCGTCGAGATCGTTCGCCGGGCACGCGAAGATTCGAGACAGGATGTCACGTGCGAAACATGTCCCCATTATCTGCTGCTGAACGAAGCGGATCTGCTTGTCTTGGGAGCGAAGGCGAAATGTGCCCCCCCGTTGCGCGCGAAAGACGAAAACGCGCGTCTGTGGGAATTGGTCCGGGAAGGCGCGATTCAATTCGTGGCCTCGGATCATTCGCCGGCGCCGCCATCGATGAAAAGCGGCGACGACGCCATGAAAATCTGGGGCGGCATCGCCGGCGTGCAATCCACGTTGCTGTCGATGCTCGGGCGGGAGGGGTTACCCCCGACTCGAGTGGCTGGGCTGGTCGCCGAGCGTGTGGCGCGGCGGTTTAGATTGAATCGCAAGGGCCGAATCGCTCTCGGATGCGATGCCGATTTGACGCTGGTAGGCCTGGCGGGTTCAACCACATTGAGTTCAGCGGACCTCTTGGACCGGCACAAATTCAGCCCGTATGCGGGGAGAACGTTTCGCGGGGTGATTCACAGAACCATCGCCCGCGGCAGCACGATTTTCAGCGATGGCCGCATTTATGCCGCCAAAAAGGCCCGCCTGATCTCGCCTTCCAGGGAGGGCGGCCATGATTAAGCAGATTGTGCGAGGACCACTTCTGGCTCCTTCGGCCGATGGCAGCGTCGCGTTTCATGCCCAGGGGGCGCTGGCATTCGATGAACGAGGGATTCTTCTGTTTGCCGGAGCGTGGGAGAATCTCCGGAGTCAGTTACCGGCAGATTCGCCGCCGACGCGAATCAGCCGGGGCGTGATCCTTCCCCCGCTGCTCGATCTGCACACGCATATCCCGCAGCATCCGATCCGCGGAAGGTTCGCCGAAGGGGTCAGCGAAGGTGCCCCCGGCGGACGGCTGCTCAATTCACTGAAGCGAAATGTTTTTCCGGCGGAGGCGAAGTGCAACGCAACGGACCACGGGCGTGCGGTGATCGAATCGTTTGCGACGGACGTGCTGGCCAATGGAATCATCGGAGGCGCGGCTTTTATGACGGTGTCGGCCGAGGTCACGGAAATGGCGCTGGAAATTCTGCCGGCAACTTGGAGCGTGGGGCTTGTGCTGATGAACCAGAATTGTCCCCAGGATTTGCGGACCGACGAGATCAATCTGGACGCGAACGTTGCGAGAATAGCCGGGCGATTTGGCCGAAGGCTGATCGTCACCGACAGGTTTGCCGTGGCAACCAATACTCCGCTGCGCCGCGCGGGGAGCCGGTTGGCCGGGCGATTCGGCCTGCGGACCCAAACGCATTTGAACGAACAGACGCAGGAAAAACATCTCGTGGAACGCGAGCTTTATCCCGAGGCCTCCAGCTACACGGATGTGTATCGCGGGGATGGATTGCTTGACCACCAAGCCATACTGGCGCATTGCATTCACATGAGGCCGGATGAATGGCAAATGCTTGTTTCCAACGGTGCGGCGATCGCGCACTGTCCAACGTCGAATTTCTTGCTCGGATCGGGACTGATGCCATTGGATCGGGTGCTTGAGCACAAGATCCCGTTTGCGATTGCGACCGACATGGGGGCATCCCCTACCGTTTCGATGTTGGCGGAGATCAAGCGATTTCTGCAGGTGCATTCCGGCCGATCGTCGCGAGCGACGCCGAGCGAGGCGCTGTGGCGCGCGACGATTTCTCCGTCGAGGATTCTGGGGCTCGAGCAAATCGTTGGCCGGCTTGAACCGGGCCGACCGGCTTCGTTCATTGAAGTTGAACCGGCCGAGCCGGCATCGAGCCCGTCAGCCGATGAGGTGATTCGCTCGCTGTTGCCGAGCAATATCGACAATCCGCGGCCAACGATTCTGCGTGTAACGCTTGGAGGCAAAACGGCATTTGAAAGCAATGGACGTCATGCGTGACCATCTCCTGATTTATTTGAACGGCCGTGCGTTGCGCCTCCGCGGCGACGATGCCTTCTTGACGCTCGCGGAGTTTTTACGACGTCAGCGCCAGTTGACCGGAACCAAGGTGGTCTGTGCCGAGGGAGATTGCGGAGCGTGCGCTGTGCTCGTCGGCAGGGTTTCGGCGGAGGGAAGCCGAATCCGATATGTTTCGGTTAATTCGTGCATTCAACTCATGTTTCAACTGGATGCGACGCATGTCGTTACGGTCGAGGGCCTGAAGCACGGCGAAGAGCTAAACCCGATCCAGAAAACGATGGTGAGTTGCCATGGAACCCAATGCGGATTCTGCACGCCGGGGTTCGTCGTGAGCCTTTGCGATTTGATGCAGAAAGCCGAGCCGGTGGTTGCGTACGATGTTCGGCGTGCGCTGGTTGGGAACCTATGCAGGTGCACGGGATACGATTCGATCGTTCGAGCGGCGATGCAGGCCGACCGATCCGCGATGAAATCGCTTGATGAACTTTATCCGCCTGGAAATATGCTTGCGGAACTGACGAGGGCCGGATTGCAGGAAGTGGGTATTCAGGCGACCTGCGCGACGTTTTTCAAACCCGTGTCGATCGAAAGCGCGGTGTACTTCCGCCGGGAAAACGCGAATTGTTTGATCGTGTCGGGCGCCACCGATCTGGGGGTTCAGCGCAATAAGGGGACCCGCCGGTTCGGCGCAGTGATGAGCTGCACCGCCATTCGTGAGCTTCAAGGGATTGAGATTACCCCGCGGGGCCTTTGCATTGGAGCGGGCGCGACTCTTTCGCAGCTCGAACGCGTGAGCGCGACACATCTTCCGGAATTGAGCCGGTCGCTGGCGCAATTCGGATCGCCGCTGATCAGGAACACGGCAACCTTGGCGGGTAACCTGGTGAACGCCTCGCCGATCGGCGACACCATTCCGGCGTTTTTTGTCCTGGACGGCGAAGTCGAAATCGCGGGCGCGAATTCCCGACGATGGATCAATATTGACAAGTTTTATAGGGGGTATCGCCAGACCGTGCTGAAAAGCGATGAAATCGTGACGAGGATGCGCCTGCCGATCCCGGCCCAGGGCGAAGTTTTCAAAATCTACAAGGTCTCGAAACGAAAGGATTTGGACATCTCGAGTTTCGGCGCTGCAATCTGGATGAAGATGTCCGGCGCGAGGGTCGAACAAATTCGTATCGCATTCGGCGGCATCGCACCGGTGGTGGTCCGTTTGCCGCGGGCCGAGGCGTTTTTGTCCGGTAAAATCGGATCGAGAGAATTGTTCGCGGAGGCTGGAAATATCGCCTGCGGCGAAATCAGCCCGATCTCCGATGTGCGCGGAACGGAAGGCTATCGGCGAGTTCTGGCGAAGAATATTCTGGTCAGGTTCTGGCAGGACATTGAAGGCGGCGAGAGTTGGCCGCCGATGCCGTCCGGATCGAATAGCCATGCTTCAGGAATTCGCGCATGAAGCACGTTGTTGGAAAGGATATTCCGCACGATTCCGCGGCCGGCCACGTCAGCGGGGAATCGCAGTTTCTCGACGATGTGGCGCCGTTGTCGGGCGAGCTTCTGGCGGGGATCGTGCCGTGCCCGGTGGCGCACGGGAGATTGGCTCATCTGAACGTGGCGCCGGCGCTGCTCGTGCCGGGCGTGAAGGCCGTGCTGACGCATCACGATATTCCAGGGCACAATCGGTTCGGACCGGTCATCAAGGATGAACTTCTGCTGGTCGAGGATGAGGCCAGCTTTATTGGCCAGCCGCTCGCGATTATCGCCGCCGAGAATCCGGAGGCGTTGGAATTGGCCCGGCGCGCGGTGGTCCACCAGGTCGAAGAGTTGCAACCGATCTTGAGCACTGATGAAGCGATCGCGGCCAACTCGTACATCGGAGTTCCGCGAACGATCAAGCGAGGCAATCTTGCCAGGGGATTTTCCGAAGCGCATCACTGCATCGAAGGTGTGTTGGAAATCGGCGGGCAGGAGCATTTTTACCTGGAATCGATGGTTTGCATTGCCGTCCCCGGCGAGGGCAAAACGATGGTGGTGCATTCCTCGACGCAGCATCCGACCGAGGTGCAGGAGATGGTCGCGGAAGTGCTGGGCATTGCGTTCAATCAGGTTGTGGTGATTTGCAAGCGGATGGGCGGGGGATTTGGCGGGAAGGAAACACAGGCGGCCCCGCCGGCGATGATGGCCGCTCTGCTCGCCGCACGTACGCGCCGGCCCGTGCGGTTCTCGTATTCGAAAGACGACGACATGCGCTTTACCGGCAAGCGCCATCCCTTCAAGGTAGTATATCGCGCGGGGTTCAGCCGCGAAGGGATTATCACCGCCCTGGATACCAAGCTGTATTCCAACGGGGGATGTTCCACGGATTTGTCGATCGCAGTCATGGAGCGGGCGATGCTGCATGGCGACAACGCGTATTTCATCCCGAATATTTCAATTGAGGGCCGGATTTGCAGGACGAATCTGCCGAGCAACACGGCCTTTCGGGGATTTGGCGGACCGCAGGGAGTCGCGGGCATCGAAAACGTCATCGAGGAAATCGCGCAGGCGCTGGGAATCGACGCTCTGGATGTACGCCAGGCCAATTGCTACGGGACAGAAGACCGCAACACGACGCCCTATGGACAGATTGTGCGAAACAACACGTTGCCGGTACTGTTCTCGTCGCTGCGGCGTGATTGCGATTACGACTCTCGCCGCCAGAGGGTGCGACAGTTCAACGCGGAATCATCGACTCATTTGCGCGGAATGGCCCTGTCGCCGGTCAAATTTGGCATCTCATTCACCCGGCGAACGATGAACCAGGCGAACGCGCTGGTCAATATTTATCTGGACGGGTCGGTCATCGTCAGCACCGGGGCCACGGAAATGGGTCAGGGCATTAATACGCGGGTGAGGCAAATCGTCGCCGAAGAACTGGGCATTGGGTACGACCGGGTGATTGTCACGGCTGCCGCCACGGATAAGAACAACAATACTTCTCCCACCGCCGCATCAAGCGGGACCGATCTCAATGGAGCGGCGGCAGTTGATGCCTGCAAGCGGCTGCGCGATCGAATGGCAAAAGTGGCTGTGGGCATGCTTTCCAAACCGGGTGATAGATTGGGCCTTGATCCGCTCTCCATTCGTTTCGAACAGGGGTTCGTATTCGACCAGCGCGCTCCGGAACAAAGGCTGGCGTTTGCCGACGTGGTGCGGCAGGCGTACGAATTGCGCCTGAGCCTTGGGGAGCGTGGTTTCTATGCGACCCCCGGTGTGGATTTCAATCGCGAGACCGGAACGGGAACCCCATTTCTGTATTTCACCAACGGCGTGGCTTGCAGCGAAGTTCTGATCGACCGGCTCACGGGCGAGATCAAGGTCATACGCGTGGACTTGACGATGGATCTCGGGCAATCCATCAATCCGGGAATAGACCGGGGACAGATCGTCGGCGGATTCGTGCAGGGAATGGGTTGGGTTACGACCGAAGAGTTGGTTTACAGCGCAAAGGGAAATCTTTTGTCGTGCTCACCAACCACGTACAAGATTCCGGCCATCACCGACGTGCCGGAAGCGTTCAACATTCGATATCTGGATAATCCGAACAACGAGGTGAGTCTGTATCGGTCCAAGGCGGTTGGTGAACCTCCGCTTTTGCTCGGCCTCAGCGTGTGGTTGGCGGTGAAGGACGCGCTGGCACAGGCCGGGGTGACACAGCCGGGCGCGCTGGCGATTCCGGCGACCGGAGAGCGGGTGCTTATGGCGTTATCAGCCCAGCTTCAGCCGGATGCGGCGCTGGCAATCTGATTCGCCGGACAATGCGATCTTCGATGACCCATTGACCCCGGCACAACGTTGATCGGTGCGACAAGTACGCCAATCGCAATTTTGAAAGCGCTTTCAAAATCGTCGCAGGGAAACTTCGGAAGGTGAATCTGGCATCTCGGTGAAATCTCAGGGCTATCCCGTTTTTCTGCTTTACGTTCATCTCAGTCGTAGGCCACATCGATAGGCTTGCGCAATAACAGGTGCTAATTCACCTGTCCTATCAGTGAATCAGTTTCGAACCATTGGCGAGCCAATTGCTTGTGAACAATAGGAAAATCTGGAAAATCTGGAACCAGAGCGTTTTTCATCCGCTCGTAGCGGCATATCCACAATGGTGAATGAAACCGAGTGCGTCCTCCGCGGTGATTTGATCCATCGCCTGGTCAACGGCTTCGAATAGGGCGTCGAGACTTCGCCGGGCCAGCTTGCGTAAAATCGATTTGATCTTGGAGATCGCCATCTCGGTGGGATTGAAGTCCGGGGAATACGGGGGAAGCCGCAACACCCGCGCCCCGGCCGACTCGATCAACGCATCGACCTTCGGCGACTTATGGGCCGGCAAATTGTCGAGGACCACCACATGTCCGGGCTGGAGATGGGGCACCAGGCCGTCGCTCAGGAACGTCAGGAAGGTCTGGGTGTCGGTCGCGCCGTCGAACGTGTCGAAGCCCAGCATTCCCTCCACCGTCAGCGCGGCGATGGTGCTGAGGATCTTCCAGTGTCCGTGGGGCGTTTTGCAGACCACCCGCCGGCCCCGCGGCCCACGGGCATACAGGCGAGCCATCGTGGTCGTGGCCCCGAATTCATCGAGAAAAACAAGCTGGTCGACTCTCACGTGCGCGAATCGCGCAAACCAATTCGCCCGCGCCTCCTTGACGTCGGGGCGGTCCTGCTCGCTGGCGTATCGGGTCTTTTTTTTAGCGGCAGACCCAGCGCCATCGTCGCCCGCCAGACCGTCGGCACGCTCACCTTGTTCCCCAACGCCTCGGCCAGTTCGCCCAGCGTCAGGTCCGGCTTGCCCTCGATGAGCCGCCGCAGGTGTTCCAGATCGTCCCGGTCGAGTTTGTGGTTGTCCGGCCGCTTGGGCGGCAGGGGCTGAAGCGATCCCATCTCCCGACGACGTTGGATCAGCCGTCGCACCCAGGATTCGCTGCATTCCATTTATTCAGCGACTTCAATGGACGATCCGCATTCGTCATACACCCTGGCCACTGCCCGACGGAATTCCATCGAATACGTCATGCCGCAGACCTCCTTGTCGAAGAGGCCGCAGCGTAACCGATTGATTCAAATCGCGCTATAGGCGAATGAAAAGTGCTCTAGAAGTGGAGAATGCGGGCGTCACGAACTGTTCAGCGTGAAAATCGTCTTGACTTGGCGCTGGTTGAATTTGATCTCCCCCATCGAGTCCGAGAGATCGGTGGTTCCGATGAAACCCACCGCGTGGACTTCCCGGGCCTGATTCCGAGTGTCCGCGAGATAAAATGCGGCGAGCGTCTTGGCCTTCGTGGCGGTCACGCTGCCGCTGGCGTCGCGCTGGAACGCGGCCGCGATGGAAGATTATCGCTAGGTTGGTATGTTATTTCGATATGAGAGCTTTCATCGCCGGACAAGTCGGAGTGGACAAGGGCCCCTACCTTGAAGCGCTGAAGGCCGAGGCGATGCGCAACGGATTGGACGTCGAAGCCTGCCACGTGGGAAAGATGATGTATGCCGAGGCGCCGGACGTGCCGGCGGGGAGAATCCTGAATTTGCCGATTACCCGGCTCAATGCGCTGCGGCGGTCGGTGTTTAAGGAAATTCTGCGGATTGCCGACCGGCACGAACACGTGGTGGTGAATTCGCACGCGACGTTCCGGTGGCGGCACGGGCTGTTTTCAGGATTCGACTTCGATCAGATCAAGGCCCTGCGGGCCGATTACTATCTCACCCTGCTGGACAATGCCGAGTCGATCCATCAGCGGCTTTTGCGCGATCACGAACTGGATCACTCGCTGAAGGACATCATGGTCTGGCGCGAGGAAGAATTGCTGGCAACGGAGATCATCGCCAACATCACCAGCGGGTACGGGCACTTTTACCTGATATGCCGGGGAAGAAAGGCGATGACCATAAAAACAATGTATGGGCTGTTATTCGAGCCGAAAAAAAAACGCGTGTATCTAAGCTTTCCCATGAGCCATGTGATGGACCTGCCGCAAACGTTGGCGGAGATCGACCGCTTCAAATCGGACCTTGCCGAGCATTTCGTTTGCTTTGATCCGGGAGAAGTGGATGAATTCGTTTTGCATACGATGTCGCTCAAGGCCCTGGAGGAGGGACGAACGCTGATCGAGGTGCCGGGAGCCGAAGGCCCGATCGCCCTGAAAACGACGGAGGTGGCGCAGATCAGCGGGGACATCCTGGGACAGATTTACGCACGCGATTTTAAGACGATCGATCAAAGCGACATGATCATCAGCCTGGTTCCGGAATTGCCGGATGGTAAGCCGGGCTTGTCCAGCGGCGTGGAAAGGGAATTGCATCACGCGTTCGAGGGCGGCAAGGAAGTGTACGTGATCTGGGCATGCGAGGCGATGCCCTCGCCATTCATCACGGAGACGGCCACCAGAGTTTTTCATCGCACCGACGAAGCGCTGGACTATTTTCGGGGCAAGAAATACATCCGGTAAAGCAGCGAGCCGCTGCTCCCGCCGCAATGCGAGTCCCGGTCTGTATTTATCATTTGTATGCAGGCAGGACGCTCGATACCATTGCGTGCGCTCAATTGGAGGACGAATTTGACCACCGTGGCATCGAGTGACCCATCCGCCGATCGGAGCCTCCTCCTTCCACCGGTTTTTTTCACCGGATAATCGCAATGTTTCTACGACCCTCAGTCATCGCGTTGACGATCCTTTCCTTCATCGGGCTGTGCGCGCCCCGCTGCAACGCCTGGAACAGCACCGGCCATGAGATCATCGCGCAAATCGCCTACGATCAACTCTCGCCGCAGGCCAAGTCGGCAATTTTCGCGGTTTTGAGGAATCATCCGCGGCTCAATGAGGATTTGCTCAGTGACCCGGGCAGGGCCAAGGACGCGGACCTGGCAATGTTTCTTCGCTCGGCGACGTGGCCAGACATGGTGCGATACCTGTTGCACCCTTTGAACCATACGGAGAACCATCCCAGGTGGCATTATATGGATTACCCGTTCGAGTTGGACGGCGTTCAGGGTCCCAAGCCGGACCTTCAGTGGGATGGCCAGAGCGATCCGGCCAATCTGCCGCAAGCGTTGGACAAGGCGCTTGCGGAATTGAAGGACCCGCAAACCCCCAAGGACCGCAAGGCAATCGATCTGTGCTGGGTGGAGCATCTCGTCGGCGATATTCATCAGCCGCTGCACGCCACCAGCATGTTTTCAAAGGAATTTCCGCAGGGCGACCAGGGCGGAAATCTGGTCTTCATAAAAAACGCCGAAAACGTCTCCCTGCCGCTGCACACCTACTGGGACGACGTGGAAGGGTTGGCTCTGGACTACGACACCATCCGAAAGACCGCCGACCGGATCGAAGCCGAGCATCCCGCCGCCCAACTCAAAGATCGGGTGTCGGACCTGTCCGTCCTCGATTGGGCGAAGGAAAGTTTCGATCTGGCCAAGAGCGTGGTTTACATCAATGGCACGCTACCGCACGTGACCAAGACCGAGGCCATTTCCGATCCGAATTCCGTGCCGGAGCTTCCGGCGGGATATCCGCAGCAAGCGCTGGCAACCGCGGACGAGCGAATGGCTTTGGCGGGATATCGCCTGGCCGCGGTGTTGGAGCAGGTCGCAAAAGGCTTGTAATGCCCCTCTGGATGAGAGCTGGGGATACTTCTTCTATTTTATGGCCCCGTTCGGGTTCTTCGGTTTCCTGTTGATGGTATTTGCGCGCAAAACCATTGCTCGCGGTTCGAATCGCTGACGAAATCATCGCGTGGCGGCCCATTACAATGGGTGTTTCGCGCACCACTCGCGCCAGATATCGCGATAGGCGGCCTCCACGGCCCTGGCGTGGGCCTTGGCATCCATGAGCCGCGACTGTGACATGCGCGTACGCAGAGTGGACCTGAGATGGGCGAGATGCGCCCGGTCGCCAGCGAGGCGAGTGGCGATCGCGATAAACTCCTCGGGTGACTGAGCGATCAACTCGTTCAAGTCCAGCCGGCTCAAGATGCTCATGCTGACCCGGGCGCTGTGGCGGTCGCCCGCAAGGGCAATTACCGGAACGCCCATCCATAGCGCCTCGCATGTGGTTGTCGTTCCATTGTACGGGAATGTGTCCAAGGCGATATCGCATTGGTTGTACGTGAGGAGATGCTCCCGGTAGCCGACCGTGCGTTCGACAAAAACGATCTGGCTTTCATCAATGCCCTGGTTCGCAAAATTTTCCAACAGTGCCGCGCGCGTTTCAGGATCGGCCAATCCCCCGGCCTTCAACATCAACCTCGATCCCGGCAGCGCGCGCAGAACCGAGGACCACAGCGCGACCACCTTTCGGTTTATCTTGTGCACGGCATTGAAGGATGCGAAGCTGACGGCGCCCGACTCGCCGGCCGGCAAGGGCGCGACATCCGGCGAAGGCGGCGGCGGATTGAAGCAGAGAAAGCCTCCGTCAAGTCTGACCAGCCGTTCCGTGTAATAGGTATCCGCCCCAACGGGATCCGCCAAGGCGTCGGTGAAGCGATACTCGATTTCCGGCAACCCTGTGGTGTTTGGATAACCGATGTAGCTGACTTGCACCGGCGCCGGATGACACGCGAAAACGTCAAGCCGGCTCTCGGCTGTATGCCCCGCCAGATCCACCAGGATGTCAATCTGATGCTCGCGGATCATTTCCGACACTCGTTCCACGCTGCCGCCGACGATCCGATACCAACGACTGGCCAGGGCGTGTAGGTGGACGGATATCTGATCGGACACCGGTGTGCAGTCGTAGACGACGACTTCCACGGCCGATGTATCATGCGCCGATAGAATCGGCTGCAGAAAATAAGCGACCGAGTGGCCCCGCAAGTCGGGCGACAAATACCCGATCCTCAGCACGCGGTCGGGAGACCGATCGTTGTCCCAATTATCAAAAGTCTTCGGCACCTCCCGATGGCAAAGAGAAGCCCATTGTTGGTGCAGGACGAACAATTGGTCCTGGCTAACATCCGGATGCGCGTTGGCGAAAAACAGACCGGACGCTCTGACATACGCTTTGTCAGGGGCAAGGTCCCATGCTTTCTCAAAATTCTCCCAGGCGGTTTCGATCCGTCCCTGTCCGGCGAGAAGGTTGCCATATCCCAGCAGCGCCCCGATGCTCTTCGGATCAATTTGCAGGGCTTGGCGGTAGGTTTGCGCGGCTTCGGTGTGCTTTCCTTGCTTGGTCAGCAACATCGCCAGCCAGTTGAGCGCCTCGGTGTCGCGAGGATCAATCTCCAATGCCGCGCGAACCGCGGCCACGGCTTCGGCTTGGCGGGTGGGAATCCGGTCCAGGACGTAACTCAAATGCATGTGGGCGGGAATCAGCTTCGGGTCAAGCTCGAGCGCCTTTTTCAACTGGGTCTCGGCGTCCTTCAGATGTCCGACATGAAGCAGAACGTGCCCGAGCCGCGCGTAACCCACCGCACGCTCCGGCCGAAGCTCGATGTATCGCGCGAAGCCCAACGCGGCGCCTCCAAGCTCTTTCTGTTCCTGGAACGCACACGCCAGCGTGTAATGGGCGTCCGCGTCGTCCGGAAAACGTTTGACATATTCGCTGCCTGCGTCGGCCGCTTCCTTGAGCCAACGAATCCGGTAGTACAGCAGGAATCGCGCAAGCAATACTTGCTGATTGTCCGGCGCCAGCTTACAGGCTCGTTCGATGGTTTCCGTTGCGCCATCAATGTCGTTGTTCGAGATCGCCGTGTTGAATTGAAATACTTGCCCTCTGAGGTTTTCCGGAGCGAGCGAAGTTGCACGGCGCAACAGCGCGGACGCGTCCTTAATTTGCCCGGCGAGGATCATCTGCTGAGCGGTCCAAAACATCAACTCGGCATCCTCGGGCGTTTGCCCGAGAGCCTGCTGGGCGGCATCGACCGCACCCGCGTAGTCTTTTTTGCGAGCGCGCAGCTCCGCCAGCCGCCGCAAAGCCGTCGGATGAGACGAGTCCACCTCAATGCAACGGAAATAACTCTTCTGGGCCGCCTCGGTCTGATCCATGGCAGCGAGCACCTCGGCCAGGTTGTAATGCGCATCGGCGTCGCCGGGATCCAAGCTCACCGCTTGTGTAAGAACTTCACAGGCATCGGCTTTCCTGTCTTGCTTGAAAAGACAGACGCCCAAAAGCCCGAGTGCTTCGGAATTGTCGGGCCGCACTTCAAGCGCCTGACGAAACATCGCCTCGGCCGAGGCGGGATCACCCCCGTGCAATCGCTTCAGTCCCGAGTCCATCAGGGCATCACAGGAATCCACCTGCATGGTTATACCGCAAAAAAGGACGGCACAGGATCATTAAAGGCCTGTGCCGCCCGAAGTTCGAATATAGGATCGCTTTGGATCAGCCCTGGCGTTGTCGACGCCGCGCCATCAAAAGGGCTGCACCCGCGCCAAGGAGACCAGCGCTCACCGGTTCCGGAACGGACACGGTCTGTCCCTCGCTGTTGGTCAGCGAGAAGGTGGTCTCAACGGCCCAGTCCAAATTGTTGTCCTCACTCGGATAGGAATCGCCGTCGTTGGTCCGGACCAGCGCCTGGGTGCTGCCCAAAATGTCGGCGTTGGTGGGGATGGCCGTTCCGTACAGTCCCTGGTAATAGTTGTAACCTGCGTACTCGCTTCCAACGAAGCCCGGAAAGCTGGACCAGTAATTATTCGTACCGAAAGTCGTAGCGGCTACTGATCCGCTGGCCAAACCGCTGCCATAGCCAACGTAGTCGAGCATTGTTCCGTTCGACCCGCCGCTGACCAACGCCTCTTTCCCAGCGCCAAAGTAAGGCTGGCTGAACAAGTTGCCGGCCGTCCAGCCCGGGTTCCCATAAGCGGACGAGTAGTTGGCCTGCGTGCTGTTATACACCAAGACGAGGTCTGGAGTGGGCGCTATGAACCCGGCGACGCCGGTGAACGCCGGGCTAGAGGTGCCGTTATTAATCTGGACCAGGTAGTAGCCGCCGGCCCCAATCGTAGCTGAGCTGGGAAGCGGTATCTCGTTCCTTGCGCCCAACGCGATAGGTTCGGTGGCAAAGCCACTCATATCAAGCCAGAGGCCATTGAGGCTCGCCGAAGAAGCGCCCGAGTTGTACAACTCGATATAGTCGTACTGAAAATACGGGTTGCCGGTTTTCGGGAACGCCCCATCACCATAAATAGTTTGCAGCAGCACGGCCGCGTGGGCAGAGTTGCAGAAACCCACCGCCGCCATCGCCGCCGCAGCCAGCGACGCATTGATGGACGCAGATCGATTGTCCTTCTCTTTCATGGTTGTGCTCTTTTCTCCCTCCGGATTCCGGACCTTTCGGAAGCGGTACCGGAGATTCCCGCTCCAAAATGCTTGGCCAAAACAGGTTCAAAATACAATCACCGATTGATCGATCGCCGAATGCTCAAGCGGCCAAATCGTCTGAAAACGCAACATTTCAGCGTCAATCCAACTCGATCAGTCAGTATGTCAAAGACGACAAGAGGGACATTGTTTACGACAGCGCGCTTCAACAGTCAAGAGATTTTTGGCTATTCACATAACATTTACATTTCGTCAATGTCTTTAGGTCGGACCGAATCCCATAACGCTAACCCCCCAACCTGTTTGCGTCCGAGCAGCCAATTGGGACAACATATTCGAGTCCGGCGATTCCTGAGCGGATGAATCAGGCATGGTCGTATGGCGGGTTCCAAATGTGATGGACCTGGTTTACTCGAATCGTTCCGGGGCATCCGGGACGGCAAGGCGCTATGCGCCCCGGGCGAGGAAATACGGCCGTTGCTCTGGTTGCCTGCCGCGTCAAACTCGACCCGGGTCGATTCGCCTTTGCCGCGACAGGAACAACACGCCGGCTGGCAATAGCAGGATTATTGCCCCTGGTTCCGGTACATCGCTCATCAATCCATTGGCGGCCGCGAAGGCGTCAACCGCGGCCCAGTCGGCCGCTGGCAACACCACGGATCCCCCGTTGGCCTCCTTGCCGAGGTTGGCGACCAAGGCGGTGAAGTCGGCGCCGGTGACCGTGCCGGTGTACAGGAAATCGCCCTGATCCCAC
>Ga0187864_10000259_pt1 | contig 59370 bp, 70 predicted proteins | sample June2016WEW_11_4_FD_132985 | JGI IMG/M metagenome (GOLD analysis project Ga0187864, IMG submission 132985) | Peatland microbial communities from SPRUCE experiment site at the Marcell Experimental Forest, Minnesota, USA - June2016WEW_11_40 | ecosystem: Environmental > Terrestrial > Soil >...
TATAAAACTTACAGTAACCAATCTCACGCCCTTCATGATGTTCACCGCGGACGAAGCCTTCTTCACGGGAACAGCAATGGAGATGGTGCCAATAAGGGAAGTCAATAAACGGCAAATTGGTACAGGCAAACCCGGCCCCGTCACAAAGAAGCTAATTGCTGAATTCCAAAAAGTAATCGAAGACCCAGCTCAAGGCGTAAAAATCTAACGCCTTTCTTCTTTCGTTTTCTTTTTCTGATCTGCACAGCGGAGAAAGTCGTTAACAGTGACCTATTTTTGTGATCAGTTCTATGTGTGAAAATGGAGCAGCCGCACCAGTTAGGATGCTTCTACTTAGGTCATGTTTCACGGGGGTCTTTTTTGTTTATGGCTTGAGTTAAGGTTGTGCTGGTTGAGCCAAAAAAGCTAATGATTCCTGTTTACTTGTTGCTTTTGCTATTCTTCATGAATCCTTCCAACGCGTCGAAGGCCTCTTCTAACTCCGCAATAGGTGGTAGAAAAACAGCTCTTACATGCCCCTTGCCGTACACGGGGTCAAAACCTGAGCCGTTCACGATCAGTACGCCTGTTGCTTTTAGCAGTTTGACGACGAAGTCCATATCGGTTTTCCATTTTGTGCCTATGCCTTGAATTTTTGGGAAGATGTAGAATGCTCCTTCAGGTTTAGTTGTGCTTATGCCTTCGATTTCGTTGAGACGCTTCCACGCGAAGTCGCGCCGCTGCCTCAGTCGATCAACCGTGTCCTTCACCAAATCCTGTGGTCCATTGAGCGCGGCGTTCGCTGCAATCTGCACAGGCGTATTGGCGCAGATCCGTATTCGGCACTCTTTCTCAACACCTTCTTTAAGCGCATTGAGTTTTTCGCCTTCTCCTTTGAAGTACATGTAGCCAAGTCGCAGGCCCGTCATCTGATAGACTTTGCTGAAACCGTTTAATCCGACAACCGGCACATCTTTTGAGAGATAGGCTGCGCTGACGAATTCTTTTTCGTAGGTTAGCTGGTCGTAAATTTCATCTGATAGAACCGGCAAATCATGTTCGCCGGCGATGTCCAAAATCTCCTTAACCATCTTCCTGTCATAAACCGAACCCGTCGGGTTGTTTGGGTTAATTATCACGATGGCGCGGGTTTTCTTGCTTATTTTTTTGCGCAGGTCATCGATGTTGGGGTGCCAGCATTCCTTTTCGATTGTCTCATACGAGATGGGTGTACCGTCGAAAAACCTTGTGTATGAAATGTATGGTGGGTAGGTTGGGCCTGGGAAAAGAATTTCATCGCCTTTTTCCACTAAGGCGCCGAGAATCATTTGGATTCCTTCGGAAATTCCCTCGGTTATCAACACCTTATCAGCTGTGATGTCTACGTTGTTAACTTTTTTCTCTTTCCTAACGATGGCTTCCCGAAGATCAAGCCTTCCTTCCGAAGGTGAATAATAATTTTCGTCTCTTTGAACGGCCGCACAGAGGGCGTCTTTGACGTTCTGGGGGGTTTTGAAGTCGAATGCTGCGGGGTCGCCGATGTTTAAGTAAAAGATTTTTCTGTTGTCTTTTACCAACTGCGTTGTGTGTTCTATTACGTCGCGTATCGCATATTCAATGTTTGAAGCTCTGCTCGTGACTTTGACGCCCATTTTTACGTTACCTGTCATCCAAACACTTACGACGAAAAAAATAAAGGTTCCTAGAATGATGCGAAGACTTGCAAGCCTCTTTTCGCGGCTAGCGAATCCGTGAAGTTTTAAGCTAACTATGGCTTCTTTTCGATTATTTCCGTCTCAGTGGAAACTGTACATATTGAACATATTTTTATGCTCGATTTCCTCTTCAATACCAAGTGACTTCTGATGACGAAAGTGTTTGGTTGGACAGGATCCTTTCTAAATTTGGATTTGACCAAACGTAAAGCCATCCCCGAGCAATATGATGAGGCTTTAGGTTTGAATTTTCTGGGCGGTCGGGGCTTCGCGGTCAAAATCCTCTGGGACCGAATCAAACAAGGAACGGATCCTTTCTCTCCTGAAAACAAAATCGTTTTCGCCATGGGTCCATTGACTGCCATCGGTTTACCCAACAGCGGCAAGCTTGTAGTTGCGTCAAAAAGCCCCTTGACGGGAGGTTACGGAGATGGAAACATAGGAAGCTGGGCAGCAGTCCACATTCGCAAAGCGGGTTACGACGCAATTATCGTTGGAGGTAAAGCTGAAAAGCCAACCTTTGCTTACATTAAAGACGGAATCGTAGAGTTTCTTGACGCCGAAGACCTTTGGGGTTTGAGTTCATTTGAGGCGGAGGCCCAATTGAGAAAAACGTATGGGCGCTTGGCAGGTATAGTTTCAATTGGGCAAGGTGGGGAGAACCAAGTAAAGTTCGCTACTGTTGTTTCTCAGGAGGGACGCTCTGGTGGTCGGCCTGGAATGGGCGCTGTCATGGGCTCCAAAAACTTGAAAGCTATAGTAGTCGAAGGCACGGCACAAGTACCTTTGGCTGATTCTGACGGCATGAAGAAGCTGGCAGCCGACGGCTACCGCGAAGTTCTTGCTAAGCCCCTTTATGTTTTCTGGAAGCGACAGGGAACAATGTCGACTGTGGAGTGGTCACAAGAAAATAGTGCACTGCCTACCCGCAACTATAGCCAAGCCATCTTTGAAAAAGCTGAAGACATCGGAGGCTTCGCTATGGAAAAAATCAAGGTTTCCAACCGAGGCTGTCCCCAATGTAACATGACATGTGGGAACGTTGTCAAAGACAGTGAAGGAAATGATACTGAGCTGGATTATGAAAACGTCGTCATGCTGGGATCAAACATCGGCTTGGGAAATCTGTCGCAAATCTCAACTATCAACCGTTTGGCCGATCAGTTCGGGTTGGACAGCATCTCACTTGGGAACGTTATCGGCTTTGCGATGGAAGCTTCAGAGAAAGGTCTGATCAAGGAAAAGATTGATTGGGGCGACTTCGAGAAAATTAAAGGTCTCATACACGATATCGCTTCCAAGCGTGGTTTGGGAGGGGTCTTAGCAGACGGAGTCCGTGCTGCCTCCAAAACAGTCGGCAACGGTTCATGCGACTGGGCTATGCATGTTAAAGGCTTAGAAGTTTCCGCTTATGACTGCCACGCAGCGCCATGCATGGCTTTAGCCTATGGTACCAGCTCCATCGGCGCCCACCATAAAGATGCTTGGGTTATTACTTGGGAAATAAAAATTGGGCGATCAAGCTACGATCCGGTGAAAGTCGATCACCTTATCGAAACCCAACTTATCCGCGGGGGATTATTCGAAGCCTTAACCGTTTGCCGTTTCCCTTACAACTCTCTCGGTTTCGAGCTTGAATGGTACCAGCGGTACTTGAAGGCGGCCACAGGAAAGGATTTTTCGTTTGAGGAGCTGAACCTGATTAGCGAGAGAATTTTGACTTTGATTCGTGCATTTTGGGTACGCGAATATGGAAAAAATTGGAGTAGAAACTTGGACGTCCCACCTAAGCGGTGGTTTAATGAACCCTTGACTGAAGGCACACTGAAAGGCTCCAAGCTTGACTTAGGTAAATACAATGGCATGCTTGACACTTATTACGCGAAAAAAGGATGGGACGAAAATGGGGTTCCAACGGGGTCTACTATGGAACGACTTGGTTTAGCCCAGGAAGCCAAGCAAATCAAAGCAGTGGAGCCTTTGATCAATATGACCGTGCAAAGTAAACAGTATCCTTAGCCTTCTGCCCGCAGTAAATGCAACCTGTTTTCGGTTCTTCTTTTTCGAACGGCAAAACCCTTATGGTTGCACCAGTTTCCTCCTTGATTTTTGCTTCGCATTCAACGCTGCCGCACCAAGCAGCCTTTAAGAAGCCGCCTTTGTCGCAAAGCACCTTTTTGAACTCCTCGTAGTTGTTTACAATGCTTGTTTTTTCTTGCATTGATGCTTTTGCTTTTGCAAACAGGTTTTCTTGAATTTCCTGCAGAAGCTTTTCCGCTGCTGCTGGAATGTCTTCTTCTTTTACTGGAGCTTTTTGGCCGTTATCTCTTCTAACCATAACCGCTTGTCCCTGTTTGAGGTCCCGTGGGCCAATCTCCACTCTGACTGGCACACCTTTGAGTTCCCATTGATGAAACTTCCATCCCGGCGTGTACTCTTCTCGGTCGTCAAGAACGACGCTGAAGCCCTTAGCTTTGAGGGTGTCCGCGATTTCTTTAGCTTTCGCAATTACCAAGGCTGCTTCGGGGCCTTTGAAGGGAATTGGAACAACTACAACTTGAATCGGCGCCACTTTGGGCGGAAAAACCAATCCCTTGTCGTCGCCGTGAACCATAACCATCGCGCCGATGAGCCGAGTGCTGATGCCCCAGCTTGTTTGCCAAACATAATGGTCCAATTTGTCCTCGCCTATGTACTTGACATCAAAGACTTTGCCGAAGTTCTGTCCAAGGTTGTGGCTGGTTCCCATCTGCAACGCTTTGCCGTCAGGCATCATTGCCTCTAACGATGTCGTATAGACTGCTCCTGCAAACTTTTCGCTGTCGCTCTTGACGCCTGCGATGACTGGGATGGCAAGATAGTTCTCCATTATGTTCCTGTACTCGCCCAGAGCGTACATGACTTCTGCTTCGGCTTCCTCTTTAGAAGCGTGGGCTGTGTGGCCTTCTTGCCAGAGGAATTCTCTGGTACGAAGGAAAAGCCGGGTGGATTTTGTTTCCCACCTCACAATGTTGCACCACTGATTAATTTTGACCGGCAGATCGCGCCAACTGCGGATCCATTTGGAAAATGTGGCGTACATAATGGTTTCGCTAGTGGGTCTAATGGCTACCCTCTCTTCAAGCTCGCTGTCCCCACCTTGGCTAATCCAAGCGACTTCAGGCGTGAAACCTGCAAAATGTGCAGCCTCTTTCTTAAGCAAGCTTTCAGGAATAAACATTGGAAAGTACACGTTACGGTGACCCGACGCCTTTATTCTTTGGTTGAATGTTTCCTGAATTTTCTCCCAAATCGCGTAGGCATCCTCGCGGATTATCATGCAGCCCTTAACAGGTGCGTAATCTGCCAACCCCGCTTTCAAAATGACTTCAACATACCATTCAGAGAAGTCTTCACTTTTCTTAACCGTAACTCCAGTATCCGACATGGCTCTTTCTCTTCTTTGCTGTCTTTACGCCTACAGAATATAAAACCGTAACGGAGTCAACACAAAGAAAGATCAAGAAATTTGGAAAAACCGCGTTTTCAGCGGCGGTTTTCTCTTTTTGGGTAGTCTTTACATTCGTATATTCGCAGTTGTCTCTGAGGTTCAATGCGGCATCTTTTGCGTGCGTTCTTACGTCTTATCAGAGGGGCAAACCCAAAGAAGGGGCATTTGTTGCAAAGTGTACTCGTGCATTGTTCCTCCGGTTACCGTGTCATCATTCTTCTGAACAGCGGAACCGCGATTGCGATCATGATTGCGCCGAATGCTATCAGGATTATCAGATCTGTAGAGATATCGCCTACTCCAGCGCCCAGCACCATGACTTTTCGCATGGCATCAGCAGCATAGGTTAACGGAAGGAATTTTGCTATATCCTGCATGTACCAAGGCATCTGCTGAAGGGGGAACATCACGCCGCTTAGGAACATCATTGGAAACATTAGTGTCATCATCATCATTTGCGCTGTCTCCTGATCCTTAGCGAGAGACGTCAAGACGATACCTAAGCCGACGAATGAGAATACTCCTAGCAGTAGCAATGCCGCTACAAGGATCATGCTTCCATGGATCACAACGCCGAATATCCCTAAAGCCAAAGCCATTACTATGACACCTTGGATTAACCCACGACCAGTCTGGCCTAAAGCTTTTCCCAGGATGATAGATAACCGGTTGATTGGAGCAACCATCATGCCGTCCATTGTGCCGACTTCCCTCTCTTGAGATATCGCAACCGGCAGCCCTGTCATGACGCTCATCATGACTGTCAACATTACCATTCCAGGCGCAATGAAGCTAAAGTAACTTGAGTTCGCAGGAGGAGGAACAGTGTAAGGTTGGACTATGGCAAGAGAATTGTTCGCTGTTACATTTGCAGATAGACTTCGGACTTCTTGCTTTGCAAGTTGAGTGCCCAAATTGTTAATTTCATCAGAGACAGCTGCCTGCAATTCAGATGATACGGTTGGGTTAGACTGGTCGGTTATTACGATCAGCGTTCCCTGTTCTCCGTTCATGACGCTTTCCGAGAAATTGCTAGGTATGACTACGGCGCCATCTAATGTGCCTTTTTGAATCTCGCTTTTGACGTTAGCTATACTTGAACTTGTAGACAATGTTAGCATGTGCGTTTGATTGTTTATCATCTGAAAACCCGTGATGAAAGTTTGGCTCGGAATAGTATTGTTGTTAAAGCCTGAATCTTGATTCACCAAACCGAAAGGCATGCTGTTTGGCGTGGCGTTGCCGGATGGATAAATAAAGCCAACCATAACCATCATAAACAGAGGCATTACTATGAGTAGAACCAAACCTAATCGGTTTCTAAATAGTTCAGTTAAATCTTTCCACGCGATTCTGGCAGTATGGGATAACAGAGATTTTGCAGTCATGTTTATCACCTAATCCTGCTTGAGGCTTCCTGCCCAAAACGCTTATGTTCCATAGGTATTTTCTGGTCAGCGCTGTCTCTTACTTGATGGCCCGTTATATGCAAGAAAACGTCTTCAAGGGTTGGCTGCATGTTTTCCATGGAATTTATCTTTCCCCCCTCAGCTCTCACTGAGTCGATTACCGAGTCGAAAGCTTCTTGACCGTGACTAATAATCCTTAAACGCATAGAGTTTTCTTGAGTAACCGCGTCCACGCATCCGCAAGCGTTGATTGCCTCAATAATTTGGGGTGTTAGGTTTCCGATCTCCAGTTTTAATATTGTTGTATCCTCTCCTGAGATTGTTTTTTTCAAGTTTGTCGAAGTGTCCAGCGCCACTATCTTGGCGTGATCCATTATGCCGATTCGATCGCATAACAGATCGGCATCAACCATCATATGAGTTGTTACGATTATTGTGGTGCCGTTTTCCCTGTTGAGCTTTTTGACGAATTCGCGAATCTCAACCGAAGACTGGGGATCTAATCCCAAAGTGGGTTCATCCAAAAATAGCACTTTCGGCGTATTCAACAGCGCCCGAACCACGTTCATCCGCTGCCTCATGCCTGTAGAGAAAGTTCCAACTTGACTGTTCTTCCATTTTGAAAGTTGAACCAGTTCAAGCAACTCATCGATTCTTTTGTTTAGGGCGTCTTTGGGTAGATTGAACAGACTTCCGAAGAAAACCAAGTTCTCTCTAGCCGTTAAACGATTGTACATAATCATTTTTTCAGAAACTATGCCAATAAGTTTCCTGACTTCCGTGTCCTGCTTGACTATGTCATGGCCGCCAATAATCGCGGTGCCTTCTGTGGGTCTAGCCAACGTTGAGAGCATTCGTAGGGTTGTGCTTTTGCCTGCGCCGTTTGGACCTAGTAAACCAAAAATTTCGCCGCGCTTTACGTCGAATGAGATTTTGTCTACTGCGGTGAATTCGCCGAATTTTTTAGTTAGGTTTCTTACTTCGATTATTGAGTCATTTGACATTCTGACTCCTCCATAGTTGAATATTATTCACTGCAATATATTGCGGTAAAATATAAGTATTACCCAAATATACTATAGAACCGAAGAATAATGACCTCGGAAACTGAAGAAAAGACAACTGAAAACTGGCTTAAAGAAGCGCAGAAAGGCTACATTCGAATGGGCGTCCTAATTCTACTCAGTAAAAAACCATCCCACGGATACGAAATCATGAAGGAAATAAACAGCCGAACCCGAGGCTTCTGGCAGCCAACTCCCGGCGGCGTGTACCCCATCCTGCGGGACTTGGAAAAATGTGGATACGTTAAGGGTCAATGGCAAACCCTGAAAAACCGCAGGCTAAAAGTCTATGAAATCACGAAGGCAGGCGACCTTATTTTGAGGCGAGCCATCGTGAAGCAAGCTGAAATTTCAGATAACATCGGTAATCTTTTCCGAGAATTTGCACGAGACGTCCTTAACGTCGAGAACGCAAACAAATCCATGCCAAACCTACCTTCCTTCTTCACCCCATTCTTGGAGGAAAATCCGTACAGTGAAGAAAACCTAAAACACCTCGAGCATGAGCGCCAGCACACGTACGAATTGCTTAAGTCTATGCAGGAAAGGTTAAGGAAAATTGATGCTAGGCTAAGAGAAATCAGGAAGCAATCCCAAAACGGCTCTTCTCCTGTGCCTTGAGAATGAGTCCTCGATTTCGTTGTACATGTTCGGCATATGAAGATTCATGACCTGGAAACGGCTGACTTGTTGGTGTAAACAATTAAATGTGTGACCTAGATATTTGCTACGTTAGAAGTGACCTGAATGTTCCGCGTAAGAGTTAACAAAATTGAGTCAAATCGCGACTTGGACGGCAACCTTGGAAAAAGGATCGAGCTGCTGGAAGAGAGAGAACTCAATCCATATGTACTAAGACCCCAATCTGACGAAGCTAAAATGGCCCAGGACATAATGCAAGCCCTGCAACAGCAAATGCCCTTCCTGCCTCAGAAAACCCAGCTTGCCACGCCTAAAATCATTCTGTTCCTGACTGAACAGGAATATGACAGTTTAGGAATAAGCTTTGACGTGAACCAAGTCTATGAAGTGGCACTGCAAAACCAAGCGATTAGCTTTAGGAAGGTTTAAGAATTTCTTTTCTCATTTGCCGCAGGGCAACGTGCTTAGGGTGAAAAGACAAAACAAAAATCATGCTTCTCAACGCCGAGCTTATCTCGTCTAAACCAGCTATTTTCCCTTCATCACAGTAGAGTGGAATTGGCTCCTCTTCGCCGTCTTCATAATAAACACAAATCGGCGCTTCGCCCGCGTGAAGCTTAACTAATTCAAAGTTTAGGTTTAATCGTTTGGCCGTTTGCTGTGTGGCAGTTCTAACTGACTCCAACCGTTTCCGGTGTGGATCGCCATTTGAGGCGTAAATCATCAACTTCCCGTTGTTTTCTTTGAACATAAAACAGTCTCCAGCATTCATTCCACCTAAACTTCTTTTAAAGAAAGCCATGAAGCGACTGTTTAGAGTAGGGGAGGGTTGACTGAAAGTGAAGGTTTGAGCCACTTGTTGCTGTGGAGTGTCACCAACATTTGCTTAAATGAATCGGAAAGTTCCCTTCTTTGTGTGAGGTGAAAATATGGTTATTGGCGAAAAACTATGGGAAGGCAAAGGGAAAAGTGGCGCAGGCTTCATAAAATCAGTTGGAATGGACGGCGTTGTTCAAATCTTTACCTTCACAGCGCAAATGATGGGCATGGGCAAAGCTAAAGGCGTAGACTGCAACCTCAACGTGACAGGCAAGAGCATGACGCCTCCTAAAGGCATCGGTTGGTCGAAAGATCAGGGAATGCTCATGACGATGACTGGCGATATGGGTATAGTAAAAGGAGTTAGCATGATGAAGATGGAGATGGGTAAGAACCCGACTGCCGTAGGTTTGTGGACCTTCATGACGATGTCAGAAAAACTAGGCTGGCTCAACAACACAATTACTGTTGTCACTTTTGAAGCGACTGACCCAATGTGGACCGAAATGAACATTGCAATCTGGGAATGGAAGTAAACTACAGAGCTGGTTTTGATGCAGGAAGACCATTGGCAGATGCCGGATTGGTGGTGCCGTGAAAGCCGCCCAACCAATGACGAAACGTACTTTGAGAACATGTGCCGAGTGATTTTTCAAGAAGGATTAAACTGGCATGTAATCGACAATAAGTGGCAAACAACACGGAAGGCTTTTTCGAATTTTGACATAAACAAAGTTGCATGCTTCACAGCAACAGACGTTGAACGCCTCCTAAAGGATGAAGGAATAGTGCGGAACCGATCCAAAGTCGAAGCAATCATATATAACGCCCAAGGATTCAAAGCCATAAAAGAACACTTTGGATCTTTCCAAGCATACATAGACAGCTTGGACAAATCTAACAACTACGACGCCGCCGTCAAAGACCTAACAAGCAAATTCAAACATATAGGCGGCACCCTCAGCTAGCCTTTTCTTATACACCGTAGGCGAAAAAATCAAAGCCTGGTAAAACAATGTTCTTTTTCTTTTTTTCTTGATTAGATTATTAAATTGGGGCGAAACATTGTAATTTGAAATTCATGACGAACGTTAGGGCGCATGTGTTTGTTACCGGCTTGGTTCAAGGGGTTTTCTTCAGACAAAAAACTAAGCAGCAGGCAGAAAACCATGGAGTTCGGGGCTGGGTTCACAACTTGGAAGATGGGCGGGTGGAAGCGGTTTTTGAAGGCGAAGAAGTCGACGTAAACGCGCTTGTGGATTTCTGCAGGAATGGTCCGAGGGGAGCTCAAGTAACGAACGTCGAAGTTGAATTCGAGATGTTTTTAGGTGAATTTCAAAATTTTAAAGTTACATATTAACCATTCAAAAGTTAGAATAGATTTTTTGTTCGCTGGGTCAATTTAGGCTTTTTTCTTGGGTACTCTGAAATGTGATTCTTTGCCTGCGCTGATATATTCTCCTCCCATGCCTCTGACGGCCGACGCGATTTTCGCAAATTTTTCGGAGCCAAGGAAACCCATCAGTTTGATTATTATGAAGTCGCCTTTTTCCTCAAATCCTAACAGGCTTTCTAATTCCTCGGGAAAAGACATGCGGATATCATCAAGCGTTCGCAGTTTTTGCCCTGTCGCAGGCGCAGTTGGGGGCGGCGCCGTTTGTGTAAGTGACACTGGATGGCTATTCTGGCCTGTTGCAAGAGACTTTAGCGATGTGGAAACCGATTTTAATTCTTCAGAAACCTTGGCTAATTTATTTGTCAGCTCCTCCACTTTGCCAACGAGTTCAATTAGCTTTTCTTTCTCAGTGCTCAACTATAACGCTCCCCTTTAAACTCCTAAATAATCCCAAGACGCTTATTAATTGTTTGCAACCTCAAACTACAGCTTAGGTTCGACAGGAAAACAGGCATGATTGAAATTGATGGAAGCCAAAAAAGCGGCAGCGGCACTATCCTTCGTCTCTCAGTAGCCTTAGCAGCCATCGCAAAGCAGCCCCTTCACATTTTCAACATTAGGCAAAGCCGTCCCCAACCAGGCTTGAAGCCTCAGCATCTTGAAGCGGTGCTCACTGCTGCCAAACTATGCAACGCCAAAGTGCAGGGGGCCGTTTTGGGTTCAAGAGAGCTCTGGTTTACACCTCAGCAAATAAGGGGCGGCAACATAAAAGCAGTAATCGAGACGGCTGGAAGCATCCCGATGCTGCTTTTGGCCGTTTTACCCATCTGCTTGTTCGCCGACATTCCCGTTCATTTGCATGTGGCTAAAGGGGGAACAGACACTACTCACGCTCCAACCATCAACTACATGCAACGTGTTCTTTTGCCGACACTGGCAAGAATGGGGATTGACGCTGAAATAACCGTTCAGAAATACGGTTACTACCCGAAGGGAATGGGTGAAGCCACTTTGGTCGTCAAACCCAACAGAGCTTTAAAGCCTCTTGTCTTGGAGAATTTCGGTAAGTTGAAGTGTGTAGGTGGTGTTTCCGTGTGCACTTTTTTGGCTGACCGGCGGGTTGCGGAGCGGCAGGCAAAGGCAGCGGAGGAAGACCTCTCGCGAAACGGCTTCATTGCAGATATTCAAATCATCAATGATGAGTCGAACCCCTTCCAAAAGGGTAGCTCAATCGTTCTATGGGCTGAAACCGACAATGGTCTACTTATGGGCGCTGACGCCATTGGTCAACTGCGCAAAACGGCAGAGGCTGTCGGACTGGAAGCCGCGGAAAAACTCGTTAAAGAGCTGAATTCGACACCAACCGTCGATGTTTTCTTGGCCGATATGCTGATTCCATACATGGCGTTGGCACAGGGTAAATCAGCTTTCCTTGTCCGAGCAATAACTGAACACATTGAGGCCAACATTTGGTTGATGGAAAAAATATTAAACGTTAAATTCATTGTTCAAAAAGTAAACCACCTGTTTAGGATAGAGAGAAGTTGCTGATGCCATGCAGAAAAAAGCCTTTTGCATAAAAGTTTCGAAGAAACAGGGTGAAACAGCATTAGAATTTGCCAACAAACTTGGAGTTCTGGATAAGTCATTGAAGATTGAACGGGACGAGACGAACCTATGCATTCCTCTGGTTCGCTCGCTCGAAGAAAAAGAGTTAGCGACTTTGAAGCGTCAAGTGGCGGAATCTCTTGTGGAGATGGGAGTTTTCATCCAAAAGCAGCCAGCCGTAGTCACTCTAACGCAAAATCTTGAAACAAAGTTGCCACCTCATCTCCTGGCTATTCTTCCTCAAGCCTTAGACATCGTGGGTGATATTGCTGTTATCGAAATCCAAAACGAACTCAAAACTTACGAGAAGACTATTGGCGAAGCTATCCTGAAAACCCACAAAAACATCAAGACTGTTCTTGCAAAGGCAGGTTCAGTAAGTGGGACTTTTAGAGTGCGAATGTACGATTTCATAGCTGGAGAACAAAAAACCACGACCACACATCGGGAATTCGGATGCCAATACCGCGTTGATTTGGCGAAAGCGTATTTTTCGCCCAGGCTTTCCAGTGAGCATATGCGAGTGGCTTCAATCGTGCATGAGGGAGAAACTGTGGTGGATTTGTTCGCTGGGGTCGGACCATTCTCGGTGCTGATAGGAAAAAAGAACCTAGACGTTCGGGTCTTCGCTGCCGATATCAATCCAGAAGCCGTTGAGCTTTTAAAAGTTAATGTGAGGCTTAACAGGGTTGAAAATCGGGTTTTCCCAGTTTTAGGGGATGCACGACAGCTCGCAGCTAGCAGACTTAGTGGTTCAGCTGATAGGGTTATAATGAATCTCCCTGAAACTGCTATCGAGTTCGTGGATGCCGCATGCCAAGTCGTTAAGCCCATGGGTGGGGTAATCCATTTCTACGGCTTTGTCCGTTCACCCGACTCGGCGGAAAACCTAAAACTTCGTTTCTCCAACGTCGTTAAGAAAGCAGGAAGAAAAGTGGAGACTTTTCTCTGTGTCAAAAACGTACGCGAAACCGCACCCTACGAAAGCCAGATCGTTTTGGACGCTAAAATCAGTTAGACTCTAACGATCAGGGTTATCTTAATTTTCTGTTGTGGTTTTTTGAGTTTTTCAATAAATTCTCTTGAAAGTTCGTTGGATGATTTGTCAGCGTGGATTGCCAAGGTTCGGTCTGAAATGTAGTCGCTTTTTCTAATCACTATGTCGGTCGGGTTGGTTAAAGCCAGTTTGGGGGAGCCAGAGGCGTTGATTTGCTGGGTTGAGCCGTCAGCTTCGATTATTACTGTCAGTTTGGCGTTTGGTTTTTTCAATTTTTCTTTGAATTCCAAGCTCAATTCTGTCGCAGCTTTGTCAGCTCCTACGGCGACTATGCAGTCTCCCGTTATAGAAAGATGAGTCTCTTTTGTAAACATCAAAGTTGACGGGTGAACGGCTTGAATGTTCCCGTTCCCAAAAGCGTTAATTGTCTCTTTTGATTCTTTAAAACTCAATTATTCATTGACCTCTATAGAATCGACTTTGCCATCTCCGTCCAAATCGAAACCCTGAATTACAACCGCGAACTTGTCCTGCCCCTTGTATTTCTGCAGGGTTTTCTTCCAGAAGTTAGTCAAAGCCAAAACACAGGCTTTTGTTCCAACAGCTTTGTTGCCTGCCAAGATAATGATGCGTTTGGTGTTGTCCCATGGGTTGGCGATTTTGGCAATTAGTCCTGAAACGTCGGAGGTGTAGACCTGCAAGGTTTTTTCTGACGATAGGCCGCCAAGTAGGAATCCCTGTTCGGATGACTTCATTATGAATTTGGTGGGAAGGTATTCGTTTATTTCCTGCGTTAGGAGATTGGTTCCGGGTCCTCCAACGAGGATTAAGTTGTTTTTTTCTTCTTTCTCCACCTTTACGTCAACGTCTAGTTTAACCGCGAATTCACTGGGCATTTTCGCAAATTGCCCCAGAAAAAGAGCCAGGTGAGCTGCGTAATGTCCGTCTCGTGCGCTGGTTTTGAATGGTCCATGCGGCTGGGGGCTGCCTACGACTATTTTGCCGTCGAAGATGCCGTTGCTGATGAATTCTCTGAAGAAATCTTGGAGCTGTTTATCCAAGCTGAGGGTGCACATGTTCTGGATCGGTTTATACCCTTGTGGGAACTCGATTCCGAAAGCTGGTGAAACGGTTTTGTAGTATTTTGCTGTTGCGCCTTTCTTTTTTTCTTCCCGATCGACAGTTATAGCGCCTGCTTTGGCGAGTTTTCTTATGTGGTAGTAGATTTTTTGTTCGTGCATGCCGAGCTGCTTTGCGATTTCTAACGGGTACATCTCTTTTTTTGAGAGCATAGTTAGGATTTTCCAGCTTAGGCTTCCCAGCATTGTTTTGAGATTTTGTGAGTCGTTTATGATGCTGATTTCTTTTACTTCTTGGGAGTTGCCGTTGTCTTGGAGTAGAAGTTTCTTGTCCATAAGTTAATCCTGATGAGTAAGAAACATGTAATATAAAAAATTTATTTATAGTGGTGCAGAAAAATCAAGCTGCGTTGAGCCTAAAGTTGTTAATGTGCACGCGGAATGGTCAGAAGCTGCTACAAAGTTTCTTTTAGTGGTCAAATCAAAATGTTAAAAATGCTTATTAGTAAACCTCTCGCCGTTAAGTCATACATCATCAAAATGAGGGTAGGATATGTGTGGAATATTTGGTTGTGTCTTAACAGAGGGAAACGCTGCACCACTTATACATTCGTCGCTTAAACGGCTTGAATATCGAGGCTATGACTCAGTTGGTATAGCGACAATTTATGAAAACAAAATTTACCTTAAGAAGGACCAAGGAAAAATCGATGATGTCCATAAACTTCTAAACCTTGATGATTTGCCGGGAAACATAGGTATAGGTCACACGAGATGGGCAACACATGGTGCACCCCTAAAAGTCAACTCTCATCCTCACTCCGACTGCACAGGCGAAATAATGGTTGTTCACAACGGAATCATCGAGAATTTCATGGAACTTAGAAGTGAACTGGAAAATCTTGACCACACCTTTGTTTCCAAAACAGACACTGAGGTGATCCCACATCTAATTGAGCAAACCCTCAAACAGGACCCGACACTCTCCTTTGCGGATGCAGTTCAAGAAAGTATCAAGCGCCTTGAAGGGTCATATGCACTTGCAGTAATATCTACAAAAGAACCAGACAAGATTATCTGCGCCAGAAACGAAAGCCCCTTGGTTTTAGGAATAAACGGGAAGGGTGTTTTCTGTGCTTCCGATATTCCAGCTTTTCTGCCTATTACAAACAAGGCAGTTCTGGTAAACAACGGCGAAATGGTTATTCTGTCTGCACAAGGCTACGAGATCAAGAGAATCCAGGATTCCAGCCCTGTTAGTCGGGAACCAGAAACCATCGAGTGGTCACCTGAAATGGCCATCAAACAAGGCTACCCGCACTTTATGATCAAAGAGATCCATGAGCAACCTGAAACTCTGCGTAATACGCTGAGACTCCAGGAGCATTATCTGGATTTGCTTACAACTTTTCTAGATCGTGCAAACGAGGTTTTTCTTGTTGCGTGCGGGACAAGTTACCACGCGTGTTTAGCGGCTTCATATATGTTCTCTAAACTTGCGTTTTTGCCGACTCATCCTGTTTACGCTTCGGAATTCATTGAGCAACATGGCAAATCAGTAAGCATCGACAGCACCATTTTAGCAGTTAGCCAGTCAGGAGAAACAGCGGATACCATAGCCGCCGTAACCTGTGCACAGCAGAGGGCAGCTACAATATTAAGTCTAACAAATGTCATCGGCTCTTCCTTAACCCGGATTTCCCGCGTTTACATCGGCACACAGGCGGGTCCAGAAATCGGTGTTGCAGCTACGAAAACCTTCACTTCACAGCTTTCCGTTTTGGCGCAACTTGCACTTAGACTGGCGAAGAAAAGAGGTAAGGTTTCTCAGGATGAGATAGACAGCCTTGAAGAAAACTTGTGTAAGCTGCCTGAAATTGCTGAAACAATAGTGAAGACGCAGGAGGAAAAAGTTCAGCAGATCGCGAAGAAATACAAGGATTCTAAAGTGTTCTTTTTCTTAGGCAGAGGAGTCAGCACAGCCACAGCTTACGAAGGGAGACTTAAGTTGATGGAGATCGCATACATTCCTTCGATAGCGTTCCCAGCGGGCGAAAGCAAGCATGGACCAATCAGCCTCATCGAAAACGGGTTCCCAGTGGTTTTCATTTGCCCCAAAGATGACTGCCACAAAACATTGATCGGCAACATAATGGAGATGAAAGCCAGAGGTGCCCACATAATTGCAGTTGCAGAGGAAGGAGACGAGGATGTAAAGTCTTTGGCTGACGACTACATTGAGGTTCCCAATGGCATCCCCGGCGTTCTGTCGCCCATTCCTTTCATTCTGCCCCTGCAATTATTGGCGTACTATGTTGCACTTGAAAAAGGCTACAACCCCGACATGCCTAGAAACCTGGCGAAATGCGTCACCGTAAAATAGCCTCCTCCTTTTCCCCTCGACCTTTATTGGCCCGCTTTCGTGAGCTTGCTTCTTTTTCAAGTTCGTATCACAAACAACGCGACACTCTGCAGGATTTTCTTTTTCGTCCCGCTACCCTACGTTTTTCTTAAGAATCCAATTAGGCACATCTAACAGGCCAAAAGACAAAAGCGTTTAAGAACTATGGCTGGCAGGTTAGCCGAACCATTTTTCCAGCGTCATTTTTGACTTCTGCTTTTTGCTTCCTGCAAGCATCTTGTCGAGGGATTTTCTGATGCGGTCTTCCGAAAATTCTTTCTGCCTCACCATCAAGTCCACGACACCTTCAACATTTGGTTCGCACCATTTGAGCTTGTAGTTGTTTGTGACTTCTGGGTGCAGAAAGACTTGACGTATGCAGTTTGGCTCTACCGGGAACGAAGCATTTTTTATGTATGGAAGAGCATTTTCCAGAGACCCATGTTGTTTGATGAGTTTGAGGGCCGTTTTTGGTCCGAGCCCTTTTATTCCGTCTGGGTTAAAGTCTGTGCCTATGAGTATGCCGACGTCAATCAGCTGCTCATACGTCAAGCCTGTCCCACTTAGAGTTTTTGATAACTCCATCACTTCGGGCACAACCTCGATGTAGGCGTTGCCGCGTTTACGTCTGCCGGAAATCGTGATGTTCCTCAACATTCTGGGCGCTCCGAAAAGCAAGCTGTCATAGTCCTGGCTTGCACAGTAATCTGCCTCGCCTTTCTTCGTCAAATGGGCAGCTTGCGCTTCTCCTTCACTTGGCGCATTTATCCACGGTAAACCCATCATTTCTAAAAGCTCGCGGCTGTCCTCCTGCATATAGTCTTTCATGCTTGTCGCTGCCTGAGCAAATATCCGCATCTTCTCCGTGTCGCCTTTCGCTGCCGCCTTCTCGTAGCTTGTGATGGCTTGAACCTTAACCTGTTTTCGACGTTCGATTTCAGCCGCTTTCAAAGTCGGAGGAATCCCATCGAAAACGTAGATCGGCTTCAGTCCCATTTCTACAAGGTTACTGGTTCGGTAGAAAAGGCCGCTTAGATGGCTGGTTATGTGTCCCGCGCTGTCTTTGAGCGGAGTTCCGTCGGGTTGGCGGATAATGCTGAGAAACTGGTAGATGGCGTTGTAGGCGTCTATGGCGATTATTTTTCCGCTTAAGTCTTCAAGTTTAATTGGAGTTTTCGGTACAAGGTCTTTGAAGTCTACGCCCAAAATTCATCCACGGAAAACAAATAGGAAAAAGCTTTCTTAATAAACTTGCGAATTGGTCCTTGAACACAAATTCAAGAGTTCAAAACGTTTTTTCAAAAAATGAGTTTGTTTAGGGTACACTGCCTATGTTCTTGACAACCAGCTTATTTGTCGCGAGGATTACCAATACAATCTGACGGTCTATAAACGTCACAAGGTAGGTTGGTTAAAGTTATTTGGTAACTTGTGTCGTTAAGAAAGGACTAGGCAAACTGGACGGTTGCGGGGGGAGCCGTTGGTCTGTTATGGGTTTGCCGGCCAACCTGGGCGATCACTATTGGAGTGCATAGACCAAAGTTGTTGCTATACTCAAAGATTTCTTCTTAAGCATTTTATGCGTCTGATCATAAATCGAAGGTTTTTCAGTTGCAACCTCGTGATTTCTGTTGCGAATAAATTGAATTGCGAAAGAACAGAAAATAAACCTGCTGTTTTCAAGTTTCAAATCCTTAAGTGAATAGGCTGGTTATGGGGATCCGTTGAGCATAGTAGATATAAGGAACCCTTACAATTTAAAACCGCAAGAGATGTCGGTTATGACAGAAAGACAAACAGCACTTACCTTAGTCACCTGCACAAGCTGCGGCAAACCTATCCCGCCTGGCAGTGAATCAACGAAGTTCCTCTGCCCAAACTGCGGAGAAATCCAAATTAAACGCGACGGAAAATGCCGCAAGTTCGGACGCTTATACAAGTGCCCAAAATGCGGTTTCACCGGACCATAAAAGGCGATTAACCATGGGCAGCGTCATAGTAACATACAAGGTTTTCCCGGAAGACATAGTACCAAGCTTTGACGCCTTGAAAAAGGCGATTGAAGGAATTACACCCCAGTTCGCGTCTATTGAAGGATGGGGCGAGGAACCAGTAGCTTTCGGGCTTGTGGCACTTCTCGTTCAACTAAAGTTTCCAGAGGACAAGACAGGGATCGTTGACGAATTCGAGGAAAAACTCGGGAAGTTGCCTGGAGTAAGCCAAGCACAAACGATGTTTTTGCGTCGAAGTAGCAGATAAATCCACCAAGCGATCAATTCAGGCAAAGATCTAACATTTCTTCCTCTCAGTTTTCACCTGAAAGTCTCAAGCGTTACGCTTGAAAGTTTATATAGGTATGAATGTTCTTTTCCCCTCATACCCTTAAGAGCACTAGATTATTTGGAGGATTCTGTTTGAGTGAAATTCAGCTGCGCGTTGGAGATGCACGACAAAGAGACGTGGGCAGAGGAATCGCCCGAATAGACCAGCGAACCATGCAGAAATTAGGCATAAGTGCTGGCGACGTAATAGAAATAATAAATAAACGTACAACATCGGCTATCGCTTGGCCAGCTTACAGCGAAGACCAGAACCGCGACATCATCCGAATCGATGGTTTCACACGTAAGAACAGCGGCGTAGCCATAAACGAGTATGTTGTGGTACGTCCTGCAAAAGTTAAGACGGCTTTGAGCCTAACACTTGCACCAGTGGACATGCGTCTTAATGTTGATGAAGATTTTACTAACTTCGTAAAGAACCGTCTTATGGAACGTACCCTTGTTGAAGGCGACACAACCCTTGTTATGATGCTGGGGCACGCCATCCCTTTCACAGTTTCAAAAACGCGTCCGCATGGCATAATAAAAGTCACAACCGAAACCCACTTAACTATTTTGAATGAGCCAGCACCCGAAGGCAAAGGGCTGCCCAGAACCACTTACGAGGACATAGGCGGGTTACATGAAGAAATCCAGCGAGTCCGTGAAATGGTCGAGTTGCCGCTCAGACATCCGGAACTTTTCCAGCGGCTAGGCATAGAGCCCCCCAAGGGAGTGTTGCTTCATGGTCCCCCTGGCTGCGGCAAAACATTGCTTGCTCGAGCGGTCGCCAACGAGTCTGAGGCAAACTTTTACTCTATCAACGGTCCCGAAATCATGAGTAAATTCTATGGCGAATCTGAAGCACGTCTGCGAGAGATTTTCCAGCAAGCCCAGCAGAATGCCCCAAGCATAATATTCGTCGATGAACTTGATGCGATTGCCCCTAAACGGGAAGAAGTTACAGGCGAAGTTGAAAGACGTGTCGTCGCGCAACTTCTTGCTTTGATGGATGGCTTGAGCGGAAGAGGAAACGTTATAGTGATCGGCGCAACTAACCGCCCAGGGGCACTTGACCCCGCCCTACGCAGACCCGGAAGGTTTGACAGGGAAATAGAAATCAGCGTGCCCGATAAGCGGGGAAGACACGAGGTCTTGCAGATTCATACCAGAGGCATGCCTCTTCACGGACTTGAAAAAACTGAGGGAGAAAAATCTGATCAAGACGTTGACCTCAAAAAGCTCGCTGACATGACCCATGGCTACACGGGAGCTGACCTTTCGGCTTTGAGTAGAGAAACAGCCATGAAAGCGCTCCGCAGATACCTACCGCAAATTAATCTTGAAGAAGAACGCATTCCACCCGCTGTACTGGAAAAGATGGAGGTCACAATGGACGACTTCTTAGGAGCATACAAGGAAGTTACGCCTACCGCTATGCGCGAGGTCTACATTGAAGTTGCGACGGTGCATTGGACCGACATAGGCGGGTTAGACACCGTCAAAGAGCACCTCAAAGAATCCGTCGAATGGCCAATCAAAAACCCAGAAATCTTCACCCGACTGGGAATAAGAGCACCAAAAGGCATCCTGCTTTTTGGCCCGCCTGGCTGCGGTAAAACCCTGCTTGCACGTGCCGTCGCCACGGAGAGCGAAGCAAACTTCATATCCATAAAAGGACCCGAAGTTTTCAGCAAATGGCTTGGCGAATCAGAAAAAGCAATCCGGGAGGTATTCCGCAAAGCCCGCATGGCAGCGCCTTCAGTAATATTCTTAGACGAAATCGATTCCCTTACTCCTAGACGTGACTCAGGCATGTCTGACAGCGGCGCCTTCGAACGGGTGATAAGCCAATTACTGACAGAGATGGATGGCATAACAACCCTGCAAGACATCGTAATCATCGCCGCAACAAACCGCCCGCACATGGTTGACCCCGCGGTGCTTCGCCCAGGCAGATTTGACCGTTTAATCTATGTGCCTGAACCCGACGAAAAGAGCCGCCTCCAAATATTTAAATTGTACACGAAGAGCATGCCGATTTGCAGCGACGTTGATTTGAACGTGTTGACGACAGCGACAAAATACTATTCTGGTGCTGACATCGAATCCTTGTGCAGAGAAGCCGCAATGCACGCGTTGCGCCGCGATGTTAATTCACGCGAAGTCACGATGAACGATTTCCAAGACGCCCTCAAAGAGATGGGTCCGTCAATTACGCCTGACATGGAGAAATGGTACAAGAGCTTCAATCAGCAGTTCCGACAAGTACAAAAGCCAGGAACACCCGTTGCTTAGAAGGAAAACGAATGCCTCAAATGAAAACTTGGAAAACTCGGCCAGACTACTTTGTAGTTTTGGAAATTCTGAAGAAAAAGGGCGACATGACCGACGATGACTTGTTCACTGCGCTTAGAGGAGAATTCGAAGATTTAGGCTTCAAAGACTTCAACGGAGTGCTACTTAACTTGGAAGTGAGCGGCAAAATTCGCACTTCATCCTTAGCCCGTGGAAAACGTCGAGTAGAGCTTGTCCAATAACAAAGTGACGATGACCCAGCACAAAACCCAGCAGACAGAGGCCATAATAATCGGAGGCGGACCTGTCGGCTCCTACGCAGCTTTAAACTTAGCCAAAGCAGGCATTAACACCTCAGTTTTTGAAGAACACCCCCAAATCGGATTCCCATCTCACTGCGCCGGGCACCTAAGCATCCGAAACCTAAAGGAAATGGGGTTATACCCGCTTCCCAGTGGAATAGTGGAGAACACTTTTAGCACAGCTAACTTCTATTCGCCAAAAGGAACCAAATTTTCAATTCATTTATCCAGCCCAGTGACAGTAGTCTTGAACAGGGCACGGTTCGACCAGTATCTAGCTAAGCGAGCCCAAGATGCAGGTGCACTCATTTTCCTGGATACCAGTGTCCAATCGCTTGTTATCAATGATGGCTTCGTTCAGGGCGTCAACATACAAAAGAAAAATGGGGAGCAGTCTCAAGTTGCCTCTGAGGTGACTGTGGATGCGGAAGGGGTTTCCTCCAGGCTTTTGAGGCAAGCAGGGTTGAAAGCGTTGAAGCCTAAAGGTCTGGTTTACTCGGTTGAAGCTGAAGTAGAAAACGTGGCTGACGTTGAAAACGACTCTGTTGAAGTTTTCTTGGGCAAAGCGTATGCGTCTGGATTTTATGGGTGGCTAATACCGAGAGCAGATGGCTCGGCAAAGGTTGGTTTGGCAACTAATACAGGCAACCCCAGAGAATGCCTTGAAAAGCTCAGGACGAAGCATCCCGTGGCATCTAAACAGCTGAGTAACGCAAAAATAATCAAGGTTAGCTACCATGCTATTTCTTTGGGCGGTCCAATAGAGAAGACTTACACGGATGGGTTTCTCGCTGCTGGTGACTGCGCGTCACAGGTTAAGCCTTCCACAGGCGGTGGAGTAATCTTCGGGTTGACATGTGCGAAAATCGCTGCGGAAACCGCCAGCCAAGCCATCTTCGGCGGAGACGTTTCAAGTGATGCGTTGCAGGTTTATCAGAAACGTTGTTCTGACCTTTTGGGTTTCGACTTCAACGTTATGCTTAGGCTCAGAAGGTTCCTTAACTCTTTATCTGACGAGAAACTCGATGAAATGCTTCGGGTATGCGGCAAACTAGGCGTAGATAAAGCTTTGCGGAACGAGGATGAAATTGATTTTCAGGGAAAAATGTTGCTTAAAGCCCTTGCGAAGCCTTCCATGTGGGCAATGGTAGCTTATTTTGCGTTGCTTTACTTGTCTGCAAACCCTTAAAATCTCGGTTGCCCAAGATAGAAGCGGGAAAATGCAATGGGTGAATTTGAGTACAAGCAGGTCCTCGTTTTCCGCACGGATTTGAAGATGAGCAAGGGCAAAATTGCTGCACAAGCTGGGCACGCTGCGATTTGCGCGGCGCAAGCTGCTCATGAACAGCATAAAAAGTGGTGGGAAGCCTGGATGTATGAGGGAATGCGGAAAATCGCCGTTAAGGTTCAAGGAGAGAAAGAACTTAGCGAGTTGGAAGAGGCTGCGGATGAGATGGGTTTGCCCCATGCCTTAATCGTTGACAGAGGCTTAACTGAGGTTCCCGCAGGCACAGTTACATGCCTTGGGATTGGTCCTGCACCGAATAATTTGATTGACAAGTTGACCCGTAATCTTCAACTGCTTTAGGCGAGCGGTTTGTCTGTTTTCTCCATTGACAAAGAGCTCGGCATCGAGGTTTATTTGACCAACGGCTCTGGCATAGGGGGCGTTATCCGTGAAGGCGTTGAGGATTTTGTTGTTGAGGAAGTTCTTGTCGACGGCTCAAAGGCGAACGTAAGCGAGTTTGTTCCTTGCAAGGTTTTGGGTTCCACTCTTGGAAGACAACGCTTTTTGCTTTGCGTTCTGATCAAGCGCAATTGGGACACTTTTATAGCCGTCAAAAACGTTGCAAGGCAGCTTGGCATAGATCAGAACCGAATCCAGATTGCAGGAATTAAAGACGCCAAAGCCATCACGTCGCAACATATAACAGTGGATGGAGGCTTGCTGGAGGAAGCTTCAAAAGTTAACTTAAAAGACATCCAAATCAACCCAATCGGCTACGTGCGCGAGGCGCTTTCCACTTATTATCTGCTCGGCAACAGCTTCAAAATAAAAATCAAAGCCATCGACCACCAGAAATCAACAGTTGAAACGCAAATAGCTCAAGCAATCGGCGAAATCGAAGCGGCAAGCGGCATTCCAAACTTTTTTGGGCACCAACGATTTGGAACAACCCGCCCAATAACGCATCTCGTTGGAAAAGCCATTATCCGAGGCGATTTCAAGGAAGCCGCCATGCTTTTTTTGGCTAAGTCCAGTGATCATGAACATCCTTCTTCGAGGAAGGCACGTCAGGAGCTTCAAGAAACAGGCGATTTCAAGCGGGCGCTTGAAAATTTTCCGCGCCAGCTTCGTTTTGAACGATTGATGCTGAGCCACTTGGCAGATAATGCGGCGGATTTTGTTGGTGCCTTCCAACGGTTGCCCATTAAGCTGCAAGAGCTGTTTATTCAGGCGTATCAGTCTTACCTGTTTAACCTCTTCCTTAGCCAGCGGTTTGTGCAGGGTTACGCTTTGAACAGGGCTGAGGTGGGTGACTACGTAGTTGGTGTCGAACGTTCAGGGTTGCCTTTGACGAAGATTTCAAAAATTGTAACGGCAGAAACTGAGGTTGTGGTCAATGAGCAAATTAAAGCTGGCAGGATGCGGGTTGCTTTGCCTATTGTTGGAGCACGGCATAAGTTATCCGAAGGAGTTATGGGAGAGATAGAGCAAGATATTCTTAAACGAGAAAAAATCAATCTGGAAGGAGTGCGAGTTAACCCTCTGTCAATTGTAGGAGGAAAAGGCGGTTTAAGAACGGCAGCTACTCCAATCCGGGACTTCAAATTCCAAGTTTCAGAAGATCCTATGGGAAGGGGCTGCCAAGCTGAGTTAAGCTTCACCCTGCTTAGAGGCAGCTATGCAACGGTACTTCTCAGAGAGCTAATGAAGCCGCTCGACCCAATATTGGCGGGTTTCTAACGCAGCCTTTTACTCGACGAACATGACAGATGGTTCGTTCTTCAAAAGATGCTGAGCGAATGTTTCTGCTTGTTTTAGGTCGTCTTCGTTTGGTCTGCCTTTATTTATGCCGCCGGCGATTTTGAATAAACCATAAGTATCAAATGCGGCGCAGTTAAGCTCTCCGATAACTATGTAACCTTTGGATTCAAGTTTCTCCTTGAGGGTCTTGTGGAATTTAGCCGCGGCTTTTCCTGCTCTTCCACTGGTGGAGAAAATGAATGCTTTCTTGTTTGTGACCGGTGGGATTTTGTCTGCGAGTTCAAGAACGGGTTTGCCGAGTTTCCCAAAGTAGACCCCTGAGCCGAAGCCCACAAGCTCGAAGCTTGTAAGCGTGTTTGGGTCAGTTTGCTCGGGAGTTTTTATTTCTGCGCCAATAACCTTGGCGACTTTTTGGGCGATTTTCTCCGTGTTTTTATGGTGGTACGAAAATACGACTATAATTGAGTTCATCTGGGTATACAACCTGATTTTAGTGGAGTCAACCCTTATTTTAGCGCTGTGGTAACTGGAAAAAGTTGATAAGCAACGGGTAGGTTCACTTTCTTTCAGGAAGCATAATTTTTATGGGAAATGAGCCGTCGCGTCAATGCGTTATTCCACTTCATAAGCCCAGCCGAAAAGAGTTAGTGTTCTTTTTCATTTCGGGCATTCTCGTAAGTGTTCCTATGGCTTTGTTCTTCTCAAACGTTTACCCCTACGTCCCACTCCTTATATCCACTGTGTTTATCGCGCCTTTCGTTGAAGAATTGGCTAAAGTTTTCCCGCTGTTTTACAGACACGGCGAAACAGAGAGGTCCATAGTTACGTTGGGCGTTCTGATCGGGCTCGGCTTCGGGATTTCTGAATTTTTCCTCTACGTCGTCGTTCTAAATGTTCCCCCTGTAGCAAGGGTTCCCGGCGTTATTTTCCACGCGTCAAGCGCAGCAATAACAGCCTACGGAATAGCCAAAAAGAACCCTTTGCCCTACTACCTCACATCGGTAGCGCTTCATGCGACAAACAATTTATTTGCCTTAACAAACATCGGCGCAGGCGTATTTGTGGAGTTGCTGGTTGTTATCACGGCTTACCTTCTGGCTTGGCGCTTTTACCATAGCGCTTCAACCGAAAGAATAGTCGTTTAAACTTATCATTTGTCGGTTCTTGCCAGGTCACGGAGCCTGTTGACCCCATCAATTTCCCTGATAAAGTCAGCTACGCTTTTCGGAACCAGTTCTTCCCAGCTGTCGTCGCTTTGAAGCATTTTTTCCCTAACCACGGTTGACATGTATTGTTTTCGGTCAAAAAAAGATATTTCCTTAACTGAGTACCCTGCTTCCGAAAAAAGCCTCTTCGTCAAGGACTCGTTGGAGTAGCAGACGCTGAACTTTGGCGTGTAGCCTTCAACTGCGCTTACCCACAGCATGTGCAGGTGGACATCGGGGACTGGGACAATCCAAAGTTTTGAGGCACTCACTTTGGCTTCTTGCAGGGCACGGCGAATCATAACCAGTCGCTCGCCAGCGGTAAACGGGTTGTTTAGGTTGTGGCTGTACTGAGCGCTTCCAATAACAACGACTAGCTCATCAATTTCCTTCAAGATTGCCTTCACTGCCCCAAGATGCCCCAGATGGAACGGCTGAAACCTCCCAACATAAAGACCCCGATTAACCAAGCGTCTCATCGCCATTTCAGGTTAAGCCCACACGCTTTTATGATTTGCGCCTGCAAAAATCCCGGTTCAAACTAGACTGTTCAGAACGTATTCAGCTGGAAAAACCTTAAGGGATCCACCGTCGACCTGCACCTGTTTTGAATGCGAAAAACCCCTTTTTTCCCGACTTAAAAGTTCGACCTTGACTCTTAAGCCTCCCCCGTATCCGCCGAGCTTAAGGTCCGTCTTGACGACTCTATGGCAGGGAACGATGGGTGCAAAGGGGTTTGAAGCCATGACATTTCCCACGGCTCTCGGGCTGCCGCCTACTGCTTTAGCGATTGCGCCATAAGATGCGACGTAGCCAAGGGGAATCTGCAGCGTTGCTTTTAAGACCTTTTGAGTATAAGCTGGAAGAGCCGCATAATCTAAGGGCAAGGCTTCGTCAACGCCTTGTCCATCATAGATTTTTTTAATACAGACAGAGGCAGTTTGGGCGAAGTCTGAAGGTTTGACGAAGACTTGGAAAGGCTTTTGGTAGGGAATGCTTGCCAGCACGTTGCTCAAGGTTTTTTGCTGCGTTGGGCTGAAGGATGATGCGACAATTTGCAGTTGATCACAGGCTACTCCGAACCAAATACCGTCAAGATTTAGGACGTGAACTTCTATCATTAATTTCCACTTTGTTTCGTTCTTCATCGCTTCCTCGGATACTATACCCGCGGATAACAAGATTAATGGATATAAGTAACCTTAATAATTTGTCTTGTGTATAAACATCGAAAAGGCGAAAATTATGGAAGGTTACGGACCACAACTACCTGAAATCCCGCAAATTCCGCAGTACCCGCAAATCCAACAGGACCAACAGCAGCAACAAGCTCAGCAAGGCGGACTTGCTTGGATGCCAGGCGCCACTACAGTAGGTGTTGTCTTCAATGACGGCGTACTCTTAGCCGCTGAAAAAAGAGTAACTTACGGTTACTTCGTCATGAGCAAAGGCGGCAAGAAAGTTTTCAAAGTAACAGATCGAATCGGCGTTGCCTGCGCAGGGCTCGTTGGTGACATGCAGATTTTAGCAAAAGAAATGGAGGCGCAAGCCAACCTTTTCGGCATGGACACAGGCAGAAAAATCACTGTGCGCGCAGCAGCCAAACTATTAGCCAACGTGCTTTTTAATCGTCGTTACGCTCCGCTTTTCACTCAAACGATCGTCGGCGGCTTAGACGAGGATGGCCCAGCGCTTTTTGTGCTTGATGTTTTGGGTTCACTTATACCTGACAAATACGCAGTTGTAGGCACAGGAACAGAAATCGCTATAGGAGTCATCGAAGACGCCTACAAAGAAACCATGACCGCAGAAGAAACAAAAGAACTTGTAACGCGAGCAATAAAATCAGCAATCAGCAGAGACTCAATGAGCGGCGATGGCATAGACTTTCTCATCATAACAAAAGATGGCATCAAAGAAGAATCCATAAAGTTCTAAACCAACTTTTTTCATCCTTAAACATATTTTTCATTATTCAGCGGCACCTACAGGGTGCCCATGGCTTTGGAAGTGATGAATTATGTCGTTTGAACTTAGCATAGATGAAGGAAAATTCTTAATCAACCTAGCAAGAAACACAGTTAAGGGATATCTTGAAAACGGCAAAACTTTGAAACCCCCAAAAGACACGCCGAAAAAGATGTTTGAACTCTGCGGGGTCTTCGTCACAATAAATAGCATCAAAAACGGCGAAAAGGAGCTTCGCGGCTGCATCGGCTATCCTTATCCGTCCAGTCCCCTTGTGGAAGCAGTCATCGATTCCGCCATTAACGCCGCAACCGAGGACCCAAGGTTCTGCCCGATCAGCATTGACGAGTTACTCAAGGTTGTTTTCGAGGTAAGCGTGTTAACTCCGCCGGAACCCGTTGAAGTGGATAACCCTAAGGAGTACATAAAAAAGATTAAGGTTGGCGAAGACGGGCTCATCGTTGGAAGAGGACCTTACAAAGGCTTGCTTCTCCCCCAGGTGCCTGTTGAGTGGGGATGGTGTGAAGAAGAATTTTTGTGTCAATGCTGCGTGAAAGCAGGGCTCCCGCCTGATAGCTGGCTAACAAAAGATGCTAAAATCTACAAGTTTCGAGCTATTATTTTCGCGGAAGAGACGCCGCTCGGAGAAGTTAAACGTTTAAGTCTCAGAAAATAGCGGATGGTTAATCCTTCAGGGTCTCAACAATCGTTTGCGCCCTGTCTAAGCCTTTGTACTTGTTGGAGAACTGGTTTAGAGCCAAAACGTTTTTGTCAAAGGAATCTTGGTCATTCTCCAGTTTTGAAACTGCCTTCTCCAGTTGCTTTTTGTTCTTAACGGTTATCGAGCAGTTCAAATTTTGCAGTTTAGCTGCGTTGCCTAACTGTTCCGGCTGCGTTGGGATGCAGATGCTGGGTTTCGCGTATTTAACGGTTTCAAAGCACGTTGCGTGTCCACCGCTGAAGATTATGAATTTGGCGTTCCTCATGAATTCCGCCCTTTCTTCGGCTGACAGCCAGGTGTGAAGTTCGCAGTTCCCGATTTTAGTTGAGGCTTTCTTTCCCGGCGTTCCCAGGCTGACGATGCATTTGCTTTTCATTTTTTTGAGGACTGGAAGAAGGATTTTGAGCATTTTTGCTCTCGTTCCTGGTGGTCCGCTTATGGGTACAAAAATGTGTTCCTTTGATCCTTCAACAGGCGACGTGTCTACAAAGCTTCCTACATATTCGACTTTGTCGTCTAAACCCATGTTATCGATGTTCCCGATGCTGTACTCCGAAATCGTGTATGGGGGTGGGTTGTCGGGAATAATTATTTTTGAACACCGCTTAACGTACCGTTCAACGAGCCGTTCGCCTGGATTAAGGAAGGCGGAGAAACCGTAGCTTGGCCTAATCATGTTAGCTATGTAAATTGAGGGAAAATGCCACCGCTGAGAAAGCCTGAGCGCGTTTATGTCTCCGTCTGCAATCAATAGGTCAGGCGCTAATGTTTGGATGTTTTCCCTGAGATCATAGTATCGATGGATGGTCTCCCAGGCGTTGGAGTTTTTTATTTCTAGCTTGTTCTTCTCGAAATTATATAATGGAAGTGGCAACAACGTGTTAACGAGCGATGCGGAAGTGATTATGCCATAAGCGTTCTCGTACCAAGAGATCGGCGTGCATTTGTAGACATGGCTGAACTCCTTCTGTAACAATTCGTATGCTTTGCCTCCTGAGAAAAAGAACATTTCGTGACCGCGGTTCTGCAGCCGTTTCCCTAAAGGAATTATACGTGAAACATGGCCTAAGCCAAGCTCTGAACAGCTAAACAGCAACCGCATAATGAACAAAGTATATTGAGAAGATTTATTTTAACCATGTCTATGGTTCCCAGGAAAAAGTAAGCAGTTTTAAGCTAGTTGCTAACACTAAATTGTTATGTTTGTTCCCCGAAGAATTCGTGAAGAAAAACTTAGACAAATACTAGCCGACGACGTTGGCCTCGGCGACGTCACAGCTCAAGCGTTGATACCTCCAAATTTGGTTGTAAACGCTGTGGTTATGGCGAAGGAGGATGGGGTAGCCGCGGGAATTGAAGAAGTAACTATTCTTGTTGAATATTTGGGGCTGAAATGTAAGGCTAAAGTTGCAGATGGGGATGCAGTCAAAAACAAGCAGGTGCTTATGGAGATTTCGGGTAACGCGCAGGCAATTCTCTCCGCGGAACGGACCGTGCTTAATTTACTTTCGCGGATGAGTGGAATCGCTACGGCAACCCGAACACTAACCGAGAAAATCAAGAAAGCAGGATTCAAAACCAAGATTGCCGCAACTCGCAAATCAGCGCCAGGGCTGGTTTACTTTGATAAGAAAGCAGTAGTAATTGGAGGTGGTGACCCGCATAGGCTTCACTTGGACGACATGGTTCTGATTAAAGACAATCACGTCGTCATAGTTGGAAGCCCCGAAGCTGCCGTCAAAAAAGCGAAGGCAAACGTTTCTTTCGCCAAGAAAATTGAGGTTGAAGTAACAAAGGTATCTGATGTTTTGAAGGTTGCGCTGGCAGGGGCTGATGCGATTATGCTCGATAACTTCTCAGTTGAGCAGGTTAAAAAGGCGGCAGATTTGTTGAATAAGGCGGGTTTCTCGAGCAAAGTAGTTTTGGAGGCTAGCGGCGGAATCGAGGCCGAAGACGTCTTGGATTATGCAGCGGCTAAGGTTGACATCATCAGTATAGGTCGACTTACGAATAGCGTCAAAGCTTTAGATATCAGCTTAGAGATTGCCAAAGAAGCAAAAGAAGCCTTTTAGGCTTATAGCCTAAATCAGCGGAAGCATCGATTCCACTATGGCTCCGACTACAAGCAGGACGGCGCACACGCCTATGAGAATTGCGGCGGTCTTAAGTTCTCCATACCTCTTCTGCATTAGCCTGCGGAGCAACCAGATGCTTTCTCCGATGGCGATTGAATAGGCCGTGAATTCAATCCAAAATATTGGATTTAGAAGTTCAGCGAAAACGTACAGAAGGGGGGGAAATCCCAATACTTGAGCTTCAGCGCCTATGCCGTAGCCAGTTGAAACGAAAGTTAAGACCCCAAACAATGGTCCAACGATTGGAATGAAGAAGATTAGGCAGATTCTGAAGTTATTCAAGAAAATAAACTGCGGTACTGTTCCGTTTGCTTTCTGTTGGCTAACTGTTTGGTTTAACTGATCATAAAATTGTGTTGCCGCGCTATGACTAATTGGAATCGAAGCCCCGATAGCAGTTAACACTATAGCCCCTACAAGAATTAATAGAAATGTGTAAATTCTCTTACGTCTGGTTGATGCGTTAGTCCAGAATGACAAATCAAGCTTCATCCGTGTTAACCTCCATTTCGATTTGTGGGCTTAATTCTTAATGAAATCCTCGCGCACAAGGATTTAATGTCTCTACCCATTTAACCTTTCTCAAAACATTCTTAACATTCGCAGCATGACCGAGGGCATAATATTTAGCCGCTTTCGGCGAGTTAATATAACTTTGTTGTCCAGAAATGTTGGCTGATAGATCGTCTGCAACCTCAATACTAAGGATTTGCTTTCATTTCTTATTTTAAGCCTAAAGCCAAAATATACATTTCTGAGCTTTTGGAGCGGCTTGCTTGAGGTTTAACAATTTTAACGATTTCGAAGCTGGCTTTTACAGTTTGAATGAAGTCGTCAAGTTGGTCTCCCTGAAAGATCTTTACAAAGAAGTTTCCTGACGGACGCAGCAAGCACTGTGCGATTCCCAACGCTCTTGTAGCTAAATCAATTTGTCTTGCATGGTCAACTTCCCAAACGCCTGTAATGTTTGGCGCCGCATCAGAAATAACTGCGTCTGCTTTGCGTGGTAAGAAAGAGAGAATCTCTTTAACGATATCTGGATCGGTCATATCTGCAATTATTGTCCTTATGTATTCTTGGGTGAATGGTTCAATTGGTTTAAGGTCCACGCCTAAAACAAAACCATGGGATCCAGTCATTTTTCTGGCGGCTTGAATCCACCCCCCTGGAGCAGCACCTAAATCGACGACTACATCATTTCTCTTTATGAACTGGTATTTCTCGTTAGCTTGAACCAGCTTGTAAGTGGCCCTTGAACGGTAGTTTTCAGCTTTTGCTTTTTTGTAGTAATACTCATTTTTCCTATCTCGGATCCAAGCCTTCGGCAACGGAGTTATCAGCCTCTTCTTCTATGTTTTGCACGCTCGGATCAGGCATAGGTGCTGCCGCAACGGGTTCTTTTCCCAGAGAAATTATCCAGTCTGTAAGCCTGGGGCAGCTTTTAGGTGAAATCGCCGTGGTCGGATCACACCTCGCGTTGTCTGGGCAAAGCAAGCAGGGGCAGTCAATGATTGTTTGTATCGATGCAGGAAGCCTTTTCGGGTAAAGCCGATAGGTCCATCTGCCTTCCTGAAGCTCTTTTTCTCGGCGGATTAACCCTTTTTCCTCAAGTTTAATTGAGACTCTTGAGCCCTCCCGGCTGCTTGCGCCTAGTTCACGCCAAAGGTCTGATTGGAGCACGCCTTGATAGCCCGTGTTCACCACATAATGGAGTGCTTTCTGTTCGAGGTCATTACGTTTAGGCATCTACTATCAATTCCAAATAATGCAATTAGAATATAAGCGTTGAATCCAGATAAAAATATGTATCCCTTAAGAAACATGGAACCCGATGAAAAACATGCAAGGATCGCCGAAAAGAAGTGATGGTTACTGTTTAGGAATTGAATCTTCAGCAGACGACTTCGGCGTCGGCATAGCCACGTTTAACGGCGAAATACTCGCCAATAATTCTGATAGCTATATACCCGAGGAAGGTGGAATTCATCCGCGGGAGGCTGCAAGGCATCATTCAGATGTCGCGGACAAAGTTGTAAAGGAAGCTTTAATCGCAGCAGGTTTAAAGCCTGGTGAATTGTCAGTCATCTCGTTTTCTCAGGGTCCGGGTCTTGGACCAAGTTTGCGCACAGGAGCCACTGTTGCCCGGGCCTTAGCTTCTTACCTTCAGATCCCCCTCGTTGGTGTCAACCATTCCGTAGCTCACATCGAGATTGGAGAGCTCGAAACTGGCGCGGAAGACCCCGTGACCCTTTATGTTTCTGGCGGCAACACCATGGTGACCGCGTTTGAAGCAGGACGCTATCGGGTTTTCGGCGAAACATTGGATATTGCACTCGGAAACTGCTTGGATGTTTTCGCGCGGCAAGCTGGGCTCAAGAACCGAAAAGATTTGCCGCTTGGAGCTGCCGTCGAGCGGTTGGCGGCTAAGGGCAAAAATTTGATTTCCCTGCCTTATGTGGTGAAAGGCATGGATTTGTCTCTTAGCGGTCTGTTGACGTCGGCGACAGTGTGGCTGCAAAAAGATTGCGCGCTTGAGGATTTGTGCTATAGCTTGCAGGAACACGCGTTTTCAATGGTTACCGAAGTCACCGAGCGGGCGTTGGCGCATACGGAGAAAAGGGAGGTTTTGTTGACGGGCGGAGTAGCTGCTAACAAGCGGTTACAATCCATGCTGGAAATCATATCTAAAGAGCACGATGCGGCATTTAATGTGGTTCCGCTGGAGTTCGCCACGGACAACGGCGCGATGATCGCTTGGACAGGGGTTTTAGCCTACACGCATGGGTTATCTACGCCATTAGATGAGAGCTTCGTGAAGCTTCGGTGGCGAGTGGACAAGGTGGATGTACCATGGAAACAGTAACTCAGAAATCTCTGTTTAAGAAAGGCGCGGAAGCCAGCCTATACTTAGCTCAGTGGCATGGACTCAAAGTAATCGTTAAAGTGCGCATCCCGAAGATATATCGTCCAGAAGCGTTGGACAAGCGGATTCGAACTTTCCGCACGGTCCATGAGCCTCAGTTAATGCATGAAGCCAAAGCCGCTGGAGTGCCCACGCCATTGATTTTTATGGTTAACGTTCCAGAAGCCTCGATCACAATGCTGTACATCGAAGGACAACAGATCAAGCAGCTTCTTAATGTTGCTTCCACGGATCAGAGGCGAGAACTTTGCATTACAATAGGCGAATTAATCGCGAAACTTCACAAACAAGGCCTGATCCACGGCGACCTAACAACGTCTAACATGATACTAAGTCCCCAAGGCAAAATTTACTTCGTTGACTTCGGCTTAGGCGAAAAAAACATCGAAGTTGAAGCTCAAGGCGTGGATTTACATTTATTGAAGCGGGCGCTACAGAGTACGCATTACACGTTCTGGGAACAATGCTTCAAAAATGTCCTATCAGGTTACTCCAACACTTTAGGCGTTGAAGCTGCGGAAAAGGTTTATGAGAAAATCCGAGAAATAGAGAGGCGTGGGCGCTATGTCGAAGAAAGAAAACGTTAAACAAGCCTGTGTTTCTAAGGTCAAGGTCGTATTTTTCGCGACTGGAAACATCAATAAGTTCAATGAAGCTCGAAGCATCTTAAGCCCCTGCGGCTTCTCTGTGGCGTTGATACGCATGAAGGGTAACGAGATACAAAGCGACAGCCTAAAAGAAATCGCCACCTCAGCCGCGGTAAACGCATTCAAAAGCACCCAACTGCCCATTCTTGTAGAAGACGCAGGCTTATTCATAGAGGCCCTTGGAGGTTTTCCCGGACCATATGCAGCCTTCGTCTATAAAACAATCCATAACAGTGGGATTCTGCGTTTAATGGAAAACGTCAAGGACAGGCAAGCCAAATTTCAGTCAGTCATAGTCTACATCGACGATGCTCTTTGCGAACCACAATGCTTCAACGGTGAATCCAAAGGCGAAATAACACTGACGGAACGCAAAACAGCTGGGAGGGCAGCATTTGGCTTTGACCCGATTTTTCAGCCCGTTGGATCCAGCAAGTCTTTTGCAGAAATGAATACTGAGGAGAAAAACGGTTATTCACATAGGGCTATGGCTTTTCGGAAATTTGTTGAATGGTGCGAATCTGGAAAAATGCAAAGTAACCCATGAGTTAGATTTCGATGTTTCCATATGCAGGATTACTTTTAAATATTGGCGCAGTGTGGTTTAGGTGCAGTTTAAGGTGTAACATTTGCCAAAGCAGGAAAAAGGAAAATCCCATTCAATCCGCCCAGTCAGCAGACGTCCTCCAAGCTGGTGCAAGTATCAGCCTGAAGAAGTGGAATCATTCATAATAAAATTGGCCAAGGAAGGCCACTCACTTAGCAGCATAGGCACTATCCTTAGGGATCAATACGCGATTCCCCTTGCAAAACCAATCGTCGGCAAAAGCATAAGCGACGTACTGGAGAGCGCGGGGTTAGCTCCAACGATGCCTGAAGATCTCACTAACCTTATGAAGAAAGCGCAAAGCCTCGCAGTTCACTTAGACAAAAACAAGAAGGACCTGCATAACAAACGCAATATGCAGATCATCGAAGCAAGAATCCATAAGCTCTCACGATACTATAAGCGTGAAGGCGTGATAGCTAAGAACTGGAAGTACGAAGCAAAAATCGCATCCGTAACCTAAACGCTTTTCTCAAGTTTTTTCCATTTTCATTATCCGTGTTGAGACGTAGCTTTAAATCTGATCACCGTATTTTAGCCAAAGAGTGAACTTGGAATGGCTGCGCAGCAAGCGTCGATTAACCGTTTCTTAGCAAAGGCGGAGGAAGCATCAAAGATAATTTCGGATGAGGCACGCAAAGACGCATTCATTCATGTTTGTTCACATTTGGATGCCGACGGAATTGCAGCGGCAGGAGTCATGGGAAAAACCCTACATAGACTCGGCGTCAAATATCGAATTAGAATCACTCAGCAACTAGATGAAAAAATCATTGGTCTCATAGCTGCTGATAAGCCTCAACTGGTTATTTTGACAGATTTCGGCAGCGGCTACCTCGACGTGCTTCAGGAGAAACTTCCCAACTGCAAAGTCCTAATCCTTGACCACCATCAAGTAAACGGCACATTGCGCAACCCAAATTTTGTTCAGGTTAACCCTCACGAATTCGGCATCAATGGTGCTTCGGACGTTAGCGGATCAGGCGTCGCCTACTTCGTTGCAAAAGCAGTTGACTCTGCAAACGTGGATTTGGCGCCTGTGGCGTTAGTCGGCGCGTTAGGTGACATGCAGGATAAATATGACCAAAGAAAACTCTGCAGCCTTAACGAGATAATCGTTGATGATGGGGTCGCTGCTGGCTTGTTGAAGGTCGAGAAGGACTTGATTTTTTTCGGCAGAGAAACCCGGCCAATCTACAAGATGCTAGCTACTACGACGAACCCGTTTATTCCAGGTTTAAGCGGAGAAGAAGACAAGGCATTGGCCTTCCTATCGAGCTTAAACATTCCGCTAACACAAGGTGACCGACCTCGGTCGTTGTGCGACTTAAGCGACGACGAAAGAAAACGTCTTTGCACAGCCCTTGCGGACCACTTGCTTTCTAAGGGGCTGCATATGGAGGTTGGAAACCTCATAGGCTACATCTACATTTTGACCAAGGAAGAGTCTAATACCGCACTGCGGGACGCCAGGGAATTCGCTGTCGTTCTCAACTCGACGGGCCGCATGAACAGACCCAGCTTAGGGATAGCCATATGCATGGGCGACCGCAAAGCCGCCTTGGAGGAATCAAACAAGATCCTTGAAGATTACCGCAGAAACATCAACAAGTATCTCGGCTGGGTAGCTGAAAAACCCGAGAGGATGCGTGAACTTGAAAGTATCTATGTCATCTACGGCGAGAGCATCATAAACGAAAAAATAATCGGGACAGTCTCATCCATCATCGTATCCAGTCTGACAAACAACGAAAAACCCCTAATAGCGTTCGCCAATGTTGAAGAAGAGGCAGCAGCGAAGTTTTCGGGTCGAACAACAGAGGCGGCGATTCGAAAAGGCGTAAACCTAGGGGAAGTCATGCGTTTAGCTTCAGAAGCCCACGGCGGCAGAGGCGGAGGACACAACATCGCCGCAGGAGCCCAAGTCCCGCTTGACGAACTTAACGGGTTCATCAAAGATGTGAATGAATTTGTCGGCAAACAGTTGAAGGGAGAAAAGATTGCAAGCGACAATAAGCCTTGAGTACGCTGACAAGAAGCTTGCGAAAGCGGTGGCCGATGCCCTTTCTCCAGACAATTTTAAGACGCCGCCTAAACTGACTGTGAAAACCACATTAAGCCAGCGAAAAGTGATAACTGTGATTCAATGCGAAAGCAAACTAGCCACCTTCACTGCAACGATTGACGATTTGCTTTTCTGCGCAACAACGGCTGAAAAAACGGTTAAAGCGATCACAAAGATTTAAACACCGCCAACTGCCCCTCAAGGGCTGACGTCTCAGGTTTCTTGGGTCAAGTTCTAAATATAAGCTGCCTTACTGTAAAGTAAATAAATAAGCGAACATAACATTAAACAAACTTCCAATTGGGTGAATTCATTGAAACGAACAAATTTAGTATTGATGATTACAGTTTCCTTACTTCTGGTTTTCTTGCCGGTTGCTATGTCTGGAACGGTTTTTGCCCAAACCTCAGGCTACACCATAACGCAGGTTAACCATCAGGTTCAAGTCTTATATAGTGGGCAAGTGGTCGTTTCAGACACGATTTATGTTTCCGGACAAGTAACTGACGGCTTCACAGTTGGGTTACCCGCTCAATTCAGCGCCGACATTCTAAACGCCGTGGCATACGACTCCAATAACGTTTACACTGTGAACTTGGGAGTTCAGTTAGGTGACCAAAGCGGATTTTACGGTGCCGAAGTAAACTTCAATGGTCAATCACCCAGCGTCTTCACAGTAGCTTTTGTGCTTTCAAGTGGCGTTCTTACTCAATATGATTCGGGCGACTACACCCTTAATTTCCCTGCATATCCTGGTCTTACCGAAAGCGTCGGCAGCTGCAATGTAACGCTCACTTTTCCAAGTGCTCCTACATTTATCGACATAACCAAACCTGATGGAATCGTGAATACAGAAAACTATGTCACTTCGAACCTGCCTGCCTACACTTTTTCTCCGGGTTCTGCCGCCGTTCAAGTAGCCAATGAAACCATACAGAAGGCAGACATAACCAGCCTGGATCGCCAAATAAATATTGACCCAACAGGACAAGTTTCTGCTTCAGATTCATACACGATCGTTAACAACTCAACGTTGTCGATGCAGTCTTTTCTCTTAGATGTTCCGCTTAACGCGCGAAACGTTGTAGTGAGAGACGAGTCCGGTGCAACGCTCACAATTGCTGGCAGTTCAAAAATCTACGGCGCTTTGCAGGAGAATACCACCTTAATCACGCTCGCGGCGAACGGGCAGTCCTCAACGTTAACTGCAAGCTACAATTTGCCGAGTGCAACCCTAAAAGGTTCACAGTACACGTTAAGCAACTTTGAGCTTTTCCCATACTTCAATTACTACGTCGCACAGGCAAGCTTCACACTGAACCCGCCCCAGGGAGCAAAAATCACAACTCCTCAGATATCCTCAATTGACGTATCCAGCACCCTGACAAGAACTGCCTTCCAAGACACCCTTACCTTAGCCGGAAACGGAATAACCTATCTCAACTACATAATGCCGAAAAGCGACATAATCCAATTCTCCTTCACATACAACCCAATCTGGGTATCTTTTATGCCAACCTTCTGGCTCGCTTTTGCCGCAGTTATCGGATGCATAGGCGCGGTTGTCTATCAGAAACGTAAACCAGGCGAAAAACAACCAACCGCATTCAAAAAAGTTAAGCTTTCGACTCCAACACCCATTGCTGAAACACCGACGGGGCAACAAGCGACAAGCGCCGAACCAAGAACTGTGGCTCCTGTCACCAGTCAACGTCTCACAAGCGAAAACATCAGAGATTTCACCGAGTCTTATGAAGAGAAGAAACAGTTGCACGCTGAAATCAGGTCTTTGGATATGAAGGCCCATAAAGGGAAGATTCCCCGGCGCCAATACAAAGTTCAACGAGGTGCAATAGAAACTCGTCTAGAAACAATTTCACGCAACACTGATCGCATAAAGGAAATCCTCAGAAACTCAGGTGGCGTCAACTCAGACCTGATTAAGCAACTTGACGCTGCTGAAGAAGACCTCTCTGAAGCTGAAGATGACATCAAGAATCTAGAAGACCAGCAGAGCAGAGGCGAAATATCAATAGAGGCATACAAGAAAAATATCGGGGATTACCAGAAACACCGAGACAAAGCTGAATCAACATTGAACGGAATTCTGCTCAGATTACGTGAAAAAGCACGTTAAAACACCTAAAACCTTTTATTTTACTCACGAGCTTTTCAAGAAAATCAGAGGTAGACAAAAATGGTAAAAATAGTTGTTGACCCCAAATGCACCGGATGCGAAACATGCGTAAACACTTGCCCTGTCGGCGTCTACGAAATCAAAGATGGCAAATCTACACCATCAAAATCCAGCGAATGCTTGGTTTGCAGAGCATGCGAAGCCCAGTGTCCTGAAGGCGCAATTCAAGTAATCGAATAAATCTGACGCTTAAATTCAATTACGCATATATCTCTCAGCAGCAGCGCAAGAGAGATTATTCCCTTCTTTTAGTTAATTTATGGTTTCTTCCTCAAGATTTGGTCAAAACTTTGATATTTCCCCTTTATGGACCAATTGTTTCAGTCTTCGATGTTCCATAAAAACCTGATGACTTTTGAAATCTGCTCCACTGTCACGCGGTCAATTTTCTGTTCTTCTTCCATGTTTTTAAGGGGAATAGAGTTTGCCATGAACTTTGATATTGAGTGCTTGAGCTATAACAATTATGTTGACTTAGACTTCGAACTTCGAAGTAACCCAAAAAACAACGCGGAGCATATTGACATTTTCCTGCCTATTTTCCTTCTCGACTTTCGACTTTTGCGCCCGTTAAATCTTGGGCTATCCTAAGGTTGAATAGATGATTTTGCGGGCAACAGTTATATTCTGAAACTGGAAATTAGTAGAATCATGGTAGACAAAATCCACTGCGCACACATTCTTGTCAAAACGGAGACAGAAGCCAAAAATATCAAGATTCGACTTGATAAAGGCGAAAAATTCGGCGCCCTCGCAAAAAACGTCTCCCACTGTCCATCTGCAAAGAACGGAGGAGACCTTGGAACTTTCACAAGAGGCAAGATGGTTAAGGAGTTCGAAAAAGCCGCTTTCGCCCTTGAGAAGGGACAGACTTCTGAACCTGTTAAGACACAGTTTGGGTACCACATAATTAAACGGGTAGAATAGCCAAGCCACGCTATGGTATGTGCTGTTCAAACGCTGCGATCGGAAAGGAGCATTTTTGAATTTTTAAGCAAGGTCGCTTTAGCTTGCTTTTCTGCCGTCGGGTGGTTAATCGATTAAAAGATATATCTTTTTAAGACACATTTATATGGATATAAACTCCAGTATTCTTAAACGTAAAGTGAGAAAACATGGTCACTGCAAGAGACCCCGTATGCGGCATGGATGTTGACACAGAAACAGCCCTGAGCGCCAAAATCGGCGACAGAACTTACTATTTTTGCAGCCAACAATGCCTCGACGTCTACACGGCACCAGAACGCGAACTCAAAGCAATGCAGCGGCGCGTTGCATTCACGTTAACTGGCGCCATAGCAGCCCTAGCTTTGAAAGTGATTGCACTTTTTGGTCTGATTACCGCAATAATGTATTTTGACGTTGTTGGAAAACTACGAGTTTACGACATCGGGGTGTTCATTGTATCGACACCTATAGTCTGGATTGCTGGATATAGAATCTACAAGGGCGCTTATCAATCGCTTCGAAACCGCAACATAAACATGGATGTTCTGGTCACTGTCGGAGTTCTCGCAGGCTGGATTTACGGTGTCATAAACGTGTTCATCCTTCCTTCTGCCACGCAGCCAGGCTCAGGTTACATGGAAGTAGCCATCGGCATCTTGGCTTTCGTGCTGCTGGGAAGATACATCGAAGAGTTAATTCGACGACGCAGCGCCGCATCAATACGAAAACTGCTCGAACTTCAACCAACCATGGCAAGAGTCATCAGGGATGGCAAAGAAACCGACATATCAGTGGACCAAGTGCAGGTTGGAGACGCAATTATTGTTAAGCCTGGAGAAAAAATCCCAATCGACGGAATTGTGACTGCAGGATATTCGTCAGTTGATGAGAAACTTATCACGGGCGAAGGCATTCCTGTTGAGAAAACTGTCGGAAGCGAAGTTGTCGGCGCCACAATAAACAAAACCGGGGTCCTGACAATAAAGGCGACTCGTATCGGCGACGAAACCGCCCTTGGACAAATTGTTCATCTTGTTGAAGAAGCCCAAGCCTCAAGTGCTCCCGTTCAAAGGTTTGCTGACCGTATTGTCAGATGGTTTGTCCCCATCATCTTGACAGCAGCAGTCGTTTCATTTGCCTATTGGTTCGCGACAACCGGCAACTTCGCAACCGCATTCCTTGTGCTACTGGCTGTGATATTGATATCTTGCCCATGCGCTTTAGGAATAGCGACGCCGACAGCTATTCTTGCAGGTGTCGGAAAAGGCGCAGAATACGGTGTTCTTCTTCGCAGTGGAGAATATGTTGAGAAGGCAAGAAAGCTAACGACTGTCGTTTTCGACAAGACTGGCACGTTGACAAAGGGTGAGCCAAGCGTAACCGACATCAAAACTTACAACGGATGGGATGAACAAATGGTGCTTGCGTATGCAGGTTCAGCTGAGAAAGGTTCTGAGCATCCTTTAGCTGAAGCAATTCTTCTGAAAGCTGAATCCGACAAAGTTCATATTGAGCATGCAGATAATTTCGAAGCGTTACCCGGCAAGGGAGTCGTATGCTATGTGGAAAAAAGAAAGGTCCTGCTTGGGAATCGTAAGTTACTTCAGGAACAAGGAGTGTCCATAAGCCGAGAAGAGGGTGATTTGACATTGTTGGAATCACAGGGAAAAACCGTCATGATGCTGGCTGTTGACGGAAAGATTGTCGGATTAATTGCCGCAATGGACATCCTGAAGGAAAATGCTGCCGAAGCAGTGGCGCAATTGAAAGCCTTAAATTTGGAAGTTGCAATCCTAACAGGCGATAACGAGCGAACCGCACGAGCAATAGCCCAGCAATTGGGGATCACCCAAGTAATCGCTAACGTTCTGCCATGGCAAAAAGCCGATGTCATCAAAAATCTGCAAACTGAAGGAAAAGTGGTAGCCATGGTCGGTGACGGAATAAACGATGCGCCAGCACTTGCAATAGCCGACATTGGAATAGCCATAGGTAGCGGGACGGACATTGCCAAAGAAACAGGCGGTATAGTGCTCATAAGAGACGACCTCAGGGATGTTGCCTTAGGAATCGAACTGAGCAAAAAAACAATGCGCAAAATTGACACTAACCTGTTCTGGGCTTTTGCCTACAACGCCGTCATGATTCCAGTTGCCGCTGCTGGTTTGCTTAATCCGATGTATGCAGCTGGAGCAATGGCAATAAGCAGCTTAACCGTGGTCAGCAACTCGGCACTTCTTAAGTTGGCTAAATTTAAATCAAAGAAACTTAATGACTAACATAGACATTTTGGAGGTGATGTTTGTGGCTAAAGATCCAGTTTGCGGCATGACGGTTGACGAAAAAAAAGCCAAATTCAAATCCGACTACAAAGGCAAAACCTACTACTTCTGCGCACCCACCTGCAAAACAACCTTCGACAAAAACCCGGCAAAATTCGCCGGGTCATAAGAAGGGTGAAACTGCGTAAACTTTCGGGTTAGCGTTTATTTTTTCCATTTTCTTCTTTGCTTTCCCTCGCTATTTTTCAACCGCTTCATCGACTTATCTGTTTTCTGACGCCTACGGGTAATCAAAACAAGTTTTCTATAAAGCACTCGTTCCATGAAGGTCTTTTACGTAAATAAACAGTAAGATAAAAGGTTCCACACTTGTTTTTTGGCTCGCTCTCTTGTCTGCTCCCCTTTAGAAAGCACCTAAAAGGACGTGTTCGGCGAACAAGTCTTCGTTGAACGCTCCAGTGAACTCTATTTTCTCGTTAATGACAATTTTGGGCACGCCAATGACGTTGTATTTCATGGCTAAATCTGGGAACTCACCACTATCTATGACGTCAGCCTTCACAAGAGGACTTTCAACAGCTAGTTTATGGGCGACTGCCGCAGCTGCTGGGCAATGGGGGCAAGTTAAGCTTACGAAGACTTGGATGTGAACTGGAGATTTGACTTCTTTAAGAATCGACTTCGTGTTTTCAGACAGGTCAGTTACCCCCTTTGACACAGTAATTACGGCTTCAATCAACGTTTGAAGCTCATAACCATAAGGTATCCCGTAGATTCTCACACCGTAGTCTTTCTTGCCTATAATCGCCAACGCAGGTATCTTGTCGATTCCCATTTCCTTGGCTCGAGCTGAGTCAGCCACAAAATCAAGAACTTCCAAGGAGATCTTCTCACTAAGAGGTGGCAACTCCTGCACTAACGCTCTGGTTTGAGAGCAATATTGACATTCAATCTCCTGTGTAAACATGACTATTTTGACTGGGTCAACCAGTTTCTCCTTAAAGTCGACTTTAAGCAACTCTTTCTTGTCATCCGGGATCAAACTCAAAAGCTAGACCTCCAAAACCTCTCGATAACTTCACTATTAAACAGATTGCTCAGGCATATATTGATTTTTGAATTTCCCAAGACCTCCATTAGCTATCTCCTGTTCAGTCCCGTTTTGCCAACCCGAAGACCCAAGTTTATCCGCTAAAACATTTGGAAAACAATCGCAGACAAAAGCCATATAAACAAAGGCAGCTATCAAACCTTGATTTTTACCTGTCTCATTTGGCGATGCAAAACTTGACTTCGAAAATGTATGCTAACGCAAAATTGATTGAAGGTTTCCAAATAGTTCTTGACGACGGAAAAGCCTCCAGCACGATTGTGGATCTTGCACCTGAGCTTGGAACAGGGCTAGGGTCTAGCTCGCTTGAGCTTTGCGTGCTGAGCCATGCCGGCTGTTACGTCACAATTCTTGCTTTGGTCGCGAAGAAGATGCATTTGGCAATCAAAGGGGCAAAAGTTAAGGTTGAAGCTGTGAAGTCGGATCAAACAAGAACTGTAAACGAAGAAACCTTTGGTATAAACATTAAGACGGATGGCCCTGTGGATAGGGTTGAGAGGTTGCATAAGTTGACGCTTGAAACTTGCCCCGTAGGGATACTTTTCGAGGATGCAGGAGTCAAAATAAGCTACAAACTAAATATTACAAAGGAGTAATGAAAAAAACATGACAAATGTTGTTGTGAAAGAAGGAATAAACTGGGTCGGTGTCGTCGACTGGAACATAAGAGATTTTCACGGGTATATAACCAGTCGAGGTACCAGCTACAATGCATACTTGATTAGGGACGAAAAAAACGCGCTTATTGACACTGTGAAATGCAACTTCGCTGAAGAACTTGCGCGAAATATCGAAGAACTTGTTAGCCCTGAAAAAATCGATTATATCATCGTTAATCACGTTGAGATGGACCATTCAGGCAGCCTTCCAGAAATCGCCAAGCTTTGTAAAAACGCTAAGATTATTGCTTGCCAAAGAGGGAAAGACGCACTTATCGAGCATTACGGCCCAGAATTTGACCGGGTTGAAGTGGTCAAAACAGGCGACGAACTTAAACTTGGGAAGCATACGTTGCGGTTTTTGGAGACGCCTATGCTGCATTGGCCTGACAGCATGTTCACTTATCTTGTTGAAGACAAGATCTTGATGTCAAACGACGCTTTCGGGGAACATTATGCTACTTCGGCACGTTTCGACGACGAAGTTGACCAGCAGGAACTAATGGAGGAAGCTCGAACATACTACGCCAACATCCTCACGCCTTTCGCGCCGCTTATCACACGCAAGATACAGGAAGTCGTGCAAATGGGTATCCCAATAGAAATTATTGCGCCTGATCATGGGGTAATCTGGCGAAAAGACCCATCAAAAATCATTAATTCATACCTGCAGTGGAGCGCGTTTAAGTCTGTAGATAAGGTCGTGGTGGTTTTTGATACGATGTGGGGAAGTACGGACAAGATGGCGCGGGCAATCGAGGAAGGTGTGGCAAGCGAAGGCGTAGAAGTTAGAGTTCTTAAGCTTCGAGCAACCGACAACACTGACGTCGTAACTGAAATCCTGGAGGCAAAAGCTGTCATTGTTGGTTCTCCGACGCTTAACAGCCAAATGTTTCCAACACTAGCCTCTTTCTTGACCTACATAACTGGATTGAAGCCTAAGGGTAAACTGTGGGCGTTCTTCGGGTCCTATGGGTGGGGCGGCGGCGCAGTAAGAGGCATGGTTGAAATAGCGAAGAAAGTAGGCTTCGAAGTTTACGAGCCAACTGTCGAGGTTAAATACATTCCAGACGTGGACGACTTAAAAAAATGCTTTGACTTTGGACAGCAAATCGCCCAAAAAATCAAAGCCTGACCTTTTGCTTTCCCTCCATACGTTCTATTTTGCGAAATACAATTCCACGAAAGCGGTTAACCCAAAGTTGATATCCTATAATCCAAAGGGAGCTTAAATTTCACCTTATCTATAAGCGAGGTATTTGCTGCGACAATCATCTCCGGCAATAAACGCAACGGATTTATTGTTATTTTAAATTAGAAGAAATAAAAAAAGTGGAACCAAAAAAGGGTTAATGCGCTTACTTTATCAACATGAATTTTTCTTTCGGCGTACCGCATATCGGACAGTTATCGGGTGCGTTGCCTTCGAAGGTGTTTCCGCAGACGGGGCAAACCCAGTAATCCGCTTTTGCTGGCTGAGTTTTACTTTTCAGGGCATCAAGCGCTCTTTGGTACATAGCTGCGTGGATTTGCTCAACTTTATTCGCAAAGTCAAAGCTGATTTCAGCTTTTTTGTTTCCCTCTTTTTTAGCTTCAGCGATGAAGTCAGGGTACATTTTCTTAAACTCGTATGTTTCGCCACTAACTGCCGTACCGAGGTTGTCGCTTGTTGATTTTACTTGCCCCATAACTTTCAGGTGGTTATGAGCGTGAACAGTTTCTGCTTCAGCGGCTGCTCTGAATAGTTTAGCGACTTGTGGGAAGCCTTCTTCGTCTGCTTTCTTTGCGAAAGCTAGGTACATTCGATTGGCTTGGGATTCGCCTGCGAATGCGTCCTTGAGGTTTTGATCTGTTTTAGTCATAAAAATCACTGCAAATAGTAAATTGAAATGGAGGTTATAAGCTAATCTGATTTTGCCTGAATTTCTTTTAAGGTAAAGTATATTAGTTGTTTTATCCTTTGGTTTCGTTTGGTTTTTGGTGAATTTTATGGAGAAAGTAAAATCATTTAGTCTTCCAAAATTGCCTTACGACTACAATGCACTGGAACCTTACATTTCAGAGACGCAGCTTAAGCTTCACCACGACAAACATCACCAAGCATACGTAAACGGCGCCAACGCAGACTTCGAAAAACTCGACAAGGCACGCAAAGAAAACGCTGAAATAGACATGAAAGCTTTACTCAAAGACTTATCCTTCAACATCGGCGGCCACCTTTTGCACTCGACGTTCTGGGAAAACATGGCGCCCGCAGGCAGAGGCGGCGGAGGACAACCCGGCGGAGCATTAGCCGACGCACTCAACAAGGAATTCGGAAGCTTCGAGCAGTTCAAGAAAGAATTTACGAAAGCTGCAGCGACAACGGAAGGTTCAGGATGGGCTGCCTTAGTCGTTCACCCGTGCGTAGACAGACCGCTGATTATGCAGATTGAGAAGCACAACGTTAACGTTTACCCGACATTCAAAATCCTCATGGTTCTGGACGTCTGGGAGCACGCATACTACGTTGACTATAAGAATGAACGACCAAAGTTTATCGAAGCTTTCTGGAACATCGTAAACTGGGACAGAGTGAACAAAAACTTAAGCCTTTAAAAGCAGCCACTCAATTCACAAATTTTTTTTCTTTAGTTTTTAACCCAGTTTTCTAATTTTGCCAATTTAAGCCGAGGCGGAGTTTCCGCTTTCCATGCTTTTGAGCAGGTCCCTTTGTCTTTTGCTGTAGACTGTCGATAACCCTTTTTGAATGTAGATGGACACTGCGGCTATGCTTTTTGTCGGGTCGTCTCTCATTTTTATAGAGTACAGGTGCACAAGTTTGGTGCCTACTTCGTCTTTGGAAATCTGACCCGTCGTCAGCCTCAAGGCAAGCGAAACAGCGTCGCTGATCGAGCCGCCGGCAGCAACTATCCTGATTTTTTCAAATCTGGCTAGCCTCAATAGACTTATGGTGAGGAGCCTTTCTAAACTGGCTGTCCTGCTTACGCTGACGGTTTGCTCTTCGACATCTTCAAATCCCTTTTCCTCCTGTTCTGCTGCCGTGGCATAATCCCCAATTTGCTTTTGTCCCAGATGCACAGCAATGGCTGATGCTTTATTGACCGCTGTCGTTTTGAGACTTCCAATGTAGATGTCTTGAACGTAGACTTTGGCGATTTCCGAAGCCATATTCACGGCTGAACAAGCCAAAAAAATTCCATCTTCTACCCCAACAATGTCGACTTCACCTGCCTCCAGTATGCAGGAGATTATTTCTTCAACAACATCGGTGGTTTTTGCCGAAGCGTCAGATGGCATAACCGCAATTACTTTGTCTTTTGGTCCGCTACTCATACAGGGTGCCCAAGGCAATATTTGAAGCGTCTGCTAATATAATATTTGCCAAATAAAAACAGAAGAGGCTTGGTTAGTGCGGAGTAATTTTTATCGCTTGAGCCGGGCACTGCATCTCGCATGCAAGGCATTGTATGCAGTCGTTTTCGCGTGCAGGGTCAGATTTGCGTTCACTCAGCGGGTGTCCGGGCGATTCAGCCCAATCATAAAGCGAAACTGGGCAAACGTCGATGCATACACCGTCTCCGACGCAGCTATCCCAATCCACAGCGCTTGTTGTTCCATGAATTCCCAGTTTCTGCGGGGCTACTACAGGTCCCCAGACTTTGTGTCCGTTATGTTCGCCAACCACTTGGCGTTTTGTTTGAAAATCAGGGTCAATAGGCAAAGTTTCACCACTAAAAAGCAACGAAGCGGCAAATATTAGGGTTTCTCCGCTTCAATTTTGCGTAAAACCTTTTTCGGTTAGTTCTCTATTTCCATTGGTGGTTATTATGGTACGATATTATCTGCCCCTCGGCATGAGATATACCACTTTAGACGAAAGAAAACAGTTTTACACCGAAGAGTTTAATCTACAATCTGTAGCTCAATGGTTCAGCAGTCAACAGGGCAGGGTCAGGTTTGCGGTTATCATTGGGAGGCACACCAAAATCTACCCCGAAAAATACAAGGAAGATGCTTCAACGACAATTATCGTTGACGAATACTCTGATTTGGAGGATTTGCGGCTGCAAATACTTGACTTTTTGCCAGAAGCAGTTTATTACGACCGTACTGTCTACGATGCGAACGGCGGCAAAACAGGGCAGGAACTCGCTTTCGATCTTGACCCAGAAAACATCACCTGCCCAGTTCACGGCACTTTAGCGGACAAGATGAAGAGACAGCAGGGTTTGAGTTTCTGCGAGCTGGAGCTGGAAATGGTAAAGCAGGAAGCTGTTAGCATCTATGAGTACCTTGGCAACCGTTTTTCAGAAATCAAAACTGTTTACTCAGGTAGAGGTTTCCACATTCACGTCTTCGACAAAGAAGCTTACTTTCTGAGCAGCCAGGAAAGGCTTGATTTGGCGCGAGAAGTGAAGGGCATTGGGATCCACATTGACGAGTGGGTTACCTCGGGGGAAATGCGTTTGATTCGGCTGCCTTTTAGCCTGAATGGCTTAGTTTCGAGAATTGTGTTACCACTAACAAAGGGGGAACTTGAAAGATTCGACGCCGTCCACGACAAGCGTTGCCTGCCAAAATTTCTGAGATAACGCCTTATTTTTTGACTTCTTTGGCTTTTTTTTCGCTTTTGGCATAGTAGGCTTTCTTTTTCTTTTCCTCTTCAGCTTTAGTGGGTTTGGCTGGTTTTGCTGTTTTTGCCATTAAAATCCTCAAATAACTTAACCATAACTCGCATAAAAGATTTTCCAACTGCATGAGTGTCAGTCGAAAAGTTCATTTGTTTTTGCTCTTTTCTTTCCATATGCAGAAGGTTTTGTGACGAAATTTGATGTAATCTTTGTGGGAACAGGCTCGGGAATGTTTGTGGCTTCAGCGGTTGTTGGTCAAGGGTCTAGCTGCAAAAACCGCCGAAAAGCTTGCTAATCGTGGGCGGAGGATACATCAGCAGGACGTAAAGGCATTTCTTCTAAGGCATTGTTTCTCCCGTATGGTCGAGGTGTGCATATTCACCCCCGCCATGACTAAGTATGTTCAAAACGAGTTCGGCAATTTGAAACCAGTTTTACCTGAAACCTAAATTTTTAAATCTAAAAAGTTATATGCCCCTGCAGGCAACTGTTTCTAGCAGAGTTGTTTTGATATGAATATTTCCAAAGTTGCTGGCAAAAACAACAAGCACAGAGTTTTCGTTTACGCGTTAAGCACATGCGTATGGTGTAAACTAACAAAACAGTACCTGAACGAAAACAATATCGAGTACGAATACGTTGATGTTGACTTGGCAGAAGAGGAAGACAAACAGAAAATTCGCGACACAATTCAGAACATGGGCGGCATGCTGAGCTACCCCACCACGATTGTCGATGACAAAGTTGTGATTACAGGTTTCCGCAAGGACAAACTCAAGGAGGTTCTTGAAATTTGACCACCATTGAAGAAGTACGTAAAAGAGCCGAAGCAGACGCCAAAACCTATGGATACTTCCTTACTCCTCAACCGGATCTGCTTCAAGGTTTTCTTGAAGGATTAAAGACGAATGAAGACCGCTATGGCTACCCGCTTTGTCCATGCAGACTCACCTCAAACAACTTCGAGTTCGACCGCGATATCATCTGCCCCTGCGACTACCGTGACCCAGACGTCGCACAATACGGCTCATGTTACTGCCGCCTCTACGTCAACAAACAAGTGTACGAAAGCAAAAACCTGCCAGAAGTCCCGGAGCGAAGACCACTAGAAAAGCAGGCAAGAGCATACGGATCTCAAACGGGCGCCTCAGCTAAACCGACAACAGCGGGAGGAGACCAAAAGAAAGCCTCCTCGGCATCGCCGGAAGTAGGGAAAGCTCAACCTACAGTCAAAAAGAAGTTATGGTACTGCAAACAATGCGGTTACGTGGTTTTCAGAGAAGACCCGCCTTATGTCTGCCCTATCTGCAAGGCGAAAAAGGAATTATTCGCGGAAATAGAGAGTTCAGTGGAGTTCAAGGGCTAAACTTATTTCTTGATTTCTATTTCGATTTTTTCCCAATCATCCTTTATTCCACGCAAAGAAGTTACAGCCCCAGTTATGGTTCCACTTAAGATTTTTTCCACAAACTCGTTTAAGGGGATTTCCTTTTCGTCAACTTTTAGTTTTAAACTCAACTCAAATTCACCTGCAGTACTGCTTATCAAATTTGAGGTAAAAGGCTTTTGCCGAAGACAGTTATCAGATTCTTGGCGTGGACGGTTTGATGGTTACTCTAAGTTTGGTGAGGTTTTCTTTTATCTCTGCTTTGACGCCCATGGCTGAGAAGTATTCTTCAAGGAACACTCTAATAAAATCCTTCGACATCTCGGATACCAAGACTAGCGTGTAGTCGTTCGGGGCGTTCTTCGTGAGGCGGTAAAAGTTGCAGACCTCAAGTCGCGTCAACATTTCTTCGGGTGAACGAACCTTCGTTTTAAGCTGTTCCCAATGGGCGCGGGCTACTTCTTTATGTTCGCTCCAGAACTTTTCTTTCTGGGGCGATGTGGCAATAAGGCTTAGGAACATGAGCCAGTGGTCTACGTCGAGGATTATGTGTTCGCCGCCAAGTAGCATGTCCATGTAGCCGTGGATTTTTTTCTTGACTGCAGGATCTTCGAGAACCATGTTGTCGTTGTAGAATTTTAGGGCTCGACGCATGACTTCGCTCTGGGAGACTTCTGCGTCTTTGCTTATTTTTTCGAGCAGATCAGCTGTTGTTTTGTCGAAGGCTACTGTTACTCTTGTTGGGTTCACCATGGTTTCCACTTTAGATAGGCCGATACGCATTTTCAGATTATTAGAAATTATATAAACATTGCGCTGTTATAACAGATTGTGACTTGTCAAATTTAGAGAATAAGTAACTATTACTAAACAAATGTTAAAACATTAAGTCCAAGCAGGTCAAAAATCTTTTATTGTCGCCACGCTTTATTTCTTAATGTTCACACACCAGCACTTATGAGAGGCACAAAAAATGAAAAACCCCGAAATTTACCTTGAACCCAGAGCCCGCGTTGCAAAAGTCATAGAGTTCCTGGAAAAAAAGTACCCGGATGCAAAAACTGCTCTCACCTACTCTAACCCACTAGAGATGCTTGTGGCAACAATGCTTTCCGCACAGACAACCGATGCACGTGTCAACATTGTAACCCAAAAGCTATTCAAGAAGTATCGAACCCCCGAGGATTACGCTAATGCCAATTTAAAAGAGCTTGAGCAAGACATACGTTCAACAGGTTTTTACCATAACAAAGCCAGAAACCTGCAGAAATGCTGCCAAATGCTCGTAGAAAAATTTGATTCACAGGTGCCAAAGACTATGGAGGAGCTCGTGGAACTGCCGGGCGTAGCAAGAAAAACAGCCAACATCGTATTAAACAACTTTTACGGCATAATCGCAGGCATAGCAGTTGACACGCACGTCCACCGGATTTCACAACGACTCGGTTTAACAGAAAATGAGGACGCAACCAAGATAGAGCAGGACCTGATGAAAATCACGCCGATGGAGAAATGGATGAAACTTACCGATCTGCTGATTTTCCATGGGCGGCAAGTTTGCATTGCAAGAAGACCCAAATGTGACATATGTGTTCTAAACAAGATTTGTCCGTGCGCTTTTGAATTTGGTTAGAAAACGGCATCCATTTATACGCCTTCACATTTCATAGAATTTAGGACCTGGATTTCATGGAAACAAAAGTCAAAGTTGGCGATAAGGCACCAGATTTTACTCTTCCTGACACTGACAAGAAGCTGAGGAGCCTCAAGGAATTCTTGGGACAAAAAGTGGTGTTGGCTTTTTTCGTGGGAGCATTCACTGCAACCTGTACGAAAGAGATGTGTGAGTTCCGCGATTCGATGTCTCGGCTTACCGACTTAGAAGCGCAAGTTGTAGGCGTAAGCGTCAACGATCCTTTTAGCAACAAAGCCTTCGTGGAGAAAAACAGGTTGCCCTTCCCAGTGCTGAGCGATTACAACCGTGACGTCGTCAGAAAATACGGGTTAGAACTATCTGATTTTGCTGGGCTCAAAGGGTACACGGTTGCGAAACGTTCAATATTCATCTTAGACATGAACGGCACAGTCATGTACGTTTGGGTTTCAGACGATCCGGCAGTTGAGCCTAACTATCAGGAAATTCAGAGAGCTCTGGAAAAAATCATGTAGGCGGGAGATTTTAACTTGTTTTGTAAAGTTGCACATGCTTTTCTTAAGAACCTAAGCGACGGTGTTCAACCATCAAACATTTATCCATAACAACAATTAAACCCGCGCGCCTACCCGCTTCTGCGGCTTCTTCGTTTACTATTCCAACCTGCATCCAAACAACGTAGGGTTTCTCGTTCTTCTGCTTCAGTTTGATAGCTTGCTCCATTATCAGCGGTACATCTTTTGCTGGTCTGAAGACGTCGACTATTTCGATGGTTTTCTGGATTTCAGGCGGGATGTCAAGCAGGCTAGGGTAGCTTTTTTCGTCCAGAACCTTGTCTGCGAAGGGGTTGACTGGGATGATGCGGTAGCCACGCTGCTTTAGGTAGGCGCCGACTCTGTGGCTATCCTTCTCTGGCTCTTTGGATAAGCCGACAACTGCGATGCCCTTGTATTTGTCTAGGATTTCTTTAATGCCGTTTTGATCCATATCTGTATCTCCATTACTAAAGTTGCGCTAAGGTGCCTCCATTAACGTTAACTCAAAGAAGTGCTGCCTTCCTCTACGAGCGGCAAGGATTCTGACGACATCTCCAACCTTCTTCTCGCGAATCTCATTAACCAAATCCTCAATCCCGCGTGTCTCAGCGTCGCTTATCTCCAGGATTATGTCTCCTTCTACGATTCCAGCGGATTCTGCAGGACTGCCCTCTGCAACCCTGGTCACTAAGACTCCGTGGTCTACAGGCAGTCTGTAGTAACGTGCGATTTGTCTTGTTAAAGTTAAGCCGACTATTCCAAGCCATGGCCTTTTGGCGGAGCCGCCTTCTAAAATATCATCGCTGCATGTTTTTGCGGAGTTCACTGGGATTGCAAAACCTATGCCTTGAGCAAACGGTATTATTGCAGCGTTTATCGCAATTACTTTTCCTGTTACTTCGACGAGTGGGCCGCCACTATTTCCAGGGTTAATGGACGCATCGGTTTGAACAAGGTTCTCTAACAATCCGCTTTCGGACTCTATCGTCCTGTTGATAGCGCTGATTACGCCTGAAGTTACGCTTGGACCGCCAGCCAATCCGAAGGGGTTGCCGATCGCGTAGACTCTCTGACCAACCCGTATTTTATCTGAGTCGCCGAGCTCTGCCGCCTGAAGATTCCTCCCTTGTCCATCAACCTTAACGACGGCTATGTCATGTATGGCACATGACCCAACTATTCTGCCTTCAAGCACTTCGTTGGTTCCTAGGGTAACGTTGATTTTTTGAGCGCCGCCGACCACGTGATTGTTCGTTAAAATCAGTCCGCTCGAATCTATTATGGTTCCTGACCCTGTTCCGCCAACCGGAACTGCCTGGTAGAAAATGTTGTGCACAAGTTTTAATGTGCTTATGTTAACTACCGTTTTGCTTACCAATGCAATTGTGTCCAAAATGGCGTTTTCGTCGTAGGACATCCAAGTCCCTCAAAATCAAGGGGTGTTTCGTTTTTAATAAATATGTTAGCGGTCTCTTTAGCGGCAAAACAAACAATTGTCTGCCCAAGATGTTGGCATTTCTTTTTGGCAAATGGGGCACATTAGACCTTTTTTTCTAACGGCTTGGCAAGTTTGACAGAAGAGCTCGAGGACTTGGGTTTTGTTGTTGGGCTCTTTTATCAGAGTGGCGACCATTTGGTTTATTAGCGCCAAAATTTCCGTCGAGTTTTCTAAATTAAGTAGTTTGTTTCCTCTTTCTTTGTTTATGTATCTGCTGACTGCGCTTTGTGATAGCCCCAACAGTTCTGCCGTTTGCTGTTCATTTAACCCTCGGTTTGTAACGATTTCTCTAGCCATGATAGCTTTTACTGATGGCAAAACAGTTTTTACCCCTACCTCGCACGGAAGTATCAAGTTCGGCACCAATTAGGGTTACTTTTGGGGAAAACTTATTTAAACATGACGCCTGTCATACTATATGACGCGTGTCATGGTGGCCTATCAAATCGCAAAGAATCAGTTTTCACCTCCAATCTCTCAATCTTTACACTTATCATGCCACGCGGCGGCTTGCTCTAGTAGGAGCCAAAAACAATGGGAAACGTTTTAACTCAAACCAGAAAAACAGTGAACGCCAACGACATGTCTGGGATGCTAAAGACACTTGACGCAGAATGCAGAAACTGCGCTCCCATAAGCGCTCTAGAATGCATAAACCGATGCCAAGTCTACAAACTCAAAAACGAACTGAGAAAACTCCGTGAAACTATGGACAACCCGAACTACCTAAAAGAACTATTCAATGTCCTAAAAAACGAGACAAGACTCCACATTCTTCAAGCAATCGTAAACGGTAGATACTCAGTCAGCCAATTGCAGCAGGAGCTCAAGAAAACCGGACACACCCACAGCCAAGATACCATAAACGAAGAGTACCTACAGCCGCTGATGGCGGTGGGGCTCGCCACAGAAGCACGAGATGAATACTACGCAACCACCTTCGGCGGTCGACTAACCGAACTGCTTGAAGCTTTTCCAGAATTCGCTGAAATGCTGCCCGCCCATTCAGAATGCTACGAGGAAATACTCCTGCAATCACTATTGTCGGGGCCTAAAACGTTTGAAGATATTGAAGCCTTGATTTCGCCGAAAATTGCGTCACGCATCCTTAAGCGTTTACGCTCGGTTGGCTTGATAGAAACCCCTGAAGAAAGGGACTACATCTTCTTTTTCAAATCAAAAAGGGACCCGTGCAAGGAAACCTTCACAGATACCGAACGTAAAGTTTACGGTAGAATCCCGGATGAAGGGATTTCAGCTGGGAAACTTGCGAAGGAAACTGAGCTTTCTATGAGGCGAATCTACAAGTATCTGAGAGGGCTGAAAGGCAAAAAACTCATCTTCATAAGAAGAACCCCCAAAGCTTATGGGTTGACTTGCAAAGGTGAAATGTTGGCTTCGGTGCTTCAGGAGCTTCAGCTTATCGTCGAAGACACATGGACCTCTTCCGCACAAGTAATGCAGGAAAACACCAATTCTTAGGTGTAAGTCCAAAAATTTTTTCTTTTTTATCCTCCGCCAGGTGCTCCGTGGAACGGCGCGTTTTCCCAGAGTAGTTTCCACCAGTCATCTTCTGTTATGGTTTCTCCGTGAACAATGATTTCCAAGACCATCTTGAGCATCTCATGATGCCTGCGTTCGTCAGCCAAGATAGAGTTCAAAAGAAAAACTACTTTGTTGTTGTCTATGGTTGGGATCATTATTTCCAGCTTCTTGATGAGTTCCGACTCGATTTCAATGTGCTTCTCAACAAGTTTTCGCTGCTCATCCAAGTTATCCTGCGTTAAAGCAGTGGACGCTGCTGTGAGAAGTGTAACTGCGGACATGTAGAGTTCAGCGTGCTTTATAGAGTCAAGAGAGACTCCTTTTAGAACACCTTTGACCGCCGGGTTCTTCATGCTCATCAATGGTTTCTCCAAGGAAGCCACTATATCCTTTTCAACCTTGATCTGGTTTTTCAAGAATTCAAGGAGATTGTCTTTTGGTTTATCCATAAAAATTCTCCTATCTGCTTATGTTAAGCCTTGCTCATCAAGTTTTCGGAAACTCTTTTTCCGAGGTTTCTGCAGTCGGTGAGCGTTTTTTGGTCTGGTGAGTACCTTGCGAGCAGCGGCGGTTCAGTGACTTGCATCTCGAACTTGAACTTCATTATTTCCAGGACTAGTTTTGGTGCTTCTCCGGTCCATCCGTAGGATCCGAATGCTGCTCCGACCTTACCTTTTAGATTTATGCCTTTTGTGGCTGCTTCCTCAAAGAGGTTCTTGAATTCAACTGCCATCTCATGATGATAAGTTGGTGTTCCTACAAGTATCGCCTCATAGGCGTCCAGGTCTTCCGGTTCGACATGATAATTCACTTCAACCTTAATGTCGTCGCTGATCTTTGCGCCTTCCGCTACCGCTTTGGCCATTCTTTCTGTGTTGCCTGTTCGGCTATAATATAAAATAAGAATTTGCTTCATAAGACAAAATGCGGCTGGATACTATTTCAATATTTTTATCTGGTTTCTAAAGGAACGCGGGGTTAAGTGTGAAGGAAACTATGTTATTCAAACGGGACGAAATTATCTCTTCCTTAGCTTCAGTTGACAGTCTGATATAGTTCCGAAGTGGGAAACTTTAGAAAATTAAGCAAAGAAAACTGGTTTTTCAGGTTGCTTTACTCGATTTTCCCATTTCTTTAGTTATGTCAATCGGCGACCTGTAGGTTTTATCCGTCAGCCTTTTCAACATGTCTATCACATTGTCCGGCGCTTTTTTGTCCGATGCCTTATCTATCAGGTTCTTTTTTTCAGCCGGGAAATGAATGCCCGCGAGGTATTTTTCAACGATAGCTGGGCTCACGTGACCGGATTTTCCCGCTCTGCTTGTGTATTGGCGCCTCGTTCCACTCCTTTTACTGGTTCCTCTGTGTTTTAAGACATTTTGACTATCCGTTGTTTCACCTCCTACCCTTTAACGGGTCCTACAAAACGCTAAATATTAATTGTTGTCTCGTCTTCGTGTTCCTTTCCTTCCCGAATAAGCCTGCGAACCGTTTGCCCGCCCTTGCTGCCTATTTCACTATAGAATTCGCGTCCATGGGTTTGAGCGGTTTTTTCTCCGCCCAAGCGTCCTGCTTCTTGAACCGTCATCTTCCCTTTTCTTTTCTCTTTGGCCAAATGTATCACCTCCAACTACAGGAACAAACTTGAATATCGAAAAACCATTACCATGAATCCAAACAATTCTTTTGTTCGAAAACAGGGTTTAAGCACTGTTTTAATGGAAAACCACCCCGAAATTCAAGAGTACTTATAACAATCAAAAAGATCGAACAACTGCATTTATTTATTCTTGCTCATGCTCTTTTCCCGCCTGAATGAGATTACGCACTCTTTGTCCCCCTTTTGGCCCACCTATTTTTCCGCCTTTCCGGCCTATTTCGCTATAGAACTTTTCCCCATGGGTCTCAGATGTACGCAGTCCACCTTTTCTTCCAGCCTCTTCGACCGTCATTTTGCCTTTTTCCTGGGACAACTATTTCACCTCCTAAAAAATAAATGAAAACAAAATGTTCAGGGTGGAACTGACAAAAAATAATTTGGAAAAATTTGACTTTTACTCCTCTTCATGTTCCTTGCCTGCTTGGATCAACCTTCGGACTCTTTGCCCGCCTCTGTGTCCTGCTTCTTCAAGACTTGTTTTCCCCATTGCTTCATTTGTTCCTTCATGCTGTTTGGCTCTTTCAGACCCGCCTTTGCTACCTATCTCACTGTAAAACTCTGGACCTCGTTCCGCAGAAACCTTCTCGCCGCCTTTTCGACCGATTTGTTCATAAAATTCTCGGCCATGAGTCGAAGCGGTTTTTTCTCCACCTTTCCTTCCTGCCTCAGCGACAGTCATTTTGCCCTTCTTTTCCTCACGCATACTCAAAAACGTCACCTCCATTAGAACCGAGCAAAAGTTAATAATATAAAAAGCCAAACAACCGCTCATAAACTTATGTGGTTGTTGCATAACTGCAACATACAAACTATAAGTCTTAGTATCTGTTTTTCGTCTATGAAGAAATAAATGGGAAATGGATGATTCCAAAAAGGTATTATGACAAATAAGTAAATGAGTTAATTTAAATATTTCAAAGAAGTCAGCTCTATAATTATTGGTAACCATCAATGAAAATAGTTCTCATAAATCCGCCGCAGACCTTTTATGCCGGCTCGGAACCACCAGCTGGTAATCTGCCTCTCGGATTAATGTACATCGCCGCAATGCTTATCAAATCAGGTTATCAAACCGAGATTTTTGATGCCTTCATGGCTGACGGTTTATTCCAAAGAAACGGCGAAACCGTAAACGTAGGCATGTCATTTGAGCAGATAAAACGTGAAATAGATAGTCGAAAACCCGATGTTTTAGGAATAGCGGGGCCGTTCACTTGCCAAATAGAAAACTCGGTTAAAATTAGCGATTTAGCCAAAGAGCTTAATCCAGATATTTTAACGGTTGTAGGTGGCCCTCATGTCACTACTGTCCAGAAAGGGTTTCTGGAAGAGGCAAAAAGCGTTGACATCGCTGTAGCAGGCGAAGGCGAATACGTCATGCCTGAAATAGCAGCCTTTTTTGAAGGAAAAAAAACTTTAAATGAAATTCTAGGCATTGCCTTTCGCCAAAATGGAGAAGTCAAAGTAAACCCTTCGAGAGATTTCATCAAAAATCTGGATGACCTTCCTTACCCAGCCTATGATTTAGTAGACATGGAGAAGTACCTGAATCCCAAAAAAATAGGCTACCGAAGCTTCAGAAAACGAGCCATATCAATGGTGACCAGTAGAGGCTGCCCGTTCAACTGCTGCTTCTGCTCAGTTCACCTTCACATGGGCAAGGGGTTCAGAGCGCACTCTGCAAACTATGTCTTAAACCACATTCAATATGTGGTTGAAAAATTTGATGTCAAGAACATTTTCTTTGAAGACGACAACTTGACCCTTGACTTGGCAAGGTTTGAAGCGATCTGTGATGGGTTGATTATGAAGAAAACTGCGATCGGTTGGGAGACCCCAAATGGCGTACGTGCTGACTGTTTAGACTTAAATCTGCTGAAGAAAATGAAGAAGTCAGGTTGCAAAAGCGTCTTTTTTGGAGTTGAGTCAGGCGACCAGCAGATACTAGATAACGTAATCTGCAAAAACTTAGACCTAAATCGCGTAGTTGAAGTTGCGAAAATCTGCAAAGACATTGACCTGAAAACGGGTGCTTTCTACATCATTGGTTTTCCTGGAGAAAAGAAAGAAAACATGCAGAAAACAGTTGATTTCGCCTTAAAACTCAAACGGGATTATGACGTTGGTATGCACCTTTTCATGGCTACACCCTCGTACGGAACAAGACTGTACGAAGAATGCAAGTCTAAAGGATATATTCAGGAAAACTTGGGCTGGAACTCCTTTGCAGCGGCTCGTCAACCGAAAGGAATGCCGCTGATTTCCACTCCGGATTTTGCCCCTGAAGAAGTGAAAGAAATCGCTGCTAAGGCGCTTGAAGAATATAAAAAGTTGTCTTTGAGGAATCATCTTAGGAATCCTCGGAGGGTCTTGAAAACGGCTTTTGAGCAGCCGCAGCTAATTGTGAAGTACATCAGGAATCTTTTCGCCTAAAACATGTAAATTTGCGATTTTTCTTATTTCTTTTCAGAACAAAAAA